>Ga0129306_1003500_pt1 | contig 11632 bp, 11 predicted proteins | sample P827metagenome_FD_94438 | JGI IMG/M metagenome (GOLD analysis project Ga0129306, IMG submission 94438) | Capybara group fecal microbial communities from Wisconsin, USA - P827 metagenome | ecosystem: Host-associated > Mammals > Digestive system > Large intestine > Fecal | place: USA: Wisconsin...
ACCCAGATTGTAAACAGCCACGCCGCATTTGTCCGCTATCGCCTGCAGCGCCTTTACATGTCCTTTTGCCAGGTCTACTACATGGATGTAGTCCCGCACACCGGTTCCATCCGGTGTAGCGTAATCATCCCCAAACACATGCAGTTTATCCAGCTTACCCACCGCTACCTGGGTGATATATGGCATCAGATTGTTGGGAATACCGTTGGCGTCTTCCCCAATCAGTCCGGATTCATGGGCGCCGATAGGGTTAAAATACCGTAGAAGCACCACGTTCCAGGGATTGGGATCCTTCTGCTTCACATCTGCCGTGTTCAGGTCTGTCATAATCTCTTCCAGCATGGATTTGGTCTGCCCGTAGGGACTGGTACAATGCCCCTTGGGACACGTTTCCGTAATCGGAATCTGCGCCGGATTGCCGTAAACCGTGGCAGAAGAACTGAAGATAATATTCTTGCAGCCATGCTTTCGCATCACATCCAGCAGCACCAGCGTACCGATAATATTATTCTCATAATACTCCCAGGGCTTCACTACCGATTCACCCACTGCTTTCAATCCAGCAAAATGGATACAACAGTCAATCTTATGTAATGCAAACACCCGGGACAACCCTTCCCTGTCGCGAATATCTACCTCATAAAACGGCACTTTCTGACCGGTGATGCTTTCCACCCGCCGCAGGACTCAGGATTGGAATTGGAAAGATTATCCACCACCACCACGGAATGCCCTTCCGCAATCAGCTCAATCAGCGTATGGGAACCGATATAGCCCGCACCGCCGGTAACTAAAATGTTCATATAAATCTACCTCATCTTCCCTTGAGACTAAACATGAATGCAATGACAGTATTCATACTCCCAACCAAAAGGTTATAAACTAACACTCTAAATCCCCATACAGGTCTTCCTTGTATATCCCGTCCGCGATCAGTTTTCTGAAACTGTTTACCACAGCCGGTTTGTCTTCCTTATATGTGACACCAAACCATCTGTCATGAGAAGACAGCACGGAAAACGCTACGCCCTCTTTTAACATACCGTCCGCAATAATGGGAAGCAGATATTCATCTTTCATCGGATCAGACAGATTGTCCAAAAATACAGGAAATCCTTTTTTCAGAACATCCATAAATTTCTGCGGGTAGCACCAGAAATTCATAGAAACCAATGATTCCGTGTCAATCGCACAGCCGTCTGCCTCTGCACCGGCAGCAGTTTTTATGATGTTTTTCGTTTCTTTGATGCCTACCAGTTTCCCGTCCTGCACAGAACAAATACCACGGGTCACGCCACCATTATCGGACAATGTGTTCTTTAGCACATAACCAACCAGACCATACTGATCCTGATCCAAAAACTGCGCAGCTTTTACAAAGCCCTCTTTGCCGTAATAATCATCGGCGTTAATCACACAAAATGGGGAATCTATAAGCCCCTCACAGGCCAGCACGGCATGACCGGTCCCCCAGGGCTTGATTCGCCCTGCCACTTTATCTTTTCCAGCGAAATCGGGAATATCAGCCAACTCCTGAAACGCGTAGGCCACTTTCACATTGTGGGCATCACACACTTTTTCAATCCGGTTGCCAATCACTTCACGGAAATCTTTTTCAATATCATGGCGGATGATAAAGACTATTTTATTAAATCCGGCCGCAATCGCGTCGTGAATGGAGTAATCAATAATAATGTGACCATAATCATCCACCGGCTCCAGCTGTTTGATTCCGCCGCCAAAGCGGGAACCTATGCCCGCTGCTAAAATGACTAATGTTTTGTTCATAGATACTTCCCCCAATGTTTAATAAACATATTGTCATGTTGTTATCATGATAATCATGGCTAAGAAACCGGTTTATAATACCCGTTTTAAACGCATTCCCATAAGCATAAACAACGTCTTAATAAATGAGATAATAAACTTTACCAGTTGTCGTTTAGACTCCCCAAACATTCGCTTTTGGAAAATGATGGGTACTTCTCTCACCTTCAGATCACAATCCGGCTTATTCAACTTAAGCTTCAGCAGTACTTCTTCCACCACGTCAAAGTTCCGGCATTCAAGTTTAACTATTTTAAATCAGCAGTTCTATACATACGGTATTCAGTGGAAATATCTTTTGCATCAATACCTAAAACAATGCGGTAACAAAAATTAAGCATATGGTTCATTACTTGCGAAGTAAACACATCATTAGTTACATCGACTTCCACATATCGTGAACCAATAACCACGTCACAATTTTCCTCAACAAATTTGTGATAAATCGCCGGTATTCTGTCAGTTTGATGTGAACCATTAGCATCCATAATAAGAAACTTTTCTTTATTGGCATATTTTATACCCGTACGAAACGCACCACCAAATGAGGGCTCTTCCTGGTTGATATAACGTGCGCCCCACTTCTCACAAACCTCGGCAGTATTATCCAGCGGTTCAGTCGAATCAATAACCACCATCTCGTAATCTGTTTCACATTTCTCTATTTCCATTTCTGTCTTTGGCAGGAGTATATTCAGATTCTCCGCTTCTTTATATGCAAAAGTACTATGCTCGTTGCCATTTATCCTTTCAATTTCCTTTCATAATCATCTTCAAAACGTATAATATCATCTACACCTAAATACTTGCCCTTTTGCACTTCAATATCTGTCAAAGGAATCTTTCCCGGATTCTCCAAACGATGTTTGCTATCTATTGGAATGTACGAACTTTCATTCTCCCGGAAAATGATTTCCTTATCGTCCAACGTTAACTTACTTACCGATACCATTAATTACCGTCCAAGGCTCACTACGATGAAAATGCATTTGTAAGCTCATTCTGTTCAACGGTTTTATTGTAAGGCGTTTTACTTTATATCCCGGTCCTTCTGCTAAAATAGTATTACTGCCCCATGGCCTATACACAGTTACTTCTTTCCACCTCAGGTCTCTTGGAGTTTTTAGTTTGTCAATCACCTCTTTGATTTTCTGTGATTCTCCACGCTTAGTTAACAAAAATACGCCCGGAGTATCCACAACCATCAAGTCTTTTAACTTAACGCCCGCAATCAACCTTTGATCGCCCAGAATCATGGTGTTCTCGCATTCATTAACCAATACATCCCTTTCAGCAGGGTTACCTTTGGCGTCTCCCAGCACATCTGCAATCGTGTCAAAGCTGCCAATATCATTCCAGTAAATTTACTCCATCGGGACTACTACAATATATCTTGACTTCTCCGCTATAGCATAATCCATGGATAACAACTGCATCATAAAAATATCAACCGATTTTTCAAAAAATTGAAAATCTCTACAACAACTACTGTTAAACAATAAATCATTATGGTGTAAACTATTTGATAAACTATACTCCCCGTCCACGAATTGCTAATCACACTCTTTAATAGTAACGGAACCCCCAGCGCATTAGCTTTTGGTAAGACAAGCATATGAATCAGATAAACCAAAAAGGTTCGTTTGCCTAAATAATGTATCAACCCACATAATCGTGTTCTTCTTTCAATTAATCGACTTATCCCCCAAACAAAAAACACGATTCCTATCACACAAATAAACGCATAACTTGTATACCAATATAATACATGATCATTGCGAGCGTTTTGTAAAAAATGTCTATATTGGACATAGCAACGGATAAAGTCAGTTATTATAAATACTATTCCACCCATAACTAAACCAAGATACTTTTTTCTTCCAAATAATACGTCTTTATATTTGTACAATATGTGTCCTAAAATCACGAAGATGCTAGCTCCTAAAGCCCCATTAAATGAATAATGTATAAATTTAAAAATACTATTCTGAAAATAATCATTTATAACTAATACAAAAAATAATGCTGTCAATATATAAGTATCTTTGGTCTTATTGCTATCCTTATCAATATAATGATATATACCATAAAAACAAGGAAGACAAAGAGCAACTAACATATAAACATAAAGAAACCATAAATGCCCACCATGCGGCACAACGTTTTTCCACTGCAAAAATCCTTGTAATAAAGTCTTATATTTGACTGCGGGAACAATTATGCTGTCTAATAAACTTTTATCACCATAAAGAAATCCATGGAAGTAAAACAGAAAAACTGTCAATAGAAAAACTGGAACAAAACACTTTTTAAATATTTTCTTTAAATAATTTTGATAATCATCTTTAAACTCTTTCCACTGATAAAATCCCAATATTGTCCAAAATATAGCCACACCGTCCCCTACAAAGCAAGCTAACAACACTCTCATGACGTCTGGCGATCCGTTCAAAAAACAACTCTGTTTACAATGTGTCCCAACAACAAATAAAATAGCAAAAATTCTTAACAATTCAGTCGAAGTTTCCCTCGAATATTTATCAGTATTGCTCATTCACTTTGTCTCCAGTGTTTAAAAAAGATTACACCTTTGAGTAAAAACCAATAATCAGGTTTTCTCTCTTTTCATACTAATACATTTTCAGTCCAAAGCCTTTTCTTTTAAATTTACAATATAACTGCATATACTAACGCGAAAACAAATATATTTCACCAAACTTACTCCCAACCTTTTTATGCTTTCTATAGCCACTTGCTTTTGCGACTAGTTCTAAAAATTCCTTCGGTTTTGTATTACAGTTATAGCCCCGATAAATCAAAAATGAATTGGGATTTGAAGGCTGTGAATCAACAATACGTTTAATCTCCGATAATTGGTGTTCACCCATCATAAGCGTATTAGAAGTTTCTCTGAACAATAAAAGATTTCCTACAATCGGCCACCAGTTAGGACTGTTAACAACAGTAATCATATTAACATCCGAATATTCCCGACTTATAGTTTCCAACATTTTCGGATAGGAGTCGTCCAAAAATTTAATGTTTCTACGGCTGTAATAATTAACATTCAATCCTAAAATGATTAGAACCGCAATAGCAAGGCTTAACTCTTGCTTTAACTCTAGTCTGTTCAACAGATTATATAATAAGCTGAATAGACATATTATAAGTAAAGGATATATAACATACATATATCTGTTTTCGTAAAAAAGAACGATTTTCGAAATCGTCAAAAAATATGCCACGGAAATAAACGCTGCCAGAAAGACGCCGGAGAGGATGGTATCAAAACAATTGAGAGTTGCAAAAGAACGGCTTACTTTTTTATATGCCACAGTAACCATGTTCGTAATACCCAAGGAGTGGGAGACGTTCTTCCGTATAATCGGGAAAAACTTAACAATAGCTAATAATAAAAGAAATAGAATAAATAAATGCGCTTTATGACCTAATAGATCCTGAGAAACTAATTTGGACATAACAACCACACGAAACACAAAATCAGACGACTGAGTTAGATTGTGCCATGCAGCATTTCCGTAAGTCGCCCCTGTTTTGCCCATAAACTGCGCTGGAATACAAGGATTAATCAACAAACATGACAGCAACGCGCTAAATAACGTTAGAAAATATGGTTTGATAATATACGCTCTTTTATATAGCAATAACAAAATAACGGTACCAAAAAACAAATATGTAGCGTAAAAAAGAAAGAGATAGTGAGTCAAAAAACCAAATATTGAAAAGAAATATATTAAAAACAATGTTTTTTTTGAAGATTGCAGTTCTGATGCCTCTTTAAGCATTTGTAAATGAACCAAGTAATCTAATAATGCGAAAAATGTCAACATCATATACATACGGATTAGCATGACATTATTAATGGTGCCCCAGCAACTTCCATATACCAGACAAAGCGCCAACGCTACTGAATTCTTTCCGAATATCTTTAAACCGACCCCATAAAATGTTAGTTGAGCCAACACAAAGAAGATCAGATTGGGAAAAATGCCAAACCACCGGGAAAACTCTCCTGGAAAAAAAGAACAGACCGTATGAATAACAATAAAATAAAAAGGTGGTTGGCAATCTAATGACATATTATAAAATACCGAGCCATAACTGAACGTATGGTTCGGATCAACAACCAAAGAACCCGACCAAAAAGATGAAGGCAACCACCGATTCATATAAGGTTCCGTGCTTTGAAATAAGAACGGAAAATAATAGTGGTTCGACGTATTAAAAGTCCAAACTTCGTCAACCATAAAATTATGACGTTCGAACGTGTAATAAAGTATAACGGCAATTTGAAAAATAATCACCAGCAATAGTAAGAAAGCGTACCGCCTCGACTTGCCATACTTTTCTAACAATTCTCTATCCCCCAAAAGAGTTGTTCAAAATAATGTAACTACAATTACTTTTTTAACAACGTCCTGATTATATTCATCTGTACCTCAAAATATTTCCGGCTGTTCTTTGCATTCGTGTCCAAAATCAAACCGCACACCAACGATAAAAAGGCTGAAAGCATCATCACGGTGCTTACAATCAACGTTGGGAACCGGGGTACAAGGCCAGTTTTTAAAAAATCCGAAAAGACAGGCACAAATAAAACAAGCGAAACTGCTGCCAATAGCAAGGCAATGATACCAAAAAACTTCAGAGGCTGATAATCACGATACAAATTGAATATCGTAAGCAATACTTTCATTCCGTCCGTATATGTATTCAGCTTGCTTTCACTCCCCGCCGGGCGGTCACGATACTGTACCGGTATGCTCTGAATCAGCAGATTCTTATCAAGCGCATGGATTGTCATTTCCGTTTCAATCTCAAACCCTTTGGACAAGATTGGAAAACTCTTTACAAACAGGGGACTGAACGCTCTGTATCCTGTCATGACATCCAAGATCTGTTTTTTAGGACGCCATAATACATTGATAGACCGCCTTACTATTTCATTACCAAAGTTATGAAAAGGTCGTTTGTTCTCTTCAAAATAGGTAGAAGAAAGTCGATCCCCAATCACCATATCGGCTTTACCCTGTAGCACCAAATCGCACATTTCTTTAGCATTTTCCGCAGGATAGGTGTCGTCCCCGTCAATCATCAGATAACAATCTGCTTCAATATCACGGAACATGGAACGTATTACATTCCCTTTTCCCTGCCTGTATTCATACCGTACAACAGCCCCAGCTTTGCAGGCAATTTCATCCGTATGGTCGACTGAGTTGTTATCGTAGACAAAAATATCTGCTTCCGGTAAAGCCCTTTTGTAGTCTTTTACTACTTTTTCAATAGTCAACGATTCGTTGTAGCAGGGAACTAAAACCGCTATTTTGGTCATTATATATTTCCTCTCTAAATCTATATAAAATACAAAAACTATTCTTTAATAATTATAATTTTAGCTCATTCTTTCTTGTGCCTAAAAGTGCTGCAATGATGACTGGAAATGCAAAAATAACTGGTGCATAATAACGATACAAAACAACCGGACTAAATATCACCGATAATGTAAAAATAGCTGCAAAACTCAAATAAAGAAAATCCTCTCTATATTTTTTGTATGCAGCAAACAACAGGAAATAAAAAAGACACCAAAAATAAGAAGAAGCTCTGCAAAATATACTCAGTATAGGAATTGAAGAGAATACAGCTGATGTATGCCCTGCATAGCCAAAATAAACTACATTTTTAAACTTTAACCTGCCAAACAACTTACTTAATACTCTTTCATAAGCAGGAAATAGTGATTTCCTTTCTACAATAATGTAATTTGATTTTCTTCCATCATAATTAACATAATCCAAATAGTTGTGCCAAATACGTGTGTCTTGATATTGTTTATCAATATATAACATTCCAAGATTTTGCATATACGCTGCTTTTAAGTAAGCGACCGGAGAATTAATTCCAATGTTGAGATATAACTTTATAAACTTTTTAAAATCTTCGCGCACTAAGTTAAGATTTAAATTTCTTTTTTGAACGTCAGAAATTCCTGAATCCCTGGGGTACTGATTTAAAGCCTTTGGAGGAACGTATTTTTCTAACAAGGCTTTTTGTTCTTTAGTCATCTTGTGGGAATACTGTACATAAGCGCAGGCCATTTGTTGCAGCGGCATACTTAAAGCTTCTCTCAAAGCTGTTCCTTTAGATACCCCGGCCAAATCTAATAGCGGTCCCTTATAGAATGTCATCAAAACAACAACCGCCAAAAAGGTTAAAAATATCCTTTTTCGAATACTATTATTCACAAACAAAGTACTTACCAACATTAGTATAAAAACATAATAAGCGTTATTTCTGAATATGCAACCACAAGTTCCCCAAAAAATAAACGAACCATAATTTTTAAAATTACACCAATACTCGTCTCTCTCGTCTATCATTCTATATAAATGCATCAAAATGATAGCAAAACAGACCATAAACGGTGTTCCTTGCGCAGCATGCATAGTCATAATCATATGTGTAGGTACTAAGGCAAAAAACAATGTCGTTAAAACACAGGCTTTATCTCCCATTCTGTTTTGTACAAACAACAAAATACTATTAATGCCAAAAATCAACACAAATATTGATTGTATTGCTATAAATGCTGCGAAACCATATTCATAATTATTAAATAAAACGTATCCGGTATGAACAAATTTATAAAAGAGATAAGCATAAACCGGAGACCATTGAGACGAAACAGATTTTGCAGGATCATCAAATTCCAAATACCAGGTAAATGCATCTGTTGCATAAATGCCAGGAAACACTGCAAGATAACCCAAAATCCAAGTAACAACTATAAACCAAAAACAAAATTGGCGTAAGCCATTATTATTACTGCCATTCGCTTTATAATCCAATAATTTACGTGAAATGATGGAAACAATTGGAAATACAGCACAAAACAAACCAATAATTAATAAAAATAGAACTGCCCCTTTCATCTGCAAATTCAAATCTAATTTTCTTCCAATTGTCATGCAGATTGAAAACAAAAAAGTAAAAACACCATTATAAGCAAAAAACCTTTTGCTCCCCTTTTCTAGACAAAGATTCCAGGCTTTAAAAAAGAAAAACCATAATAAAAGCACAATGAAACTGGAAGATTGATTACTGAATATTGGATTTTCCAAATATCGCAGTATAGCTACCGCTGAAAAGAGCGATAATAATGCTACAATGCAATATTTCACCGTTGTTTTGTTAATATAATCATTCATTGCTTTAATAATAGCCCTTTTACAAGATTTCCTTAACTCTATCAAGGGCGCTCTTAATTACGTCATCCATATCATAATACTTATATTCTGCCAAACGCCCGCCAAAAATCACATTTTTTTCTTTCTTAGCAAGTTCAGCATATCGCTCAAATAACTTCTGATTCCTTTCATTGTTTACAGGATAATAGGCTTCTTCACCTGGCTTCCAGTCTGCCGGATACTCTTTAGTCACATAGGTGATTGGTTGATTACCAAATTCAAAATGTTTGTGCTCTATGCTACGAGTGTAAGGAACCTCGCGTTCTGTATAATTCATTACTGCCACACCTTGATGATTTTTTACTTCCAACCGTTCTGTTTCAAAACGTAAACCACGGTATTCCAGTTGGCCAAGGCTGTAATTAAAATAGGCATCAATCGGTCCAGTATAAACTATTGTCTCAGCAATGTCTTTATACTGATCTTTCTGTTGATTGTAATCCACGCCAAAACGTACTTCTACTCCGTCTAATAATGCATCAATCAACTTATTATACCCACCTACAGGGATTCCCTGGTAGCGGTCATTAAAATAGTTGTTATCAAAAGTATAACGTACCGGTAGGCGCTGGATGATGAACGACGGCAGTTCCGTACAGCTTCTGCCCCACTGCTTTTCCGTGTAACCTTTAATCAGTTTTGTATAAACATCGGTGCCAATTAAAGAAATGGCCTGCTCTTCCAGGTTTTTCGGTCTCCCTATAATAGCTTTGCGCTGTTCCGCAATTTTGGCTGCCGCTTCCGCCGGAGTTACCACGCCCCACATCTTGGAGAACGTATTCATGTTGAAAGGCAAGTTGTACAGTTCCCCTTTGTAATTGGCAACCGGAGAATTTATAAAGTTATTAAATTCCACAAACTGATTCACATACTCCCACACGTCTTTGTAATCCGTATGGAAAATATGGGCTCCATACTTATGGATATTGATTCCTTCTTTTTCCTCACAGTAAATATTGCCACCTGTATGATTCCGGCGTTCAATGACCAAAACAGACTTCCCACGCGTCTTTGCTTCATAAGCAAAGACGCTGCCAAACAAACCACTTCCGACGATTAGATAATTGTACATAACTGAAATCCTTTCATAGATATAACTAAACTTCTTTGTATTTAATCCTGAATATTTTTAAATAACGGTATTCCAATAAAAACTGCCATGGACAAAAAGATTCCTGCAACGAAGCCATACGCACAGTATTTTAGTGCAATTGATTTTTTATTGTTTACTATTTCCTTCGGCAACAATACTGTTTCACTAACTGTCCCAATGACTGCATTTGGTTTAATTTTCGCAATTAGCTGATTGCCATGCATAACAAACATGTCCATTAAACCATTAAAATTCTTATTCAAATATGGCAGATCCGCAATACTGTTGGATGGCAAGTTAAACATGATTTCATATGTGTCATTATGATAATTATTATACTTTGTTAGATTACGAAGCCATTTTATTTTTTCCTGTTGGCTAAGTCTGTACCAGGAACTGTTAATTTTGGAGAAGTCATATACCCGTTCCGCAGCCGTAAGAAACGCTACATAACTGCCATCTGTATTAAGTACACCGGCATAATTGAATTCATAATGAGAATTGGAAACATCCTTACTATTCTCTATCCGGATAATCCTGGTATATTTAAAATTTCCTTCATAACTGACCGCAGGTGTAAAGCAAAATTTATAACCAGAAGCAATAATTGCGCAAATAAAACCCACAATGACAATATACTTGAATTTTTCTGAAATAATTTGTTTCATTTTACTAGTGCCCATAATTTTCATCCCTCCCATTATTCATACGCATACAAGCAAGCAAAACGCCTGTCATAATATAATATGTTAAAAATGCAACATTACTTAACATAGCAGCAACTGTAGCAATATAGGCAATTATCAGGCAGGCCATCTCAACTGCTAACCCTTTGCTTATCTCCTTGATAATACCGAAAAAAATATAAAACATTGGCAATAAATAAAAAAGCAACCCCATTACGCCAAAGTTTGCAATGATAATCGAAAACTGATTCAGTACCGGAATAGGAGATTTAAGCACGCCTTCCTTCTCAACATAGCGGGACCAATTACGGACTTCATTATTATTTAAATCGTCCCCTGTAAAATTGGCATTTACATAGGCCGTACTCAACCCCATCCCCACACCAAAAACAGGATGTTGAAAGCCTGTCAGAAACGTTGCCCTGACACTGGCAAAGCGCGCAGTGTTGCTTCTCTTGTTGCCAACTACAGACGCAACATTATCGCTTACATAATCTGAAGCATTTGCCGTAACGTTAGAGGATCTTGCCGTGTCTGAATCCAAATTCACCACTTTGAAGCCCGACATAATATGTAACGACAGGGCAAATGAAAACAATACAACAAGAAGCACCTGTAAAACCTTTTTAAAATACCTATGTTTAAAGAGTAAAACATAAAAAACAAACAAAAACAACTGCCCAATAAAAAGTAATAACGCCGTACGCGCGCGTGTCAGAAAAAGCATCACAACAAACAGTATAAAAATACAGTTA
>Ga0129306_1003504_pt1 | contig 11617 bp, 6 predicted proteins | sample P827metagenome_FD_94438 | JGI IMG/M metagenome (GOLD analysis project Ga0129306, IMG submission 94438) | Capybara group fecal microbial communities from Wisconsin, USA - P827 metagenome | ecosystem: Host-associated > Mammals > Digestive system > Large intestine > Fecal | place: USA: Wisconsin...
AAGCTGATCGAGGCTGCCGGTCCCGCGCCGGAAGTCCCGCTCACCGAGGAGCGCATCTACCGCCGCTACACCACCGTCGTGAAGGACGAGAACCGCACGCCGGTGAAGATCACCTTCAAAAACACCGAGAAGTTCAACTTTGCCTTCGACCTCGTCGACGAGCTCGCGAAGAAGAAGCCGCAGAAGCTCGCGATGCTCTGGGTGGCAAACGACTGTGAGACGGAGCGGCGCTTCACGTTCTCCGACATGTCGAAGCTCTCGAATCAGTGCGCGAACTACTTCAAGTCCCTCGGCGTCAAAAAGGGCGACCGGGTCATGCTCGTTTTGAAGCGGCACTGGCAGTTCTGGTGCGCGATGCTCGGGCTGAACAAGCTCGGCGCGATTGCGATCCCGGCGGTCAACCAGCTCCTCGAACATGACTTTGAATACCGTCTGCGCGCCGCGGGGATCACCACGGTCCTCTGCACCGCCGACGGCGACACCGCGCATCAGCTTGAACTGGCCGACGCGAAATGCGGCTGTCTCGTGAATAAGATCCTCGTCAACGGCAAGCGGGAAGGCTGGCGGACGTTCGATGAGGAATACCGCCTCTTCTCGAGCCACTTCGAGCGCACGGATGACAGCCCCTGCGGCGACGATCCGCTCCTCATGTACTTCACCTCCGGTACAACCGGGTATCCGAAGATCGCGGTCCACAACCACAAGTACCCGCTCGGACACTTCCACACGGCCAAATACTGGCAGTGCGTCGACTCCTCGGACACCGGTCTGCACTTCACGATCTCCGACACCGGCTGGGCCAAGGCGATGTGGGGCAAGCTCTACGGCCAGTGGCTCTCCGAGGCGGCAACCTTCGTGTATGACTTCGACCGCTTCGACGCCGCGAAGATCCTGCCGATGTTCCACAAATACGGCATCACGACCTTCTGCGCGCCGCCGACAATGTACCGCATGCTCATCAAGGAAGACCTCTCGAAGTACGATTTCTCCTCCCTGAAGCACGCCTCCACCGCGGGTGAAGCGCTCAACCCCGAGGTCTACCGCAAGTTCGAGGAGATCACGGGTTTACAGATCATGGAGGGCTTCGGACAGACCGAATCGACCTGCATCATCGGCAACCTGATCGGCGCGTCTCATAAGCTCGGGTCGATGGGCAAGCCCTGCCCGATCTACGACATCCGTCTGCTCTCCCCCGAGGGCGAGGAAGTCGCGGACGGCGAGACCGGCGAGATCTGCGTGAACGTGGCGGACGGCGCGCCCTGCGGCCTCTTCACGGGCTACTACCTCGATGAGGAGAAGACCCGCGAGGTCTGGCACGACGGCTTCTATCACACGGGAGATTTGGCGTGGCGCGACGAGGACGGCTTCTACTGGTATGTGGGCCGCGCCGACGACGTCATCAAGTCCTCCGGCTACCGCATCGGGCCGTTCGAGATCGAGAACGTCATCATGGAGCTGCCCTACGTGCTCGAATGCGGCGTCTCCGCGGTCCCGGACGAGATCCGCGGGCAGATCGTCAAGGCGTCCATCGTCCTCGTAAAGGGCAAGGTCGGGACGGAGGAGCTCAAAAAAGAGATCCAGGACTACGTCAAGAAGAACACCGCGCCGTACAAATACCCCCGCATCGTGGAATTCCGCGACGAGCTCCCGAAGACCACGAGCGGCAAGATCATGCGCAGCAAGCTGTAAGACCCGCCAAAGCGAAAGGAGGGCGTCATGAAACAGGAATTCCGCGAAATGCTCGACGCGATGCACCGCTACAACCGCGGATCGCTCGCGAAGGATTTCTTCGGCCTCGACCCGGACGAGCGGTACGATCTTCTCGTCGTCGCGCCGTCGTGGCTCCCGGCGAAGATCTTTTCCGAAGTCCGCGTCCTCGTGTCCCCGCGCGCGGAACATGCGGTCATGAAGGGCTACCACCTCTACTGGATCAACAAGAAGATCGCGTGGATCGTCTGCGGGAACGGGGCCTCGAACCTCATCGACGCGCTCGCCGTCTGCGGGGAGCTGGACTTCCGCCGGATGCTCTTCGTCGATTCGGCGGGGAGTCTCGTGCCGGAGTACAAGGTCGGCGATTTCTGCACGCCGTCGCAGGCCGTCTCGGGTGTCGGCGCGGACGCGTATCTCGGGCGGCGGCTGGCGGACTACGAACTGTTCCGCCGCGTGACGCCGTACGATCCCGCGTTCGTCGACCGGGTGATCGGTCTTGCGCTCGAAGCGGGACACAGCTTACAGAAGGCGTCGGTCTTCTCGTCGGATTCGATCGTGCTGGAATACCGTCACCTCGACGAGATCCGCGCGTTCGGGACCGATCTCATCGAGATGGAGACGGCGTCGTTCTATCTCCTCGCGGACCTTCTCGAGAAGCCCGCCGCGGCGCTCTTAGCCGTGAGCGACAATCTGGCGGACGGATCCCCGCTCGCCGGACGGAGCGACGAGGAGCGCGCGCCCTACGACCGGACGCGGTTCCGTGCCGTGCCGGAGACGATCCTCAAGGTCGCGGCGATGGAGGCGTGAACGCCTTCACGGACAATCAAACAACGCCCCTCTCCGAGATACGCTTTCGCGTCATTCGGACGAAGGGCGTTTTCGTTTTGCGCGGCGGGTGCAGATCTCAGAATTTCGGCACGATCACGGGCTCGCCCCCCCGCAGGGCGGATTCGTGGGCACAGAGTCCCGCCGCCGTGATGTTGCCGCCGAGGTGCTCGTCGATCCACGGCCTGCGTTCCTCGACACAGCTCATGACGAACTCGTGCACGAGGTGCGCGTGCGAGCCGTGATGACCCGCGCCGGCGCCTTTTTTCAGGGAATCCTGCGGGTTGAGCGGATCGTAATTCCCGCCGACGGTGAAGTGCCAGAGCTCCTCGGGCAGATCGGCATAGTAGTTGGGCATGGGCGTGACCTCCGCCGTCGTGGGTCTGCCGCGTCCCCCGGTCGGCTCGCCGAGGGTGGTGATGATCGGGTCGTCCCAGTCGGCAAAGCCCCATTCAAAGCTCTTCTTCGATCCGAAGACGTGCATCCCCTCCTGATACAGCCGCGCCGTCTCGAAGAGGGACCGCGTCGCCTCGCCCTTGAGCCCGTTCTCAAACTCAAAGATCGCCGTCTCGATCGGATAGGGATTGCCGTACTTCCGCACCATCCACTCGGCCATGGTCCCCGAGCCGAAGCAGTTCACCCGGCAGATCCGGGAATCCGAGAGGCCGATCATCGGCGCGATCGCGTGCGTGCCGTACCACATCGGGGGCAGGCCCATCCAGTAGTCCGGCCAGTTCGCCATGTCCTGATAGTGGGACCCGCGGAAGAACTGGATCTTGCCGAACTCGCCCGCCTCCTTCATGTGCTTCGCGTAGAAGTACTGATAGGTATAGAGCGTCGTCTCCATCATCATGTAGTTCTTCCCGGACTTGCGTTTCGCCTTGACGATCCGGCGGATGTCCTCGAGCGAGGTCGCCATCGGGACGGTGCAGGCGCAGTGCTTTCCCGCTTCGAGGACGGCGACGGTCTGCTCGGCATGCAGCGGGATCGGCGTGACGAGATGGACCGCGTCGATCGAGGGATCGCTCAGAACCGCCTCAAAGCTCTCCGCTGTCCGCGCGCCGCCGACGTAATCGCAGGTGTTCCGCAGCACGTCCGGGTTTGTGTCATAGAGCGTCACCTCCCCGACGTTCGGGTGCTCCTTGTAGATGGCCGCAAACGCGCCGCCGAAGCCCAGCCCGACGAGCGCGACGTTGATTTTCTTCATGATCCGAACCCTCCTCCGGTTCAAAATGACGGAAATTCGAAAACAGGGGAAGCCCCCTGAGGGGATCCCCTGTCCGTTTGTTTATGTCAGCGGTTCAAAATCGGCCGCGCCGTGCTTGCAGAGCGGGCAGACGAAGTCTTCGGGCAGCTCCTCGCCCTCGTAGACGTAGCCGCACACCTTGCAGACCCAGCCCTTCTTGCCGGCCGTCTCCGGCTTCGGCTTGACGTTCTGCTGGTAATACGTGTAGGTCATGGTATCCCGGTCGGAGAGGACGCGGGCCTCGGTCACGGTGCAGATGAACATGCCGTGCGTATCGAGGTCGACGTAGCTCTCGACCTTCAGGGACATGAAGGAATTGACGTACTTCGGCAGGAACACGAGCCCGTTGTCCGAACGCAGGACTTCCTGGCCCTCGAACTTGTCGACGTTTCTTCCGCTGCGGAAGCCGTAGCACTCGAACACCGAGAACGGCGCGTCGATCGACAGGCAGTTGACGTTCATGATGCCGGTCTGTTGAATGATATGATGCGAGTAGTTCTGCTTGTTGATCGTCACGGCCACCCGGTTCGGCGTGTTGGTCACCTGCGAGACCGTGTTCACGATCAGGCCGTTGTCACGCTTGCCGTCGTTCGAGGTCACGACATAGAGGCCGTAGCCGATGTTGAAGAGCGCGGTCAGGTCGTTCTTGTTCGCCTTTTCGGAGGACTGCTGCTCGTATTCGCGGCACAGCTCGGAGGCGACCTTCTCGATCGCGTCCTTCGTCTCGTCCGTCATCGCAGACTTGATCGTCACGACGGGATCGAGGATGGTGAGGTCCTTCGATTTTTCAAAGAGCCCCTTGATGACCTTCGCCGCCATGGGCGCCCAGGTTCCGTTTTCGATGATCGCCACGGTGCGCTTCTGATAATTCCGCTCGGTCAGGGCTTCGACGAACTGCCGCATGAACGGGAAGATGTCCGCGTTGTACGTCGTCGTCGCGAGCACGAGCTTGGAATACCGGAACGCGTCCTCGACGGCCTCCGCCATATCGGAGCGGGCCAGATCGGTGAGGACGACCTTCGGGCAGCCCTTGTCGCGCAGCTTGTCCGCCATGAGCTCCGCCGCCTTCTTCGTGTTGCCGTAGACGGAGGTATAGGCCACGAGCACGCCCTCGCTCTCGGGGGTGTAGGAGGACCAGGTGTTGTAGAGGTTCAGGTAATAGCCGAGGTTTTCGGTGAGGACCGGACCGTGGAGCGGGCAGATCGCGCGGATATCGAGATTCGCCGCCTTTTTGAGGACCGCCTGCACCTGCGCGCCGTACTTGCCCACGATGCCGAAGTAGTACCGCCGGGCCTCGCACGCCCATTCCGCCTCGACGTCGAGCGCGCCGAACTTGCCGAAACCGTCCGCGGAGAAGAGGCATCCGTCGAGGGAGTCGTAGGTCATCATGACTTCGGGCCAGTGGACCATCGGCGCGAAGAGGAAGGTGAGGGTGCGGCCGCCGAGGTCGAGGGTGTCGCCCTCCTTCACTTCGATGCGGTTCTCGAAGTCCTTGCCGAAGAACTGCTTCATCATGGCGAAGGTCTTCGCGTTGCCGACGATCGCGGCGGAGGGATAGGTCTTCGTGAAGTTGAGGATATTGGCGGAGTGGTCGGGCTCCATGTGCTGGACGATGAGGTAGTCGGGCGCACGTCCCTCGAGGGCTTCCGCGAGATTGTCGAGCCATTCATGCCCGAAGCGCGCGTCCACGGTGTCGAAGACGGCGATCTTCTCGCCCGCGACGACGTAGGAATTGTAGCACATCCCGTCCGGGACGACGTACTGCCCCTCGAACAGGTCGATCTTGTGATCGTTCACGCCTGCGTAGAAAACGGTGTCGGTGATCTTTTTCATGATGTCCTCCGAATGAATGGGTGTTGGGATTGCTTCTATTATATCGGATCGCGGAGGGATTGTCAAGGGAGACAAGAAAAACGAACGGCGAAAAGTGGACGGGAGCAGCGGAGGAGAAAAATCTGCCGATTTCATGATAATTTCATCCGCGCGATCTCTTTACAAAATCATTTCCGTATGGTATAATGCGGAGTGCATTCTCTGCATGGAATGTGTTAAGAATTGTCCTAAAGAAGCACTTTGATTTTTCCTGTTTAGAGTGACAAATCCGTATTTACAGAGGTTATGTATGGAATTCAGAAAAATCTTTGATACGATCCCCGAGCAATTCGATAAGTTCAGGCCGAAATACAGCGGGGAATTATTCGAATATTTGATAAACTTCACACAACTTGGCCCGGAGAAGAAAGTTCTGGAGATCGGTCCCGGGACCGGACAGGCAACGGACCAGATCCTTGGAACGGAATGCGATTATAACGCCATTGAGCTTGGCGAACATCTCTGTGCAAAGATGAGAGAAAAGTATGATCAGTACCCTAACTTCCATATCGTGAACGATGACTTCATTACTTACGATTTCGGCCAGCAGCGATTTGATCTGATCTATTCTGCAGCGACCATCCAATGGATTCCGGAAGAAACAGCTTTTTCAAAAACGTTCGGGCTGCTTAAGCCGGGCGGGACCCTTGCAATGCTGCTGACAAAATCTGATTACCGGACACCGAACGAGGAGCTTTATCAGAAGATCCAAAAAATATATGATCGTTATTATAAACCGGAAATCCCGTATTCTCACGGCGGCTTCAAATACGATAACGCTCTTCATTACGGTTATGTGGACTTCCAGAGACATGATTTCTATGGGAGGCGTGAAATGAACGCGGATGAATACGTTTCATACTGCGGTACCCATTGTGATCATATTGTGATTCCGGAACCGTATAAAACCCTGTTCTTTGAAGGCCTCCGGAATACGGTTGAAGAAAACGGCGGAAAAGTCGAATTCAAGGATACCTACGTTCTGTATCTGGCAAAGAAGCCGCAGAACCCGTAAAACATATCTCTGTCACGCGCGAAAACCCGGTTTCATCCGGTGGAACAAGTGATCCATATTGGTTGCAGTATACATACGAAAAAGAACGGATCATTACCGATTCAGTATTGCATGTATATGCTGTAAACAAAAACACACATAAGATTCACGAAACGGATTGCTACCAAGTCAAGAAAATTTTGCCAGAGAATTATGATGAGACAACAGACCCCGACAGCTTGATCGCCGAAGGTTACGAATGGTGTAAAATCTGTCACTGAAAACTTAAAGTCCGTCCTCCCGGGGGCGGATTTTTCGTTGCTTCTGCCATTTTGATCTTGCTTCTGTGCCTGCGATATGCTACAATGGGTTCAGAAATTCCGGAATCCTTCCCCGAAAGGAGCTTTCTCATGACCTACTATGTCTCTCCCACCGGCTCCGACACGAATCCCGGTACGGCAGAACAGCCCTTCGCCACCCTCGCCCGCGCGCGCGATGCCGGACGCGCCGATCCCGCACCCGGCTATGAAGTCCGCGTCCTCCCCGGCGTCTGGCACGAATCCCTCGTCCTCGACGTGGCGGACAGCGGATCCCATTGGATCGGCGACGGCGCGATCCTCACGGGCGGGCTGACCGTCCCCGCGTCGGACACCGCTCCCCTGCCCTCCCAGTTCGTCCACCGCCTCACCGCAGACGCCGCGGCGCATGTCCGGGTGATCGACCTCGCGTCGTACGGCCTCTGCCCCGACGACTGGGGTCCCGTCTGCGCGATCGGCGGCTTCCACACGGCGAATCGGTACGACGGCGCGCCGATCGGCACCAACATCGAGATCTTCTCCGGCGGACGGCGCATGACCCTCGCGCGCTATCCGAACGAGGGATGGCTCCGCCTCGAAGCCGTCATGGACGTCGGAGAAGTCAATGAATTCCCCGCGCAGAACTACTGGCGCTGCAACAATCATCTCCGCAATCCCCGCGGCGGCTGCTACATCCTCGACGCCGCGACGAACGAGCGCGTGAAGACCTGGGCGGAGCCCGAGACCGCGTGGACCTTCGGCTACTTCATGTGGGACTGGGCCGACTCCTCCTCCCCCGTGACCTTCTACACGCCCAATCGCGCGATGTACCCCCGCTTCGTCTCGAATTACGGGGTCCGGCCCGGCGCGCTCTACTATCTTTACAACGTCCTCGAGGAGCTCGACTGCCCCGGCGAATACTACCTCGACCGCAAAACCGGCCTCCTCTTCGTCTGGACTTACGCCCCGGACGACGACGTCACCGTCTCGCTCTCCCGCAAACCGCTCATCCGGGGCACGGCGGATCATGTGACGATCGAGGGCTTCACCCTGACGGCGGCGCGCGCAAACGGTCTCACCTTCAAGGGCCGCGGCAACACCTTCCGCCGTCTCGCGGTGAAGAACGTCGCGGATCACGGGATCGTCGTCGACGGCTCGGACAACACCGTCGAACGGTGCGAGGTCACCCGGACCGGGCGCGGCGGCATCTATCTCTCAGGGGGCGACCGGAACACCCTCACCCCCGGCGGCAACCGCGTCGTGAACTGCCGCATCCACGACTTCTCGGAGGTCTACCAGACCTATCAGTCCGGCGTGAGCCTTGGCGGTGTCGGCAATGTCTGCGCGCACAACGAGATCAGCGGTTCCCCGCACATGGCGATCCACTACGGCGGGAACGATCACCTCATCGAATACAACCTCATCCACGACGTCGTCCTGCATTCGAGCGACGCCGGCGCGATCTACTCCGGCTTCGACTGGTGCGGTCACGGGACGGTGATCCGGTACAACCTTCTCACCAACATCGGCGCGGGAGAATTCCGCCCGGACGGCATCTACTGGGACGACGGGCAGAGCGGGCAGACGGCATACGGGAACATCGTCGTCGGCGTGCCGAAGAACGGATTCCTCGTGGGCGGCGGCTTCGAGAACGTCGTCCGCGACAATCTGATCATCGGCGACGGCGAGAACCCGATCCAGTACGACGACCGGAACCGCGACGGTTTCGTGCACGGCGGCTGGGCCAAGCAGGCCACGAACACCCCCGACGCCCCGCACTGGCAGAAGCTGCGCGCGACGCCATATCTCTCCGACGCCTGGCGGGCGAAATACCCCTCGCTCGGGCGGCTCAAGACGGACTTCTCCACCGATCCGGACGATCCGGACTTCCCGATCAACCCGTCCGGTTCCGTCGTCGAGAACAACGTGATCGTACACAAGGACGGGCGGCTCGGGCATCTTGCGGCGTCGGTGTATCGGTACTCGAAGGTCGGGGAGAATCCCGTCTACCGCACGATGGAGGAGGCCGATCTCGATCCGGAGACGTATTCTTTCCGCCATCCGCGGCCCGGATTCCCGATAATCCCGGTCGAAAAGATCGGTCCGGAGCCGGAAGACGCGCCTGCGGGCGACTGATCTCCTGCGCGGATTTTTCCCGAAAAACTTCCGCAAAGCCCTTGACAAACGCTCCGCCCCGCTGTATAATATATGAGCACGCGAAAAGCGGAGCACGCGCCCTTAGCTCAGCGGATAGAGTGCCCGGCTACGAACCGGTAGGTCGTAGGTTCGAATCCTATAGGGCGCGGATAGAAAAAGCATTGCTTCGGCAATGCTTTTTTTGCGTCGGGCAGTGTCCGGAGACAGGAGACGAACTCGCCTGCGGGCGGGGATGCCCCCGCGGGCGGATGACGAACTCGCCTAAGGGCAAGCTGATTTCACTGCGTGAAATCCGTTCACCAATATAGGAAAGTGCGTACTGTTCGGGTGCGCGCTTTTGTTATGCTGCTGTGAGTGCTTGTTGGCTGAGAATCTTCTCTTGTGGGAAAGGGGCATCTCCACTGCCCGCAGCCTCTTGACAAACAGCTCGCTTTGTGTTATCATACCTCCGGAACCATTTCTAAAATTCCGGAGGATTTTTTATGAAAACCTTTACCCTCGCGGGCGTCGCCTGTTCCCGCGTCGCGCAGGGCTGCATGCGCATCGGCGGCATGGCCCCGGCAGACCTCGACCGGCTCATCAAAACCGATCTCGAGCTCGGCATCAACTTCTTCGATCACGCCGACATCTACGGCGGCGGCTCCTGCGAGACCGTCTTCGGAGATTTTCTCCGCGCCAATCCCGGCCTGCGGGACAAGATGGTCATCCAGTCCAAGTGCGGCATCCGCGGCGGCACCTACGACTTCTCGAAGGATCACATCATCCGCGAAGCCGAACAGTCCCTCACCCGCATGGGCATCGATTCCCTCGATTTCCTCCTTCTCCACCGTCCCGACACCCTCGTGGAGCCCGAAGAGGTCGCGGAGGCGTTCGCGAAGCTCTCCCGCGAGGGCAAGGTGAAGCACTTCGGCGTCTCGAACCACAATCCCTATCAGATCGAGCTCCTCGAGCGCGCGCTCGGCGGGGAGAAGATCGTCGTCAACCAGCTCCAGTTCAGCATGACCAACACCACCATGATCGACGCGGGCATCCACGTCAACATGGAGGACGGCGCGGCTGTGAACCGGGATGGCTCCGTACTCGATTACTGCCGCCTGAAGGGCATCACCATCCAGCCGTGGTCCCCCTTCCAGTTCGGCTTCTTCGCCGGTCCGTTCATCGGCAATCCCGACTTTGCGAAGCTCAACGCCAAGCTCGAGGAGGTTTCCGCGCGGTATGACGTCACCCCGACGGGCATGGCGATCGCGTGGATCCTGCGCCACCCGGCCAAGATGCAGCCGATCATCGGCACCACGAATCCCGACCGCATCGCGCAGATCGCGAAGGCCGCGGACGTCACGATCACCCACGACGAGTGGTATGAGCTGTATAAGGCCTCCGGGAAGACCTTGCCGTAATGGCAGAGAAGAAAGAAAAGTGAAAAGATGAGGTAGGAAACCTCCGGTTTCCAAAAGGATACGGTCGTGAAGCTGTATTTGACGTACAGCCGCACGACCGTTATTTTAGGGAAAAACGAAAAGTGAACAGTGAATAAGTGTGGTAGAAATCCGTAAACGGATTTCAGAAGAATCAAGCGGTCGTGAAGCTATATTTGACGTACAGCCGCCGCCCGTATCTTTTTTGAAATCTGCCTCGGCAGATTTCTCAACTCTTCCCTCTTTTCTCTTCTCTTTTCACTTCCCGCGGAACGTTTCCGCGCCGAACTCGCTAAACCACGCGTACCGCACGAGCTCGCCGTCGATCTCCCAGCGGGCTGGGGTCTCGTTCTCCATCCAGTCCACCGGACGCGCGGTGTTCTTCTGCACCGAATTGATGGCCCACGCGGCTCTCAGTTCGCCGAGCTCGTCCGCGTTCAGCACACCCGGCTTGCAGGAGACGAACAGCGGCGATCCGGTCCGGGCAAGCACGTCCAGCCACTGCCTATTGTACTGCCACCCGATCGCACCTGTGATCCCGACGCAGTCCGCGTCCGCCATATAGAAGGTCCCGTTCTGGATCAGGCGGAACGCGAGCGTGTTGACGCCCATCTTCCGCGTGCGGTCCCACTCGAAGCCGGACGTGTCGTCACCCGTGCGGTTGAGTTCGTGTAAGCCCGCGCAGAGATGCGGGATCGTGTTGCAGCCGATGATGATGCAGTTCTCGCCCGCCGCCTCGCGGATCGTCTTGTAGAAGTTCACGACGATCTCGGCGGACGTGCGGCTCCGGTCATAGAAATGCCAGCCGTTCTTCGTGATCTTGTCGCCGAAGTGAAATCCCCACGTGCCGAAGAGGTCGAAGGTCGAATAGTCGTGCTTGATGAGCTCGTAGCCCCAGTCGTGCGCGATCGTGCGCGTGATCCGGGCGACGTAGTCGAGGACCGCGGGATGCGACGGATCGAGATAATCGTCGTCCCGGGCCAGCCGCCAGCTGTCGTCCGCCCCTTCGGTTGCCGGAAGTTCCCGGTGCCCGTCGACGAGGTAACGGACCCAGATCCCGGGACGGACGCCCTGCGCGCGCATCTCGTCCGCGAGACCCTTC
>Ga0129306_1003505_pt1 | contig 11615 bp, 9 predicted proteins | sample P827metagenome_FD_94438 | JGI IMG/M metagenome (GOLD analysis project Ga0129306, IMG submission 94438) | Capybara group fecal microbial communities from Wisconsin, USA - P827 metagenome | ecosystem: Host-associated > Mammals > Digestive system > Large intestine > Fecal | place: USA: Wisconsin...
GACCACAGCCGTCATCATCGCCACGCTGGTATCGGTAGAGTGGGCGAGGGCTGCAGCGATGGGCACGAGGGCAACGATGGTTCCCACGCTCGTGCCGATGCTAATCGAGATGAAGCAAGAGGCGAGAAACAACCCCGCCAACAGCATCTCGCTTGGCAGAAGGTCGAGGGTGAGCGCAACGGTAGCGTCGATGCTGCCCATTGTCTTGGCAGAGTGGGCGAAGGCACCGGCCATCACGAATATCCAGAGCATGAACATCATGTTCTGCGTGCTGGCGCCGCGACTATAGGTCTCTATGCGCTTGGTCAGTGGGAAACCGCCCGAGATGGCTACGGCATAGACGCTCGATATCATGAAGGCAACGGTGATGGGCACTTTGTAGAAGTCGCCCGCAATCAGCGATGTCGCCAGATAAAGCGCCATGAAGACCATCAGTGGCGATAATGCCCATAGCCCTTTTCGGTTGCTAATCTTCTGTGATGAGTTCAAGAGTTCAAATGCGGCTGCGCCGCGTGTAAACCACGTGTAGGGGCAGACCCCCGTGTCTGCCCATTGTTATCGTAAGTGATGGGATTCGCTATTGTTCGGGCAGACACGGGGGTCTGCCCCTACGGTGGCACAACTACAGCGTCACTCCGTTCTTGAAGATAGAGATTTCGCGGTAACCATTCACCTCGTTCTGTACGGGACGGCCGCTGGCGACCTCGAGTACGTAGTCGACAAACTGCGTGAGCAACTCTGCCATCGGCGTGCCCTCGACGAGCTTTCCGGCATTGAAGTCAATCCAGTTGGGCTTGTTCTGATAGAGCGTGGAGTTGGTCGATATCTTCATTGTGGGAACGAAGGTGCCGAAAGGCGTGCCGCGACCCGTTGTGAAGAGCACCATCTGGCAGCCAGCCGAAGCCAGCGCCGTTGCTGCAACGAGGTCGTTGCCGGGAGCCGATAGCAGGTTCAAGCCGTTGTGCTGCAGGCGGTCGCCGTAGGCGAGCACACCGCTCACGGGTGCACGACCGCACTTCTGCGTACAGCCCAGTGCCTTGTCTTCGAGTGTGGAGATGCCACCGGCCTTGTTGCCTGGCGATGGGTTCTCGCCCACCGGCTCGCCGTGCGACAGGAAGTACTCCTTGAAGTCGTTGATGAGCTTCACGGTCTGCTCGAAGAGCTCGGGTGTCTCGCAGCGGTTCATGAGAATGGTCTCAGCACCAAACATCTCTGGCACCTCGGTGAGGATGCTTGTGCCGCCCTGCGCTACCAACCAGTCGCTGAACTCACCCACGAGGGGGTTGGCGGTGATGCCCGAGAAGCCGTCGCTGCCGCCACACTTCAGACCGACGCGTAGCTTGCTAGCAGGCACCTCAGTGCGCTCATCGGTAGCTGCCTGCCGGTAGAGTTCGCGCAGGATGGCAGTACCCTCAGCCACCTCGTCGCCGCTGACACGTTGTGTCACCAGCAATTTTACACGGTCGTGGTCGTAGTCGCCCAACATGGCCATGAAGTCCTCCGGCTGGTTGTTCTCGCAGCCCAATGAGAGCACGAGCACACCACCTGTGTTGGGATGCAACACGATGTCGCGCAGAATTTTCCGCGTGTTCTCATGATCGTCGGAGAGTTGCGAACAGCCGTAGTTATGATGCCACGCATGCAACTGCACGTCGGCAGCTGGCAGCTGGCCGGCAGCCACCTCTTGTTGCACGATGCTCACGATGCGTTCGGCAATACCGTTCACGCAACCAACTGTAGGTACCACCCATACCTCGTTGCGGATGCCAACCTCACCGTTGCGGCGTTCATAGCCGCGGAACGTGCGGTTCTCGCAAGCTATCTGCAGCTGCTCGTCAACGGGTTCGTAAGTGTAGGTGAGCGTACCCTTCAGATTGGTCTTCAGGTTATGCTCGTTCACCCATTGGCCAGCCTGCAAGTCTTCGCGAGCGTGGCCGATGGGGTAGCCGTATTTGATGATGTCGGCGCCCTCGGGGGTGTCGCTGATGAGCACTTTGTGACCTGCGGGCGTATCCTGCAAAAGCACTACGACACGACCGTCGATTTCTATATTCTCTCCTTTCTGCATGGGTTGCAGACATACCACTACCGTATCGGCAGGATTAATCTTGATGTATTTCATATTGTAATGTGTAAAGACGCTTCGCGTCGGGTAAAGAGCCTGCGGGGAGGGAGATCACCCAGTTGTAGGGGCAGACCCCCGTGTCTGACCGTTGTTTTGTTTGTGGTAGAATTCGCTGTTGTTCGGGCTAGGTGTTCATTGTTGGCATCTGTTGTTCGGGCAGACACGGGGGTCTGCCCCTACAGTTGGTGGCGTTCTCAACCATTCTAAACAGCGCGCAGCGCTTCTGAACCTTTCTTAACAGTTCTCAACTGCGCGCTCCGCGCGCTCACAGCTGCGTTCTGCGATAGAACTCCACGTTCTCCTTCATGAGCAGCTCAATGGGCATGTAGTTGATGGGCATCACCTTCTTCTTCAGCACAATGGCCTGGAACAGCGTGTCGATGCAGGAGTAGCCCTGCTGGTAGGCATGCTGGGCGATGAGGAACGAGATGCTGCCTTCGCGCAGACATTGTGCATTCTTCTGCACCATGTCGTAGCCCATGATCTGCACGTTCCGGCGATTGGTCTTCAGCAGGAACTCACCTACGATGTGTGCCTTCGAGTTGAGCGTGATGCAATGGTGCACCTGTGGATGTTTGCGGAAGAAGTTCTCCAGCTTTGTGCTATACTGTTTGCGTGTGCCGCCTACGGGCAACTCCAACTCCTCGATGCGGATGGCAGGATAGTGGTCGGCCATGTAGTGACGGAATCCCACCTCGCGGTTTGCCTGCTGTTTCGTGGTGACGCGTCCGTCCTTCGTCTGTTTCATCAGCATGATTTCGGTCTCTTCCGAAGCAATCATCATGAGTGCTTTTGCTGCGAAGTAGCCACTGGCAAACGAGTCCTGACCAAAGAACGACAATGGCTTCAGGTCGGGCATGTAGGAGTCCAGCAAGATGAAAGGAATCTGACGCTCGTGCAGTACATCGGTGAAGGCACGAGTGACGTCGAGTTCCACAGGCACGATGACCACGCCGTCGGGGTTGGCATCGAGAGTTTCGAGGGCAAGCTCGTTGAACGACTCCTCGTTGAAGCGTTCGTAGTAGGCAATCTCCACGTCGATGTGGAAGTCACGACGAGCCTCCATCGCCTTCTTGGCACCTTCCTCAATCTCGTCCCAATAGGCTTCCGACTCGTGCTTCGGCAGTAGCACGCGAAACATGTACTGTCGGTTGTAGGCCAGCGCCGAAGCATAGGCGTTGGGTTTGTAATCCATCTCGCGCAAAGCCTGCTCCACCTTTTCGCGGGCAGGTTTCGAAACATTAGGCCGGCCGTGCAACACCCTGTCTACGGTGCCCACGGAGACGCCTGCGCGCTCGGCAATGTCCTTGATTCTTATTCTTAGTGTCATGATTCTTTGTTGAGTTCTTACGAGCATCCACACGGCAGCGCCGCAGAGCCTTTAGGCTCTTCCTCGTTAGCGACTGCAAAGTTACGAAAAATCGAGCGCAGAACAAAAGAAACTCGTTTCTTTTTTATGCCGAGATGGAGTAACTTCGCGATTTTTATCGCAAAGTTACGAATAAGTGAGCGAAATGCAAAAAGAAAATTCATTTTTCTTTTTTCTTTCCACAGATTACACTGATTCTCACGGATTTTTATTGGACAGATTTAGAGCCCCTTGATAAGGGGCGGCTATAATGCAGGGTTTACTTTTTTCTGCCTGCGGCGCAACATGAATTCCCATGAATTTAACCAGAAATTCTTTCTTTGCGGATGAAACGAACGAAATAGGACAGAGGAGGGTGATTCCGCGAGCGGAATCATACGTTTGACAGGGCAGGCACCGACAAACGAGTTTGTCGTGCTAGCCCTATCGAACGTTGACCGATGGTGAGCATCACCATCTCCTCCTCTGTTCAATTTCATTCGTCTCATCCGAATGATTCGTGGTTGAAGAAAAAGTTGTATTTGTTCTTTCCCCGCTACGCTCTGAAAGCGGCAAAGCCGAGCGGTAAAAGTTGTTTTTTAAAAACATGATAAGAAATCTGCGGAGAAATAATTTGATAAATTTTGAATCAGATTTTGTTAAATTTCTCGCGCAGCGACGTTTCATTCTTGTTTTGGCACACCCCTTTGTTATCGCGTTGCTACCTGCGAGAAGGCGACGAGGCGGTCGGTGCGCTCGCCAGTGCCTCGATAGTAGACAAGCACCTGATATTGGTTCTCAGTTTGGTAGAACGATCCTTCGGAGGGCACAGGTCGCAAAGTGCCGTCGGGCTGTGCGTACAGGTATTGATAGGAGTAGTAGCCTTGTTTTAGCGGGATAACGGCCTCATATGTCTGCGTCTCGCGGTTGTACTCCATGAGATAGCGCTCCGACAACTGGTCGTAGGTCCACATACCATTCAAGTAGACGTCGCCATCAAGCTCGGGGCAAGGTAACCGGAAGTGTGCAAGCATATACTCGCAGGTGCGGTTGATCTCGAAGTTTTCGCTGTTGCGGATGAGGAAGGCGCCGTTGGCATCTTCGTCGTAGACATAGCTGCGCCGCGGCTCGTCGGGCCAGATGTAGGCATGATAGGCAGTGCCGTCCCAGTCAACTTTCTCCAGTCCCATCGTCGTATGTGTGACATCGAGCATCTCAAACTTCCGATACTCGTTGCCGGCAGGGAAGATCAGATCGCGGCAATGACTCCAGCGCAGGCCGTCACCAAGCTTGTACTGTGGCTTCGCGTTGATAACGGCATTGTCCCACCGGCCGTTCTGCATGACGACGGTGGTGAGTTGCCGGTCGGGGTCGAAGACGTTTAGCCCTCCGTAGCTCAGCTGCATCTCCACTTGCTGGTGAGCGTTGCGAATGTCGATATCGGTGTTATCGGTGACGTTCACGGCAACACTCATGCGAGGCTCCACCACCATGAAACAGGCTATGAGCACGGGCGCCTGATCGTCGTCGTTCTCGTCGTAGATTGTGACGCGGTAGTTGCCGCTCATCTTCAGTCGGCAGCGCTGGTTGGGAATCTGCAGTTGGTAGTGGGTGTAGAGCACATTGGTGTTGATGGACTCCTCCAGGTCGTCGAGTGGCAGCGAGTCGTTGAAGCCGTCGATGTAGTCGGTGGTGAAGATATCCTCTGACACCGTCCAGTCGCTTTCGCAATGTTCCACGCGGTAGACGTAGCGATGGTACTCATGGGTGAGGTCGTCGAAGCTGATGACGATGGGAACGCCTCCGCCCAGGGTGATAATGGGCTGTGAGAGCCAGTCGTCACCGGGTATGACCTGTAGCGTAGCGATACGGTCGTTCAGAATCTCGTGGCGCTGAGCCTGCAGGGGGAGCACCGACGATAGGGCAAGCAGTATGGGCAGAATGGACTTTGTCATAAGAGGATTGAGAACTTGAGAAGTTAAAAATGCGCTTTACACGAGCCGCAGGCTCTTTGCACCTTACACGCGGCGCAGCCGCTTTACACGACGCGAAGCGTCTTTACACCTTACACGCGGCGCAGCCGCTTTACTTGCGCCACAGGCGCTTAGTTTACCGGTTCACCTCATTACGAATCATATCGGTGACACCATCGACGATCTTGTTGATGGCATCGCTGGTGGTGCTATCAGTGCGCTCGCCCACCTGCTTCTTCACGATGCGGCTCAGCGAACCGATGATTTCTTCCTGGATGTCGTTCATCAAGTCGCCGTCGGCGGGTTGTATCTGCGTGCCGGCAGTGGTATCGGCCTGTTGCGTTCCTGTAGCAGGTTCGAAGCCCGAGAGCGGGTTGTGCTCATCGATGTAGCGCGACAGGTCGTCTTCGTTCATCGTGAACACACGGGCGAAGGCACCATAGGAGATGTTCTTGTCCTTTCCGTCGCTGTTGATGGTACATTTCGAGAAGACGTAGTAGTTATGGTAGTCTACCATCTCATCGAGCACCCGGTCGAGAATCTCGTCGGTAAGCAGATGGCGCACGAGGCCGATGCCCACACCGAAGAGGTTGTTGTTGCGTTGTGCCGACTGCTCGAGTGCAAGCGTAATCTTCTCCTTGATCTTGTTCTTGTGGGCCTGCTCACTCGGACACGAAACGGCCATTGCGACCAGCAGAACGGCGAGCAGAAAGAGGAAGCCCACGAACATGCGCTTCAGGCACGAGCTGCCCTTCTTCTCGATGGCAGCAGCGGGCTCGGCAGGTGCGGCTGCAGGCTGCTCCATGTCATCGGGGAGTGGGGGAGGAGTGGATGCATCCTTTGTGTTGAAGAGGAAGGCACGCAGTTCGTCCACCTTCCAAGCGGGTGTCCAGTCGGTCATGCCTTCCGCCCAGACGAGTGTCTCGCTGGTGATGCCTTTGTCCTTCAGCTCATAGATGCTGAACGGTCCCGACTGCTTGTTGTTTTCAACGATAAAATACTTCATGTTGTGTTAGGTTGGGTTGTTGTCGTTATTGCTTGATGCTGAGGCCTTTGCGGTCTCTTCGTCAAAGTATTTCTCAAACTCCTTTCGCAGCAGCTGCGGCTCAGCGATGATGTCGCGAATATGCTTCAACCGCTGCTGGTTGGGGGAGTTGGGAATCCAGAGAGTGATGTATCCCTGAGCCGAGTACTTGCTCTGCATGTGCTCGCGGAAGCGTTCCCAGTGTTGCTCACGCGATTTCTCGGGATAGTGTTCAATGCCAAACTGCACTGTGCGGCGGAAGACGGATTCGGGTTCGAGGTCGCGATCGGCCTCGGCGACAATCTTTCCATAGATGCTGCGCGGCGCATGGGCGGCCGAGGCGCGGTGGTCCTCAATGGCCTCCCGCATCACCCGCAGCTGGTCCTTGCTGAACCAGCGCTTCAGTCGCAGGTCGGCAGCCATGATTTTTCCGCCTGTGATGTGATGAATGGCACGCGGTCCACTCATCCCAATGTCGTGATAGGCGGCGATAGCGTATACCATATTCATATCGGCACCGGTCTTGCGCGCCAGTTCCAGGCTGTTCTTGATGACTCTCTGCACATGCACCAGCCCATGACTCTTGCCGAAGTCGTTGTATTTCGGCAGGATGCTGGTTTCCACAAAATGCATCAAATCGAGGCTCACATTCTGATCAATCATAGCTTGACGGGTTTTCTTGGTGTGCAAAAATAGTAAGATTTATGCTACAAAATACTTTTTTATAGTTAATAAAAACAAAAAGAGCACGAAACGTGGTGCTGACGGCAACTCTATTTATAAAAATATCGCTAAATTTGCACAACATTTCGCAAGGGAGAACACCCGATTGTAGGGGCAGACCCTATTGCTACCCTCCTTCGGAGGGGCTGGGGGAGGTCGTCTGCCCGAACAACAACGAACACCCTGAACAATAATGAATCCCCTTCCATCGATGGCGGGCAGACACGGGGGGCTGCCCCTACCGTGGGGGTTACAATAGCCTCGAATGCTATAGAAGCCCCCTCGGGGGCCGTAGGGGGGGGCTTTAAATCACAACAATATGGACGATACACATGTGAAACAAAATTCGTGGAAAGCATGGCTGTTGGCAGCAAGGCCGAAGACACTCACCGGAGCTGCTGTGCCAGTGATGATTGGTGCTGCGCTGGCCATCAGCGACGCGCAGAGCCAGGTACGGATTGTGCCGATGGTGCTTTGCTTCCTGTTTGCCTTCGTGATGCAAATCGATGCCAACTTCGTGAACGACTACTTCGACTACCGCAAGGGCACCGACGACGAGCAACGACTCGGACCGAAGCGTGCGTGTGCACAGGGCTGGGTGACACCCAGCGCAATGCGCAAGGCGTTGGCCATCACCACCGCGCTGGCTTGCCTGATTGGCCTGCCGCTCATCTATTACGGCGGCTGGGAGATGGTGGGCGTCGGCTTGCTATGTGTGCTGTTCTGCTTCCTCTATACCACCCACCTGTCGTATGTCGGCCTGGGTGATCTGCTCGTGTTGTTGTTCTTTGGCGTCGTTCCAGTCACGCTGACCTACTACCTGTCGCTGCCCGACGGCTTTCAGTTCATCACACTGGAATGCCTGCTGGCATCGGTGGCTTGTGGACTGGTCATCGACACACTATTGGTCATCAACAATTATCGCGACATCGACAACGACCGCCGCACAGGAAAGCATACGCTTATCGTTGCCATCGGCGACCGGTGGGGCCGCCTGCTCTATCTTGCACTCGGCGTCGTGGCCTGCCTCATTGGCTGTGCGTTCATCCTCTACGGTCACTTCTGGGCCACGTGGCTGCCCATCATCGCCTACCAGCCGCTCCACGTCTCCACATTCGTGGAAATGCGGCGCATCGGAAAGGGCGAACGCTTGAATCGCGTGCTCGGCATGACGGCCCGCAACATGTTCGTCTACGGCCTTGCCGTTGCCATCGGCTTCCTGCTCTAGGCGGCTTTCGTGCCGTTACCCGCGCGAAAGCGCGAAGTTAAAAGCACTTCGCGCGTTCAGAAGGGTTCAGAATGGTTGAGAAAGGTTAAGAACGCCGCCAACCGTAGGGGCAGACCCCCGTGTCTGCCCGAACAACACAGGCCGGCATCCAGCCGTATGGCATAAAGCATTCGTCCCTTTTCTCCCCTTTCACTCCCCTTTAAGCCCTTTTAAACCCCTTAAAAAATGCGGAAGCTATTGTTCTCCCTACCATTCATCATCGCTTGTCTCCCGTTTAGCAACGTTGAGGCACAAACGTGGTTGCAGCGCATCGACGACTACCTCACAGCCAGCTATCGCAAGGGCGACATCGACACGACGTTCATCGTTCGTCCGCCAACGAAGTGGACCCTGCTGGCGCGACATAACTTCTCGGGTCAGAAGATTGAGACTGAGGGCTCGCGCGACGGACACCATTTCTATTCGGAGATGAAGGCCGATTACAAGTCTACCATCAGCGCACGAGTCAGCTATCTGGGCTTCTCCGTCAGCTTGGCACTCAACCCCGCTAAGCTCCTCGGCCGTTACGACGACTACGAGCTTAACGTCAACTCCTATGGCCGCCGTCTCGGCTTCGACATCATCTATCAGAATGCCCATAACTTCACGGGCTGGCAGGAGACCGACGGCGCAGGGCACCTGAAGCTGCCAGCAGGACTGCTACAGCTGAAGACGCTGAACCTGAATGCCTTCTACACCCTGAACAACCGACGCTTCTCCTTTCCCGCTCCGTTCACGCAGAGCTACATCCAGCGACGCTCGGCCGGTAGCTTCCTGCTCGCGGTATCTGGTCAGGGGCAGAAGGGCACTGTGGAAGGTGAGAAGCTGGAAGAGAGCGAGGTCCTGCCCGTACAAGAGATGAAGTTCCAGATGACGAACATCGGCATCGGTGGCGGCTACGGCTACAACTATGTGCCTGCCAGCGGTTGGCTGCTCCACATCTCCGCCATTCCCACGTTCATCGTCTATAGCAAAACCTCGCTGACCTTTGGCGGCACCCGCGTCCCCCTTGACTATCATTTCCCCGAGGTCATCATCACCGGGCGCGGAGCCATCCTGCGCCAGAAGGGCAACAAGTTCTTCGGCATGTCGATGGTGTTCAACTTCACCAACATCGGCGACAGGGAAAACCTCGAGGTCCACAACATCAAATGGCGCCTCCGCACCTTCTTCGGCTTAAGGCTGTAGCTCGCGCGGCGCGCAAAGCGCAAGCGCGAAGTTCTTAACCGTTCTCCGCTCGGCGACGTAGGAGACGCTTTCGTAGCGTAGCGGAGAAAGAACTCTTCTTAACCGCTCTCAACTCTTCTTAACTGCGCGCAGCGCATCTCAACCCTGCCCCCTCCGGGGGTCAGACTTGTACGTGAACCCAGACGGAATGTCTTTTCCTTTCGATAAGCACCTTGTCGACGTTTGGGTTTTGTCTCAATATGTCAAAGATCACTTTTGCATAGTCGAGGTTGTCGCAATGGATGTCGGCAGCCCGTCCTTGCAGGTGTCGGGAATTCGCTACGCCCCCGACCCGGGCGTTCAGTCGTTTCGAGCGATACCCGCTATTGATGTAGACGGGTGCGCCTATGGTATCTCTTAACGGTTGCAACACGAGGACGCAAAGCTTCTGCAGGTTCTGCACCACCTCCAGCGTCGGTGTGTCTTGCAGCTTTCCGTGGCTTGTCGCCACCATCTCCTCTAACGTGAAATTCTTACTTAACTTCATCATCTTTTATCGGAACTTTTTCTCCACAGATTACACAGATTCCTCAGATTTTCGCTTTGAATTGAAAAAAAACATCTAAAACCCCGCTTGTGATGGCTGAGGTCTATCGACCTGACGTGTTGCCCTTCCGTCCTGTGCTTAAAAGCGAGCTTTTGCACAGTCCGCAAGTACATCACGGTTTTGTGCCAAAACTCAGCCCTCACAGCGGCAAAAAACATAAAAAAACTCTGCTCACGGCTGGATGTCTGCCTGTTGTCCCCTCCTTCTGGAAGGAGGGGTTAGGGGTGGTAGAGAAGAACAATGTTCGACATATTGTTTTTATATAGGTTGTGACCGATTTTGTCTCGCTACCACCCCCCCGTCGCTGCGCTCCTCACCCCTCCTCCCCGGAGGAGGGGACTACGCTGGGTGCTCGAATGTCGGACCACGCTGGATGCCTTTTTTATGTTTTTGCCAGACGAAGAGGTGATTTCGCAGAAATGATGGGTGTGAGGGGTGAAGCTCGGGGAGCTTGCTCACCAGAGCTCACATCCTCACAGACATCAAGGCACGCAGTGCCCACCGCTTCGACTGGTGTTTTTCTGTTTTCTTCAACATAGCTGGGGGTGGGTCTTTATACCAGCGTGCTGAGGTGATGAAGCCAGCCGGTGCCCACGATGGTGCCGCCCAGCAGGGCAACACCTTCGGCAGGAGCACCGGAAGCAGCGGTGGTTACTGACAGCGTCGACCCGATGGCGGTGAGAATCGCCACGATGAGCTGAATGATGTATTTGATGGTTTCCTTTTTCATAATATTATAATAGGTAACAGGTAAGGTGTAAAGATTTTTCTTTGCAGGTCATAGCTCCGTAGGATGTGGAGGCGTGCTCCGTAGGATACAGAGCTATGCTTTAGAGAGAAAGGAGGCATGCTCCACAGCATGCAAAGCATGCTAGTGGGAAGTTAAGAACGTTGAGAATGTTAAGAACGGTTCTTTCTCCGCTGCGCTACGAAAGCGGCAGAGCCGAGCGAAGATGCGCTACGCGCGGTTTGTCACCCAAGGTAGGGGCAGACCCCCGTGTCTGCCCGTTGTGTGGGGCAAGGGGTTTGTTGTTCGGGCAGACACAGGAGTCTGCCCCTACGGCTGGATGTCAACAACGCTGGCGCGCACTCCCCCTCCTGGAGGGGGCTGGGGGAAGGTTCTAAAACAGTTCTTAACAGCGCGTAGCGCATCTCAACTATTCTTAACCTCCTTAACCAGCCCCCTGTGGGGGGCGGGGCTTAAGGCTCGTCTTCCTTGTTGACGTCGTTCTCCGGCGTCTCTTCCACGGAGAGGCCCTCGAGGAACACCTTGCGGCGGCGGTTGCCGTCGGCGGCACTCCAGTGAGTCTCGGGCTGGAAGTTCACGCGCGAGCCCACGACGTGCTTCGCGGCGGAGAAGTCCTTCGCGGTGTCGGCAGGC
>Ga0129306_1003506_pt1 | contig 11611 bp, 7 predicted proteins | sample P827metagenome_FD_94438 | JGI IMG/M metagenome (GOLD analysis project Ga0129306, IMG submission 94438) | Capybara group fecal microbial communities from Wisconsin, USA - P827 metagenome | ecosystem: Host-associated > Mammals > Digestive system > Large intestine > Fecal | place: USA: Wisconsin...
GCCCCTTCAGGGCGAAAGTTACTTTGGCCGTTTGTACCCAGGGCGTTGCCCTGGGCTGGGTGCTCATTGCCCCTTCGGGGCGCTCCTCTCTGGTACGATTTCATACTTCCGAAACTTGAATAAATGAAATAGAATCGTTCGACATCGGGCGAATAACCCCTAACGCTACGGTGGCAGCCCTTAACGCTACGATGACAACGCACTACGTTACGGCGACAACCCTTAACGCTACGGCGACATCGCATTACGTTGCCACGACAACGTAAAGGTAGAAACTTCTTCGTTTCCTAACGCCCGTCAAAATAATGTTAACCCATTCTGGAAAAAAAGGTTTTTTTCGAAAAAATGGCCAACACCTACCTAAACCCGCGCAAAAATTTGTCTTGTAACGCGTTATCCCAGGTAGGTGTTTGCTAAACACCTACCTAACACCTACCTAACACCTACCTGACACCTACCTGACTTTAGCTTGACTTTAGCCTCATCAGGTGCCTTTTTCAAGTTTCTTTAGCCTATGATTACCCCTCTGCGTGACACAATCTGGCTTCGTCTTATCATGTCGTGCATAGGCAAAATATAGAAAATTACCTCGAAGGGCTACTCTCGAACCACTTTTATGAAATTCCCCTACGTGAATCACCTTATTTACTCTTTGGAGGTAGGTGTTAGGTAGGTGTTTGGTAGGTGTTAGGTAGGTGTTTGACAAACACCTACCTAGGATAACGCTCAATACTACAGACGATTATAAGGCTTTAGGTAGGTGTTTGCACTTTTTTGCGAAATTCCTTTAAAATAAGGAGCGAAAACTTCGGGCCAGCGGCACGGAAGAAGAAAAAAACAGCGGGAAGGCATGGCGGTTTGGGCGAATAGAAGTAATTTTGCGCCCAAAAATCAAGAAAGGCAGAGACGCGCTATGGATGAAACAGGAAAAAGCCGCCTTGCGGGCCATCTGGCCTGCGCTGGGGCGTACGTCATCTTCGGACTGAACATTGTGATGTGCAAGGATATTGCCAGGTGCTCCGACACCATCACGCCCACCATGCTCTTCACGTTGCGGGCGGCAGGGGCAACGGCGCTGTTCTGGCTGGTGTCGGCCTTCATGCCGCGCGAGCGGGTGGCGCGCCGCGACTGGGGGCGCATCGTGGCGGCATCGTTGCTCGGACTGTTCGCTCCGCAGATGACGTTCCTCGTCGCCATCACCATGACGACGAGCATCGACGTCTCCATCCTCTCGTCATTCAGCCCCATCATGACGATGTTCATCGCCGCCGTATTCCTCCACGAGCCCATCACGCCGAAGAAGGCAGGCGGCGTGGCCATGAGCTTCGCGGGCGTGCTGCTGCTCATCTCGGGCACGTTCCATGACGCAGGTGCCGTCGAGCAGACGAAGCCCTTAGGCGTGGTGCTCATCCTGATGAACTGTCTGAGCTTCGCCCTCTACCTGGGGGCATTCCGTCCCCTCATCGCCCGCTACAGCGTGGTGACGTTCATGAAGTGGAGCTTTCTGGTGTCGTTGCTGGTGTCGCTGCCCTTCTCGGCAAAGGACTTTGCCTCGGCACGATGGAGCGACGTCCCCGCCAGCGTGGGCTGGGAGTTGGCCTACGTCATCTTCTTCGCCACGTTTGTGGCGTACTTCCTCATCCCCTACGGGCAGAAACGTATCCGCCCCACGCTGGTCAGCATGTACTCGTACGTCCAGCCCATACTGGCAGCCGTAGTGAGCATCTGTATCGGCCAGGACACCCCGACGTGGCAAAAAGCCGCCGCCGCGCTACTGGTGTTCAGCGGCGTGGCGGTGGTAAACCGCAGTCGGGCGGCAAGTCACTCTATTTCACGCTAATGCTCTTGATTTCCCACGTAGCAGCGATGGAGGAATTGGAGGTGTAACGGAAGGCAATATAGATTTTCTGCCCAGCGTAACCTGCAAGGCTGATGTCATCCGAATCATAAAAGTTCCAATCTGCACCCGTGGGCCAAGAGGGAACCATAAGGCTCACCCAACTTGACTTTGCCACATCGCCGTCAAAACTGGTAGTAACAAGTACGGAAAGAAAGTCGGTAGCAGACTCACCAAAGTATCGAGCCGCATGGCTGAAGGACAGCGTAGCAGAAGAGGCAGATGTCAAGTCTATTGAAGGACTGACGATGTAGCTGTCAGAAGGATAACGGGTATTATCCTTAAAAGCGCTGGCTTTCCAACCATACCTTGAATCAACGGCCCAAACATAACTAAGGTTTTCATCCATTTCTACGTTGTAAATGGTAAAGCCGTTTTCGCCCTTCGTGAAGTCGGCGCTGAAGAGGGCGTCGCCAGGCGTCGGGTCGGGGTTTGTATTATCATCACCTACGATGCCGCCATCAGAGGTTGACAACTCGTAATCATCAATCAACACATCTGCCGCGGTACTATTATTGGATGTCTTTGGATTCATAATTAAAAGATTCACAACAGTCTCAGCCGAGAGAGTGAAGGTATGGCTCACCAACGTCCATGTATCTGTTGAAATATTATTTGTGTAACTACCGTATTTATACCCGCTGCTTGAATTGATGGATCCATCTTCAACAATAGCATAACCCGGACGAATGCTTGCTTCTGAGCTCACACCTTTTGCATAGAACTGAACAGTATATGTTCCTGATTTCAACGTCAGTTCCTTATATGCCATTCGTTTGTTATTTTTCTCATCACATGCAATTTTCACAGAATAGTTTCCATTGTGCGCATCAGTCGATTGAGAAAGTGTGGCATTGGAAGCTGAGGTAGTGGATTTCCAATTATCAGGCAGTCCCGCTGTCCAGGATTCAAAATCGCCGTTCTCAAGGATGTTTTCACCAGGGCTTGGCGTCGGGCCGGGGCTGGGGGTATCGCCGTTGATAACAGCTTGTCCTTCTTCAATTGTTATTTTCTTTATCTCTATTGTGCTAGCACTTCCAGCAACTGAAACGTACTTAACAGCAACATAGATTTTATCACCCACAAACGGAGTTAAATCAAATTCTGTATTAGAGAATGTATTCCAATCTTTTCCCTCCACAAGCTGGTTTCCTTTAACTTGAGTCCAATCGGACGGAGTAATTGATGAGCCATTGAAGGATTTAGAAGCCCAGACTGTAATATCCTCATCTGATACCTTATAGCGATAGATATAGTTCATTATCAACTTTGCGGAGCTCACATCAGACAAATCAATCGGGCAACTAATCAGCCAATCTTCATTAGCATTACGATTCGTCCCATCGTAACCTGTCATCTTAGCCGTCTTAAAGTCGATAACCCAACTGTCTGGACCATTGACGTCAACTGGAACAAAGCTTCCGAAATCATTTGAGAATTCCTGGGCGAAAGGCAGTTTTCCGTCGCCGGGGGTCGGGCCGGGGAGGGGATCGGGCGTCATGCCCTCCTTCACGGTGAGGTTCTTCAGTTCCCACGTGGTGGAGTTGGTGGCGTCGCATTGGAAGTAGAAGGCGATATATACCTTTTCCTCGTTCCACAGCTCGGCGGGCAGGATGACGGGGTTGGCGGGATAGAAGGTCCAGTCGTTGGTGGACGATTCGACAGGCTGGAAGTTGAGGTCAATCCACGTGGCGGTGGTGACGTCGCCGGCATAGTCCTTGCTGGCCAGCACCTTGTGCCAGCCCTTGACGTCGGTGGACGACTTGACGTAGCGGAGCACGTGGTCGAAGGAGATGATGATGCCGTCGGTGTTCGAGCCGTCGGCGCTCGTGCCCGTGACGGTGGTGTTGATGGCGGGGCTGACGAGCCACGTCTTCGTGGCGGTGGTGGACTTCGTGTTGTTGTCGTAGCCGCTGGCCTTGGCGTACGACGAGCCGAGGCTCCAGTCGATGCCCTCGATGGTCTTCACCTCGAAGTTGTTCAGGCTGGCGCTGGTGAAGGGGAGGCCGCTAGCCGTTTTTCCGCCGCCTCCGCCGCCGTTCGGGTCAGGAACGGGGTAAGGGAGTTCGGGTACGTCGGCGCAGGACGCGATACCCAGCAGGCAGACAGCTGCCAAAAGGAAACGAAATGTCTTTTTCATATAAAAATGGTTTATGGGTTTAATCGGATTTGCCAGAGGTTCAATTGTCAATTATTAATTGTCAATTATCAATTGAAATAGTGATGTCATCGGCAACGCGGACGAGGAGTTGCTTTGTGGAGCCGTAGAGGGTGAGGAGGCCGGTGACGTTGACGCGGCCGGTGGGGATGATGCTTTGGGCGAAGTTGGCATAACTGCTCATGCGACAGTCCACCTTCTGCGAGCCGACGGAGATGTAGCGGTCCTCGGTAGCCCCGTCGTTGGGGGCGTAGGGCTGTCCGCCGTCGGCGAAGGTGACGTCCTTCAGGATGACGTAACGGGGATAGTCCGTGGCCTTGAGGCTTTTCAGCTTGGCCTCCGTCATCTCCTCGGGGGCGATGGCCGACGGCTCGGGGCTACCGATGAGGCGAATGTGCTGCTCAAAGTCTTTCTGGCTGATGCGCCCCAGCTGGAGGCCGTACTTGTCGGACATGAAGGCTTTGCCGACCTCGGGCATGTTGGAGTAGGCGCCGAAGTCGAGTCCCTTGAGGCTGACGATGACCCTCTGCCCCATGGGGAGGAAGCTGTAGAGGCCGGTGGCGTTGACGCCGATGACAACAGCGCCCGTCTCGTCGGCGATGGCGATGGTCTTATAGACATTACCGCTCTCGTCGTTGCTGACGATGCGTCCGCTGATATAAAGGTCTTCCACGATGGTGGTATACTGGTAGTTATAGAGCGACGACGACTGGAAGAGCTGCGGATACTTCTCGGTCTTGAGGGCCTGGATGGACGTGATGGGGGCATCGGCGGGAATGGCGTTGTTGCCATAGGGGAAGCTGCCGTCCGTGAACGTCAGGTCGTCAAACTGATTCATGCTGCACGCCGACAGAAGCAGAGCTGTTATCAACAAGGACAAAATGGGAGATGATTGTCTTTTCATATTGGGTTAGGGGTGAGGGGTTAGGGGTTAGAGGTTAGGGGTTAGGGGTTAGAGGTTAGGGGTTAGGGGTTAGTGTTCAGAGGACGTGTTCGTTAAACATTAAACGTTAATCGTTAAACCAAAATCAGAGGACGTGTTCGTTAAACGTTAAACGTTAAACGTTAAACCTATCTTCAATCTAATTAGAACTTAAAGCCCACGTTGAGGAAGGCGTTGAGGGCGTTGGCATAGTAGAGCTTTGGGTTCTTGGAGAAGACGTAGGTGCGGGCTTCGCCGGCCACGCCGTCTTCGTAGTAGAGGTCGTCGCGGCTCTGCTCATAACCGCCGGTACACATGTTGGTGTTGTTGAGCAGGTTGTTGACCGTGAGGTTGATGCTGACGCTACGGCCCTTCTTCAGACGGATGTTATGCCCGATGTTGGCATCGACCATGAAGCCGCCCTTACATTGCTGCTGGCGGACAGAGTAGGCTTTGTTGATGGTGCCGTCGGCGTTGTAGAGGATGCCGCCGTTCTCCAGCAGCGTGGCCTCATCGACGCCGTACGAGGGATTGCCGTTCTCGTCGATGCTGCCGTCGGAGACGTAGCACTTCTGATTAGCCTGATAGATGTTGGTCAGGCGGTTATAGGGCGAGAAGCCGATGAAGACGCGGTCGTAGTAGTTGACGTTGGCGCCGAGGTACCAGCCGTTGACGTTGTAATCGACGCCGAGGCTGAGGGCCGTGAGGGGCGTGCTGCCCACGCGGCAGCCTTCGGCGATGACCCGCAGCTGCTCCTCCTGCCCCGTGACGGGGTTCTTGGGCGAAGCGATGTAGGCGCTGGCATCCTCGTAGGTGAGCACGGCGGCGGGGTTATTCGTGTAGAGCGCCTCGCCCACATTGCCGATGAAGGTGAAGTAGAGCGAGCTGGTCACGTGCATGACGGCTGCGGCCTCCACGCCGTAGTGGGTGCGCTCAACGCCGTTCATGGTGAGGTAGGTGAAGTGGCTCTGCGAGTCGTTGTAGAAGGCGGTCTGCTCGACGGCGTTGTCGAAGCGGATGTAGTAGCCCGCCACGCGGCCCTGGAACGGTCCGGCGGTAAGGGCGTAGGAGGCCTCGGCGCTGAGGATGCCCTCGAGCTTGAGGTCGTGGACGAAGTCGCTGCGGGTGCGGTTGGCGATGAAGGCGTTGTAGGCCAGCGGGGCATCCTTCTGGTAGCCGGCGTTGAGGCTGATGACGTTACGGGCGTTGGGACGCCATGCCAGCATGGCCTTGCCTCCGCCGCCCAGGAACTTGGCCACGCCGCTGGAGCCGTAGCTGCGGTCGGCGGCACGGCCGTTCTGCATGAAGCCGAAGCGCTCGAGCGTGGTGCCCGTCACCTGACCCGAGAGGACAAGAGCAAGCGGACCGTTGTTGAAGGAGTACTGTCCCCAAGCGCGGGCTTTGTTGACATATATATTATAATTGTACCCGAAGACGTCGCCCTCGGCAATCTGACGGTCGGGGTTGCGGAGGTCGTTCTGGGCCAGCTGGCTGCCGCGGCCATAGTCGCGGGCGGCGAACTTATCGACATCGATGTAGGTGTTGGCGCCAAGCAGGTCGCTCATGGTCTTATAGTGCATGCCCTGCGTGGCAGAGAGGGCGACGCCGCCCACAAGGCGGTTGAAGCGGTTGAGCGTACGGCTGAAGGTGGAGGTAAGGTTGAGCGCCATCTGGTCGTTGTGCCGTTCTTCGACGTAATAGAGTGCCTCGCCGCCCACGGCGTTGGCCTGATGGTTGGCAAAATAGAGCTGGTCCCAGTTGATCTGGCGTCCGGCAGGCGAGCCGGTGAACGTGTCGTAGAGCGACTGCCAGGCGGCGTAGTCGTCGGCCGTCACGACGTGGGTGGCATCCCATACGTTGTAGGCCGAGCTGGGGAGCTTCTTGTAGTAGTCGGGACGCGGGTCAGCGGCGTTGCCGTTCCAGCCGAGGGCGGTGGTGCCGTAATTGCTGTACTTGAACGACACGCTGGTGGAGAGACGGCTGTCGTCGTTGATGTTGAAGTCCCACGTGGCGACGGCCGTCGGCTCGAACGAGGTGACGACGCGGGCGTTACGCTTCACGCCGTTCTGATAGCCCCAGTAGGGGTTGTAGTAGTGCGAGCCGGCCAGCGCGAAGGCCTCCTCGGTAGCGGCGCTCTGCTGGGCGCGCTCGGTCGGAGCGCCCCACGTGGAGAGGCTGAGGCTGTGGCGGTCGCCCCACTTTTTCTGCGCCGCGAGGAAATAGCCGAAGGCATTATAGAACGTACCCTCGATGACGCCCTCGTTGGCCCAACGGTAGGAGGCGCTCATGGTGAAGGCCCAGCCGTTCGGCATCAGGCCTGTGCTGTGGGTGAACATGGCACGGGCGATGTAGTTGCGGTTGGTGGCGCTGACGGACGCCTTCGAGCCGGTGGCATACTGCGAGGCACGCATGTTGATGTTACTGGCTCCGCCCACGGGGGTGAAGGCGAAGCGGTTGGTCTCGAACGAGCCGACGCCCTCCTGGTTGCGCGTGGCGTCGTTCAGGCCGCCTATCATGCCGTAGGAAAAGCGTCCCGTCTCGGCATCGTTCATCAGCACGCCGTTGACCAGAACATCGTTGTACTTCGAGTCGAGCGCACGTACCTTGAAGCGCATGGGGCTGAAGAGATAGCCCACCTCGCGCAGGAAGATGTCGTTAGATGAGGAGGTCAGCGCCGAAACGCTCTGGATGGCATCGTCGTCCTCGCCCAGCTGCGACTCGGTGAACGTAAAGGCCGATTCGTCGTTCTCGACTGCAACCTGTCCACTGGCTGTCTGGTTGTTTTGCTGGCCTGTCGGCTCGTCTGTGACTACCACTTGCGCGCCAGCCGTCAACACGCCACCGGCAAGCAAGAAGACCAAAAGAATGATGTTTTTCATTTGTACTTCGAATTGTTTTTCGTGCGAAGATACGAATAAATCTTGCTTTTCCTCACTTTTTGCCCATTTTTTCAAAGAAAATGGGGAAAAATTCATTTTTTGAGCTTATATTTGCCCCACGAAATAAAAAAGAAAGGCCCCTATGAAAAACAGAAAACTCCTTCTCACCCTCCTGATTCCTGCGCTCCTCTGCGCCTGCGGAACGACCCACAAAACGACAACGGCCAACGGCTCTGCTGCCGAGAAGCGCTATAACCTCTACGGCATCGGCTTCTATAACCTCGAGAATCTCTTCGACACCATCCACTCGCTGGCTCCCGACGGCACGGACAAGAACGACTATGAGTTCCTGCCCGACGGCACCATGAAGTGGGGCACCATGAAGTACGAAGCCAAGCTGAAGAACATGGCGCAAGTGCTGAGCCAGATGGCCACCGACCGCATCCCGGGCGGCGCCACACTCATCGGCGTCAGCGAGATAGAGAATCGTGCCGTGCTCGAGGACCTGCTGAAGCAGCCCGTCCTGCGCGACCGCGGATGGGAGATTGCCCACGTCGAGAGCCCCGACCAACGCGGCGTCGACTGTGCCTTCTTCTACAACCCCAAACAGTTCAAGCTGGAGAGCGTCACCTATCCTCTTTATTATAATGCCGACGGCAGCCTCTACTACACGCGCGGCTTCCTCACCATCGGCGGCACGCTGGCCGGAGAGAAGATCCACGCCATCGTCTGCCACTGGCCGAGCCGCTTCAGCGAATCGCCTGCCCGCGAACGTGCCGGCGAACTGGTCCGCGCCATCAAAGACTCCATCATCGCCCAGTATCCCGGCTCGTCCATCATCATCATGGGCGACCTCAACGACGACCCCGACGACAAGAGCCTCACCGTCGGTCTCGGCGCCAAGAAGAACAAGGAACAATGCACCTCCGACGCCGACCTCTTCAACCCCTGGTGGAAGACCTTGCGCGACGATGGCGTCGGCACGCTGAAGTACGACGGCAAGTGGAACCTCTTCGACCAGATTATCGTCTCGGGACACCTTGTCGATGGCGACCGCAGCCACCTGCAGTATTTCAAGAACGAGATTTTCGTCCGCGACTACCTCATCCAGCAGGAAGGGCGCTACAAAGGCAACCCCCTCCGCACCCACGCCTCAGGCACATGGCTCAACGGCTACTCTGACCACCTCCCCACCACCATCTATCTGGTCAAAGAGGCACAATAAGAGAATCTGCTGGCCGGGGTTATTCTAACAAATAGAGAGGATTGCCGGCGGCATCGGTACGTCGGCTTGTGCCGAGCACATCGTACAGACCGGGAAGGCTCCAGTAGGGCATGAGTTTTCCACATGCCGTCAGACGACGGAAAAGGTTTTCGGGATGTTCAGCGAGGCTGACATCATCGCGGATGCAGCCCTTGGGTAGCTGAACGACAAGCACTTTCTTCAAATCGCTTTCTCCAATGGAGTCGGCAAGGACAACGTTGCCGTTGGTGGTGATGTCATGTACGGAGAGGGTGTCGGCAAACGCCACTTTTCCCTTTCCGGTGCAGACGCCCACGACGTAGCCGCTCACATATTTTATTTCCGAATAGACCTCCGTTCCCTGCCCGGCAATGCCCTCGGCGACAGACAACGGGTCGGAAAGACTCTCGCCGTGAACAGACGTGCTGTCCTCGGGCTGCGGGTTTTCATCGTTTTCAGGATGGTCGGGCGCGATAATCCGCACATCACGTATGCCCGGCACACCAAAATAAGTATCAATAGTACCGAAAACACGGCGCGCCTCATGATATATATCGGGATTATCCATGAGATTAGCTGCCCACCGATATATTGAGCTATCCTTCAGTTCCACCGGCATACAGTTCCGCCAGTCCATAGTGATAGTATCGGCCAGAAGGACGTTCGTCTCCACGCTGAACGGCGGTTCGAACTGGCAGCCGCTCTTCATGCTACCCTTCACCGTACCAACGACATAGCCCTTTACCCATACAGCCGTATCCGTCTTGCCGATGGCTTGCGCTTCGGCTACCGTATATTCATCGCGTGCCGAGCCGGTATGTACAATCTTGACGGTATCGACATGGACAGGGACAGTAAACGTGTCTTTGGGCGTCGTTTCTCCTTCGGCCTTTCCTCCCCCACCCTCGTCATCGGGAACCAGCGGGGAGAGACAGCCGGCACACAAGAGTGAGCCAAGGAAAAGAGCGACGGCAGAAAGATGGCGGAGCTTCATGGGAGTTTTGCTGAATTTGTTTTGCAAAATAACGGTTTCCGGCGCGAAAAAACAAGCGTTTTTCACAATCTTTGCACTTCCCCTGCAAAAAAGTCCTCCGAAACGGACGATTTCTCCTATTTATTCCGTACCTTCGCGGACGGAAAAAAGCATGTATCACTAATAAATCAAACAAAACATGGTTAGTTACAAAGAATTGGGCCTTGTAAACACCCGCGAGATGTTTGCCAAGGCAGTCAAGGGCGGCTATGCCATCCCCGCTTTCAACTTCAACAACATGGAACAGCTTCAGGCCATCATCATGGCTGCTGCCGAGACCAAATCTCCCGTCATCCTCCAGGTGTCGAAGGGTGCCCGCAACTATGCCAACCAGACGCTCCTGCGCTACATGGCTGAAGGTGCTGTGGCTTACGCTAAGGAACTGGGCTGGGAGAAGCCTGAAATCGTGCTCCACCTCGACCACGGCGACAGCTTCGAGCTTTGCAAGAGCTGCGTCGACATGGGTTTCTCGAGCGTGATGATTGACGCTTCGTCGCTGCCCTACGAGGAGAACATCGCCCTCACGAAGAAGGTGGTTGACTATGCTCACCAGTACGACGTGACCGTCGAGGCTGAGCTGGGTGTGCTCGCCGGTGTTGAGGATGAGGTCTGCGCTGAGGAGAGCCACTACACCAAGCCTGAGGAGGTCATCGACTTCGCTACCCGTTCGGGTTGCGACAGCCTCGCCATCTCCATCGGCACCAGCCACGGCGCTTACAAGTTCACGCCCGAACAATGCACCGTTGACCCCGCCACAGGCCGTCTCGTTCCTCCTCCCCTCGCCTTCGACGTGCTCCACGAGGTTGAGAAGAAGCTTCCCGGCTTCCCCATCGTGCTCCACGGCTCGTCAAGCGTTCCCCAGGAAGAGGTTGACACCATCAACAAGTATGGCGGTGCCCTCAAGGCTGCTGTCGGCATCCCCGAGGAACAGCTCCGCGAAGCTGCCAAGAGCGCTGTCTGCAAGATCAACATCGACTCCGACAGCCGTCTGGCCATGACCGCCGCTATCCGCAAGGTGTTTGCTGAGAAGCCCGCTGAGTTCGATCCCCGCAAGTATCTCGGCCCCGCCCGCGACAACATGAAGAAGCTCTACATCCACAAGATTGTGAATGTGCTCGGCTCCGACGGCAAGGCTTGCTAAGGAACAGAGAATCGAGAAGAAGGGGATATGGCTCGCTGCCATATCCCCTTCTTCTTCAATTAATTGATAATTGATAATTGATTTAAGTTTCGGAAGTTAAAAAACGGTTCCAGACTGCGATGTGCGCCCTGAAAGGGCAGAAAGCCACCAGCCCAGGGCAACGCCCTGGGTTTATTCGGGCACACATCATTCCGCGCCCTGAAAGGGCAAAAGCTTTCCATTCAGAGGGGAACATACAAGCAGCAGCCATGTGTTGTAAAGCTTTTGCCCCTTCAGGGCGAAAGTTACTTTGGCCGTTTGTACCCAGGGCGTTGCCCTGGGCTGGGTGCTCATTGCCC
>Ga0129306_1003508_pt1 | contig 11609 bp, 11 predicted proteins | sample P827metagenome_FD_94438 | JGI IMG/M metagenome (GOLD analysis project Ga0129306, IMG submission 94438) | Capybara group fecal microbial communities from Wisconsin, USA - P827 metagenome | ecosystem: Host-associated > Mammals > Digestive system > Large intestine > Fecal | place: USA: Wisconsin...
ATTCTCTTGTATTTATTCTATTAATATTTTTATTTAGAAATTTAAATGAAAAAGTAATAGATAATATAAATAAAATTAATATAAATAATAAAAACTTACTACTTTTTTTCTTTAAATGCATCTTATTCAACTTTCATCACCATAATAACTATAATTCATTAATATTAAAATATTTGTCGAATTGCTTTATTTTTATTGCTTTTTTTAATAATAAATGTTAAAATGAATTACGTTAACAAAAAGGAGGAAATTAAATGGCAAATATTAAAAGTGCAAAAAAGAGAGTTTTAGTTAATAGAACAAAAAACGCTAATAATGTACCAAAAAAATCTTCTATGAAAACTGCTGTTAAGAGTGCTATTGCTGCTCCAAGTCAAGAAACAGTTAGTCAAGCTTATAAAAGAATCGATAAAGCCTTAGCTAAAAACATTATTACTAAAAATAAGGCTGCTAGAGAAAAAGCTAAAGTTGCAAGTAAATTAAGTAAATAATAAAATAAATAAATAAATATCTATTAAATAGATATTTTTTTTATTTTTAGATATAATAATATTAGGTGAAAAAATGAAAAAAATAATAATTAGTTTAACAATAATATTATTTATATTTTTATATGATTATACTTTTTTACATGATACTTCTTTTAATTCATATAGAAAGTATTTTAAAAAAATTGAATATAAAATAGTTAATAATACTAATTATCTAAAAGAGAATAATACTAAAGATTTATATAGTAATAAATTTAAATTATTTGAAGAAGATGTTGTTAATAATAAAGAAGAATTAATTAATCTATATTATACTGTTATTAATAAAGGATATGAGAATTATACTTATTATTGTAATTATGAAAATTGTTTTGATGATATTAATTCTTTAAGTGAAGATAATGAAAGAATTGCTTATATAAATCAATTAGTAAATATCTATAATAATTATAATACTATAGAAACTATATATTCTTCTGATAATAAAGTTGACCTTACTATTAATAAAAAATATTCTTCTGATGATATAAAAAAAATAAATGATAAAATCGATGAAATAATAAATGAATATAAAATAAATGAATATCCAAGCATAACTGATAAAATAAAAATATTTCATGATTATCTAGCAGATACAAATACTTATGATCATGATATGGCTGAAAAAAAAGAAAGTAAATATAAATCTGATTCTGCGATTGGAACATTGTTTGAAGGTAAATCTATATGTTCAGGATATACAGATACTATGGCTATATTCTTAGATAAAATTGGACTAGAAAATATTAAAGTATCTACTATAGATCATGTATGGAATGCTGTAAAAATAGATGATAATTGGTATCACTTAGATTTAACTTGGGATGACCCAGTAACAACTAATAATGATAATATAATCTTGTATGATTATTTTTTAAAAACATCTTCAGAACTTGCTGATTTAGATAATAAACAACATAACTTTAATAAAGAAATATATAATTTTATAAAATAAAAAAAGATAGATTTCTATCTTTTTTTATTTTAATATATTTTGTTTTCCATGAAAACCTAATAAATCTATTTTTGTTTCACCTAGATATAATTCATTATTTTTTATAATAGAAGGTATTTTAAAATATCTATTATTAGTTAATATTACTAATAATCTTTTTATTTGATCTCTATCCCCTTTTTTTGTTATTAAAGCTTCTAAATCATCCAAACCACCATATGGCATTAATTTAAAATTATGATTTAAGTCGCTAATAACAATATTTAATTTATCTATATCAGAATAATCTTCAAATTGAGGATTAAGAGCCATAATTTTTCTTTTAAAATTCTTAACTTTATCATTTTCTAAAAGCGCATATCTTTTAGCTTCTTCTCCTTCTAATTTTGATACAAAATATTTAAAATGATCAGCTGATAAGTTTAAAAGCCATGGATCAAAAGAAGTTACTTCTTTATTAATTATTTTATTTTCTGAATTAACTCCCTTATATTTAAAAGTAACATTAGGTGGTAAATCTTTAATTGACTCCATAAAATCTACTTTTCTTGGATTAAAGCTTTTAAAATCAGTAAAAATTCTTGTATCAAATATTTCTATAATAACTTTATTTTTAGAAGGTACTTTTAGTTTTTGAAATACTACATCTAAATACTTATAATTATATATTTGTAAATGTACTTCAGTATTTCTAAATGGATTTAACGCTAAATTTAGTGATGATAATGGTAAAACATCAGATGTTTTATATATAGTTTCTATACCATTTTCTATAATATGAGTATTACCTTCACAATCAATAATTTTACCCATTATTATCACCTATTTCCTTTAAAAATATACCTATAAATAATGGTGTAGAAAATATATATGGCATCGCATATCTAAAATAAGCATTAACAGGAGATGCAATACATACCATAAATATTACTATGCATGGTAGATAATATAATAAAGCCCTATATTTCTTTTTATAAATTAAATAAAAAATCATAAACATATAAATATAAGTATTAAAACCAATATTAACAATTAAGCCAAATAATGGAATATTTATATAATTATTACTAAATTTTCTAAGAACTTTTCTAATTGATTTTAAGTTATTAAAATGATAATTAAAACCATAATTATTTATATCACCTAGAAAAGCATTATAAACATACCAATTTTTTTTAAAAGGATAATAATAACCATATGTATTATTAATAGTAGCTTCAAAATATATAATTGGATGTTTAAAAAATTGATTCTTCCAAGTAATAAAATAGTTATTTAAATCTTCTTTAGTCGCATATCTATTAAATTCATTTTTAACTGGATCTGATGATTCTGGATTATATCTAGCAGATAATGTATCATAACCTAATACTTTATCAATAGATTCTTTTTCTTCATTTGTTATTTCATCTTTATAATATTTGACATATCTTGCTGTTTGCTGAAAAGGAATAGAATATTTCTCTCTTACACTACCCTGTGTTATTTTAAATTTAGGGAGAATTATATTGTTATAACTAAAATTAAAACCAAGTACAAATAAAACTAATAATAATATTTTAATTTTATCTTTTCTAACAAATAGTAAAAATGGTAAAGATAAAATTATTACATGAAAACCATTATTTCTAAATAACATAGTTAATATAATTAATGATAAAAATAATAATGTATTTTTAATATTTAATTTAGTATTATTAACTAATTTATATATAGAAATACTATATAAAATTATAAAACAAGTAAATATTACATCTTTAACTAATGTAATACTATAAAAAGGAAATACAGGTACAAAAGCATATATTAATAAAACTATAAACCTATATTTAACACTTACTTTTAATTCTTTTAAAAATTTTATAGTATAACCTAGTGTAAATATAAAAAATGCACTCTGAATAATAGTAGAAAAGAATAATCCTATATTAAAGCTATTAAATAATTTTATACCTAGTTTAACAAGATAACCAAGCATTAAAGAATGAATAACTGGATGATGATTAGTAAGTAAAACATTATTATCAAGTAATACCACATAATCAGAATATTTATTAGGAATATTTAATGCTTGAAGAATCTGAAATTCAGCATCTTTATTAATTATTCCTGGATAATATGAAATAAAATAAATTAGCCAACTAAGTATTAAAACAATACTTGTTATTAATATTGGATATTTATTAAATATATTTAAAAATTTATAAAACAAATTATTCTTATTTTTTTCTTCTTTTTTAGTATAATTATCAATTCTTGTTATTATAATTCTAATTATAAAAAATAAAGAAGTATTACAAACTAAAAACGCTAATATAGATACTAATACATGATGAAAAAATGGATAAAATGATCCACTTATTGAAAATAATTTTCCTACAAACAATGTTATTGTATACAAAAATGATAATATAAACGATATTATATTTTTTCTTTTCATTTTATCCCTCTATATATTTAATTACTTCTTTAATAGTCTCATCAAAATTATCATAGTTAACATTAAACCATTTTATATCAAATTTATTCTTAAAGAAAGTAAATTGTCTTTTAGCATAATGTCTACTATTTTGTTTAATTAAATTAACTGCTTCTTCCTTAGTTATTTCATCATCAAAATATTTAAATAATTCTTTATAACCAATAGGTGTCATTATTGCTTTTGTTCTTGGTTTTAAATAGAAATATCTAGCTTCTTCTTCTAAGCCATTTTTAAGCATTAAATCTACTCTTTTATTAATTCTGTCATATAAGATATCTCTTTGAGATTCTAAGCCTATAAAATAGACATTTTTATATAATAAATTATCACCTAAATCATTATTTACTTCATTTTCTAAATTAATTAATTCTCTAACTAATCTTCTTTTATTATTTCTATCTACATCACTATCTTTATCTATTTCTAATATTCTTTTAATTAATTCTTCATTAGTTAAATCATCATACTTAGAAGTATCATCTTCTTTTTTAAATCTATAATCAAATAAAGTTGCTTTTAAATATAACCCAGTACCTCCAACTAAAATTACATTCTTATTACGAGAAAGAATTTCTTCTATCTTATTTCTAGCATCTATTTGATAATCATAAACTGTATAATCTTCATCATAATTTTTTATATCTATTAAATGATGAGGAATACCATCCATTTCAGAAACAGTAGCCTTTGCTGATGCAATATCCATTTTTCTATAAACTTGAACACTATCAAAATTTATAATTTCTGCATTATATTTTTTAGCAAGTTCAACGCTTAATTTTGTTTTTCCTACAGCAGTAGGACCACATATAGCAATAATCATAAATCACCATAATTCAATAATATCTTTTAATGATTCAACATCTAGTGATGCTTTACCTATTAATAGTCCATCAAGTCCATTAATTCCAGATAAACTCTTAATATTCTCCTTCTTAATTCCACCACCATATAAAATTCTACATTTATTTTCTGTAACTTTATTAATTTTATCTATATATTCAATTAAACCACTTCTTGAAATAGTATTAGATGTTCCAATAAATTCTTTTGGTTCTAAAGCAATTAATAAATTATTAAAACTTTCTACTCCTTCAATACTCTTTTTAAGTTCTTCAATAGATGTTATACATAAGATAACTTTCATTCCATTATCTAAAGCATTCTTAACTTTAGCATTAACTTCTTCATTTGATTCATTAAACTTAGTTCTTCTTTCATTATGACCAATAATTGTATAAGTACAACCAAACTCTTTAACCATATCACATGATATTTCACCAGTATTAGATCCAGAATTATATCTAGATACATCTTGTGAAGCTAAAACTATCTTATTACTCTTAATAAGTGGTAAATATACATATGGAGGAGCTATTACTAGTTCTTCATCTTTTTCTACTTTCTCTAATTCTTTAAAATAAGTATCTAAGTCCATTTCTGGTTTATTTTGTTTCCAATTTCCAACTATTATTTTTTTCATATTAATTCTCCTTTACATAACTCTTTTAAATAATTTTTCTAATTCATATATTGGGTAATGTATAATTGTAGGTCTTCCATGAGCACAATTATATGGATTTTTACATTCTTTTAAATCATCTATAATCTTTTCCATTTCTTCTATAGAAAGTGGTGTATTAGCTTGAATACTAGAATGACACGCAAGTGAAGCAGATAAAGAATCATTAAATCTTTCTAAATCAAAATGCTTATCCATATTAATTATTTTTTCTAATATATTTTTTATAAAATATTCTTCATATCCTTCTTTAAACCAAATTGGATGAGCTCTAATAACAAAAGAACTATCTCCAAATTCATCAATATCTATACCTATACTACGTATAAATTCAATATTATTTTTTATAATTAAAAATTCATCTTTAGAATATTCTAAATTAAGTGGTAATAACATAGTAATTTTATCATTAGTAGGATGTGAAAAAGCTTCTTTAAACTTCTCATAATTAACTCTTTCAGCAGCAGCATGTTGATCAAGTAAATATAATCCTTTTTCATTATGACAAACTATATATGTACCAAGTACTTGTCCTATAACATATAATTTAGGAAATGGTTTAGTTTCTTCTTTAATTTCTTCATTATATGTTTCTTCCTCTTCTTTAATAGATATTTCATCCGTACTAAAATCCATTATAAGTTCTTTAACTTCTTTATGTTCAATTATTTCTGGAACACTTATTTTAGTAACTATATTAGAAACATTAACATTCTTAGTAGATGCATCTACTCCAAGAAAATGATTATCTAATACCTTCTCTATTTCTTTTGATATTAATTCTTTTAAATCTTCAAAATTACTAAATTTTATATCTAATTTAGATGGATGTATATTAACATCTATTAAACTAGGATCACAATTAATATTAAGAACTACTATAGGATAACGATTATCTGGTTTATATTTATGATAAGCATCATTTATAGTCTTATTAAGTTCACTATTTCTTACAACCCTTTTATTAACTATAGTAATCATATGATTTCTATTAGATTTATTCTCATCTGGAAGTGACATATAACCATTAAATTCATAATCATCATTTTCACCGTTAACACTCATCATTTTTTTAGCAACAGTCTTACCATATATTTCATTTATAACTTTAAGCAAATTATTAGAACCATCTGTTTTTAATAAAACTTTATCATTATTAACTAATGTAAATCTAATATCTGTATGAGATAAAGCAGCATGATTTATAACACTAATGACATTAGCAAGTTCACTATTTAAACTATTTAAATATTTTAATCTTGCTGGTGTATTATAAAATAAATCTCTAACTTCAATAGATGTTCCTTTTCTTAAATCAGATTTTTCTTTTAAAACAACTTTACCACCTTCAAGTTTATATTTAATACCAGTTATACCATTACTAGTTTTTAATGTAACAATAGATACACTCGCTATTGAAGGAAGTGCTTCACCTCTAAAACCTAATGTATTTATATTATATAAATCTTCTTCTTTTAATAATTTTGATGTAGCATGAGTACTAAAACAAAGTAATGCATCTTCTTCATCCATACCAGATCCATCATCAATAACCTTAATAGATTTAGTTCCAGAATCTATTAATTCTACTTTTATATCAGTAGAACCAGCATCAATAGAATTTTCAACTAATTCTTTAACAACAGAAGCACATTTTTCAACAACTTCACCTGCTGCTATTTTATTGGCTAAATTTTCACTCATTATTTGTATTTTACTCATATTGTTCACCTATTCCATTATAACATAAAAAGATAATAATTAATTATTATCTTGATTTATTAATACTAATTTTTTATGCATAGAATCCATTATATCATTAGCAATAAATATTGATGTATCTATAACACTTAAATTATCAGTATCTATATTAACAACATGTTCTTTTTCAAACATATTATCTTCCATTTCAGTAATAGCTCTATGTAATTTAGAAACATTTTCAATTGTAGTATTTTTTCTATCTTCCAAATATATTTGACTATTAATATCTCTCTCAATTATTTTTTCTGGACTAGCAGTTAAAATATATAATTTATCTATTGAATGTAAATCTTTTCTTAATCTTCTTACTCTATTTTTATAAACTAGTTCATCTATATCACCATTATCTAGCATTTTTTGATACCAAAAATAATTATCTATAACTCCTCTATCCATTATTATTAGATTTGGGTTAGTATTTACTGCTTCTTGTAATAATTTTTTAGAATAAAATAAAGTATTATCATTAAAATCTAAACTAGTCATCTTTCTAATATCAGAAACACTATATTCTCTTTTTATTAATTCTGCAGGTTCTCCAGTAATTTTTACATCAATTCCACCATTTTTAAAAAATTCAAAAACAGATTCAGTAATATGAGTTTTACCAGTTCTTGGTAACCCTGCAAGTTCAGTTATAAAAGGTTTTTCTTGTTTACTAAGTAACTCTTTTAACATAACTTTCTTTTCATGTAATTCTAATAATTTTTTAGCTCTTTCTTCTGAAACATATTTTGCTATTTCTATCATTTGATCCTCCTATTTAATTATGCTTGAAACATGAAATACATTAATATCATCATTATTCTTCTTTATAGCTTTTATAATTCTAATATCATCATCTATAACTATATTTAAATGATCTTTATTTGTATTTTCTTTTAAATAATTACTCTTATATTCTTCAGAACTAATATCTTTATTTTCTTTAGATAATAATAAGATATTATCTTCATTAAAGAAATCCATATATTTTTTAAACCAGTCTATCTTTTGTTTAATAACATCATCTGTTTTACAAATTGATAATATATAAATATTAATATTTTTATAATCTAATAAACTTTTAACAAACATAATAGATGTATTAATAGGTCTAATGAATTCATAATCAAAGTTACCAATATCATACTCTGCCAAAACTCCATCCATATCAAAATATATATCTATTATCTTATCTTTATTTTCATTTATAAAATCTAAAATCTTCATCTTAATCCTCAAATTTATATGGATTTTTAATTGATCCATCACCATTAATATATTTACTTAATCCATTAACATATATAACTTTTTTACCCATTATATTATCTTCTAATGTAGCCATAACTACTTTATTATTCTTATCAACCTTATAAACATTATTTCCTTCTAATGTATTAGAAGTATAAGTATTTGTAAGCATATTAATTAAATAACTACTACAATTATCTTTACTAATATCTAGTATATTATTAAATTCACAAGATTGACTAGCTAAAATAATATCAGATATATTAACAAATGCATAATATCCATAATATGTAGGAGTACCTACTGTATATATATTATTTCTTTTTTCATTCTTAATAATTTGATCTATATCTTTAGTCTCACTTCTAATATAACCAACATAAAATATTCCTTTAGCACTAGTTTCATTAGGTAATTTTTCTCCATCAAACCAATTTATTTTATTATTTAATCCCCAAGTAATATTATTATAATTATCAACTGATATTAATTTTAAATTATTAGAATTAGTAATACCTATTATTCTATACATCTTATCTTCAAAACTAATATAATTATTAGGATTTTCTCCTTTGAAAACATATTTTAAATCAAATGCTTTTTTATCATTATAATTTGATTCAACATAATTTTTATCACTAATTATTTCATTTATTAATAGTTTATCAGCATTTACATATTCATAACTATCATTTTTTATCTTAACATAACCAATAAATTCATCATTATTAGATATTAATTTATTATCAACTAATGTTTTGGTATCTATTCTATATTCCATATCTTCTGATTTAAAATATTCACCAAAAAAATCACTATGTCTAGTAATATATTCATTAGCTGCGCTTAATATATTTTCTTTAGTAACCTTTTCATTAACTATTCTTTGTTCTCTTTTAGATAAAATATTATCTTTATTATATATAAATATTAAACCAAAAATAGTTAATAAAATTAATGTATATTTTATTAATAAAAATTTCTTATCTTTCATACTACCACCTATATAAATTATATCTCTTTTAAGAATTCTTTTAAAGTAGAAACTACCTCTTTTGGAAGAATTTTTTCTAATTCTTCATCTTTAGCTTCTTTAATTCCTTTTAAACTACCAAATGTCTTTATAAGTAATTTCTTTCTCTTTTCTCCAACACCTGGAATCATATCTAATTTAGAAGCAAAACTTCCTTTACTTCTAATTTCTTTATGATAACTAATTGTATATCTATGAACTTCTTCAGAAATAGTCTCTAAAAAATGAAATAAATCACTATTCTTTTCTACTTCAATTATTTCTCCATCACTAGATACTAACGCTGTTATTCTATGTTTATCATTTTTTTGCATACCATATACTGGTATATCTAAACATAAATTATCTAATATTTCATTAGTCGCATTAATTTGTATAATTCCACCATCTACTAAAATTAAATCTGGTTTAACTAAATTATCGTTTATAACTTTAGAATATCTTCTTTCTACTACTTCTTGCATCATATGATAATCATCTTTTTCATCACCAATAATTTTATATTTTCTATAATCTTTAGTAGACTTCTTTCCATCAACAAATACTACCATACCAGAAACTCTAAATCCACCAAACAATTGTGAATTATCAAAACTTTCAATTCTATGAATAGTAAAACCTAACTTTTCACTTAAATCTTCACATGCATGAATAGTTCTATTATAATCACTTTTAATAAGCGAAATCTTATCTTCTATACTTATCTTAGCATTCTCCCTAGCCATATCTATAATCTTCTTCTTTGGCCCTTTAGAAGGTGTTAAAACATGTATATTAAGAATTGACTCAAGAAGTTCATTATCTATTTCTGGAACTAATATTTCTCTAGGTTTAAATCTTTCATTATCTTCATAAAAAGAAATAATAAAATTAATAAAAGCATCTTCAGCTTCTTCATTAAGTTCATATATATAACTATCTCTTTCAGTTAAATTACCATTTCTTTCATGAAAAACTTGAATAGAAATATAATCATTATATACATAATAATTAAATATATCTCTATTAACATTATCATTAAGATCAATCTTTTGTTTCTCTAAAGTAACTTTTATATAATCAATAACTTCTTTTAACTCTTTAGCCTTTTCAAAATTAAGCTTCTCTGATGCTTCATACATCTCTTTTTCTAATTTCTTAGTAATATCATCATAACTACCATTTAAAAATGAATTAATCTCAAAAACTATTTTATCAATTTCTTCTTTAGAAATATTCTTTTTACAATAACCTAAACATTCTCCAATATGATAATAAAGACATAAATCATCTTTAAAACTTTTACATTTCTTTAAAGGATACATTCTATTTAAAATTTGAACTATCTTCTTAGCCGCAAAACTATTAGGATATGGTCCAAACAATTTAACATTTTTTCTTTTAGTCTTTTTATTAGGTCTTACAATTGATAACTCTGGATATTTATCATAACTAAGCATTATATATGGATACTGTTTATCATCTCTAAAAATAATATTATATTTAGGATCATATTTCTTAATTAAATTAATTTCAAGAAGTAATGCTTCTTTCTCAGATCCTGTTACTATATACTCAAAATCATATATATTAGATACAAGCATTTTAGTCTTACCAAACTTAGTACCATTAAAATATGAACTAACTCTATTTTTTAATTTTTTAGCTTTACCAACATATATAATAGTACCTGTAATATCTTTCATAAGATAACAACCAGGTTTAAGCGGTAATAAAGATAATTTTTTCTTTATTCTTTCTATTCTATCTTCCATATAAATCACCTAATAATCCCATTTACAATTATATCATATTTTTAGTATAATATTGTTGGTGATTTTATGATTACAAACGAAATAATTATAAAAAAATCTAGATTTATAACTTATTTATATAATCTAGATAATGTTGATGAAATAAAAACTATAATTGAAGATTTAAAAAAAGAACATAAAAAAGCAAGACATATAGTCTATGCATATAATATAAACAATCAAATAAAATATTATGAAGATGGAGAACCTAAAGGAACTGCGGGTACTCCTATACTTAATGTTATACAAAAAAGTAATCTATCTAATGTACTTATAGTAATAGTAAGATACTTTGGA
>Ga0129306_1003509_pt1 | contig 11607 bp, 8 predicted proteins | sample P827metagenome_FD_94438 | JGI IMG/M metagenome (GOLD analysis project Ga0129306, IMG submission 94438) | Capybara group fecal microbial communities from Wisconsin, USA - P827 metagenome | ecosystem: Host-associated > Mammals > Digestive system > Large intestine > Fecal | place: USA: Wisconsin...
GCTTTGATCAGTTCACCGTATGCGTCCCGGCTGATTTTTCCCGCACAGGGAGCCAGACAGCGTTTGATATGATACTGCAGACAGGGCCGCTCCTGATTCATGTTGCGGCAGTTCCTCACGGGAAACAGGGAACGCAACAGTTTCATGGTGGAGCGCAACGCCCCTACATCCGGATAGGGACCGTAATATTTCCCGCCGTCTTTTACCACGCGACGGGTGATGTACATGCGGGGGAACTCTTCCTGCAGGGTGATTTTCAGATAGGGATAGGTTTTATCGTCCCGCAGCATGATGTTGTAACGGGGACGGTATTTCTTGATCAGGTTGCATTCCAGAATCAGAGCTTCGATTTCGCTGTCAGTCATGATGGTTTCAAGGTCTTCCACATGGCTGACCAGCGCTTCCACTTTGACAGAATGCCGGCCCGATGCCCGGAAGTAGCTGTGGACCCGGTTATTCAGATTTTTTGCCTTGCCCACGTAGATGACCCGGCCGGTGCTGTCGTGCATGAGGTACACGCCGGGTTTATGGGGCAAAACGGCAAGGGCTTTCTCGATTTTATCACTGATAACCATGATTAAATACCCTGCTTTCAGAAAAGCTTCGCAAAACCGTACACGATTGCTATTTCATGGACTTATGCGCCTGTGGCTTCGAAACTCGGGGCTGCGCCCCTCAGACAGTCTCGCCACGACGGCGCATTTCATCTCATGAAATAACGCAATCGTTCCCGATGTTTTGCTCAGTCTTTTCCGAAAGCTCTATTATTTTTCATTACTTAATTAAATACTAAAATCAAAAGCAAAAACTATTGATACTTCCCGCTCTTCTTTGCGTCGTCAATAACCCGTTTCAGGTACTGTCCTGTATAAGAATTTTTATTCCTTGCCAGTTGTTCCGGCGTGCCAACACCTACAATAGTACCGCCTTTGTCGCCGCCCTCGGGGCCCAAATCAATCAGCCAGTCCGCTGATTTGATCACGTCCAGGTTGTGCTCTATCACGACAACGGTGTTGCCGCTGTCTACCAGACGCTGCAGTACCTGCAGGAGTTTGTGGACGTCCGCCGTATGCAGGCCGGTAGTGGGTTCGTCCAGAATGTACATGGTACGGCCGGTTCCTTTTTTGGACAGTTCCGCCGCCAGTTTGATGCGCTGGGCTTCCCCGCCGCTCAGGGTGGTAGCCGCCTGTCCCAGACGGATGTAACCCAGGCCCACGTCTTCCAGCACCTGCAGTTTGTCTTCAATCCGCTTCTGGTTCTTAAAATAGTCCAGCGCTTCGGTCACGGTCATATCCAGCACCTGGGCGATATTTTTTCCTTTATAGTGAACTTCCAGCGTGTCCCTGTTGTATCGGGCGCCGTGACAAACTTCGCAGGGTACGTACACATCCGGCAGGAAATTCATTTCAATTTTATTAACGCCGTCGCCCTGGCAGGCCTCACAGCGTCCGCCTTTCACATTAAAGCTGAAACGTCCCTGTTTATAACCGCGGATTTTCGCTTCATTGGTTGACGCGAACAACGCGCGGATGAAATTGAAAGTTCCGGTATAGGTCACCGGGTTGGAACGGGGCGTACGCCCGATGGGGCTCTGATCGATGTTAATAATTTTATCAATCTGTTCCAGCCCGCGGATCTCTTTGTGTTTTAACGGGCGCAGCCGTGCCCCGTGCAGTTTGGCCGCCAGCGCATTGTATAAAATGTCGTTGATCAGCGTAGACTTGCCGCTTCCGCTTACGCCGGTCACCACGGTAAAGAGTCCGATAGGAATCTGTACGTCGATTTCTTTCAGATTGTTCCCCGCCGCACCGATAATCTCGATACTCCGTTCATCCGGTTTTCGCCGGCGCTTCGGCAGAGGAATAAACTTTTTCCCGCTGAGATACTGGCCTGTGACGGAATTTTCCACTTTCATAATTTCCGCTGCGGTCCCCTGGGCTACAATAGTTCCACCATGCTCACCCGCCCCCGGCCCGATGTCGATGATCTGGTCCGCGGCCCGCATGGTTTCTTCGTCGTGTTCCACCACCAGCACGCTGTTGCCCAAATCGCGCAGATGGTAAAAGGTCTGCAGCAGGCGTCCGTTGTCCCGCTGGTGCAGGCCGATGCTGGGTTCATCCAGAATATACAACACCCCGGTGAGTCCGCTCCCAATCTGGGTAGCCAGCCGTATACGCTGGGCCTCTCCGCCGCTTAAGGTTGCCGCCGCCCGGGACAGGGTCAGGTAATCCAGTCCTACGTTATTCAGAAAATCAAGACGGGCGTTGATTTCTTTCAAAACCTGTCTGGCAATGACCTGCTGCCGGTGCGTCAGCTGCAACGAATTGAAAAAGTTGCAGGCGTCCCGTACCGTCATCTGTGTCACATCATTGATATTCTTACCGCCTACCAGGATAGACAGCACTTCCGGTTTCAGCCGGCTCCCATGACAGTCCGGGCAGATGTTGCCGCTCATAAAGGTTTCCAGTTCTTCCCGCATGGCATCGCCCCAGGCTTCCCGGTACCGTTGCTTCAGCATGGGGATCACACCGTCCCAGGTCCGGTTGTATTCATTGGTGTCGCCGTTGAGATTTGTATAGATGAACCGGAACGTTTCCGCTCCGGCGCCCCACTGCAGTTTTTCCTGCATGGCAGGCTTCAGGTCGTTCCAGCAGTTGTCCACCGTATAACCGTATTTTTGCAAAAACGCAGTCAGCAGACGCATGGTAAACGAAGCCGGATTGCCGGACATGGCCGCGATGGCGCCGTCCGCAAAGCTTTTATTTTTATCCGGCAGAATCAGTTCCCAGTCATATTCCCGGTTGATGCCCAGGCCGCCGCAGGTAGGACAGGCCCCGTACGGCGCGTTGAAGGAAAAGAGACGGGGTTCGATCTCCGGCAGGCTGATGCCGCAGTCGGGGCAGGAGAATTTTTCGGAATACACCTTCGTCTCTCCGCCGATGACCTGCACTTCCATAACGCCGTCCGCCAGCTTCAGCGCCGTTTCCACGGAATCGCTGAGACGCTGCTGAATTCCCTCCCGCACGCTCATGCGGTCAATGACAACGGAAAGCCGGTGCTTCTTCTTTTTGTCCAGTACGATTTCTTCGTCCAGTGTCCGCAGCTCTCCGTCCACCAGCATGCGGGCATAACCGGACTTCCGCATATTCTCAATGATATCTTTGTGTTCTCCTTTGCGTCCGTAGACCAGCGGCGCCATGATCATAAACCGCGTGCCTGCCTCCAGCGCCAGCACCTGGTCCACGATTTGCTGCACCGTCTGCCGTTCAATGAGCCGCCCGCACCTGGGGCAATGGGGTTCTCCCACCCGGGCAAACAGCAGACGCAGGTAATCGTATATTTCCGTTACCGTCCCCACCGTGGAACGGGGATTGCGCCCCGCGGTCTTCTGGTCAATGGAAATGGCCGGAGACAGTCCTTCAATGTAATCCACATCCGGTTTGTCCATCTGTCCCAGAAACTGGCGGGCATAGGAGGAAAGGCTTTCCACATAACGGCGCTGCCCTTCCGCGTAAATCGTATCAAAGGCCAGAGAACTCTTGCCGCTGCCTGACAAGCCGGTGATCACCACCAGCTTTTCCCGCGGAATCTCCAGCGATATATTTTTCAGGTTGTGCTGCCGCGCACCCCGGATAATCATCTTTTCCTGCATAACGTTCCTCGTTTCGCCGCTTTTCAAAACTTGTTTTGCTTTTTTATCGTTCCGTAAACGGCGCAATTAATTAAAAAACTATTTTTTCTTTTTCCCCGGCTGCAGCTTTTCCCCTAACTGTCCTTTCACCACAATCAGGCGGTCCCGCAGTTCCGCCGCCGTTTCAAAGTCCAGTTCCTTTGCCGCCTGGGCCATTTTATTTTCCAGCGTTTTCGCCAGCTTGCGCAACGCAGCCGCGCTGCTTTTCTTCAGCGCCTTTTCATCATACGCCTTCTTCGTATCCAGGTCTTCTTCCACTTTTGTCAGTTTAATCAGATGGCGCTGCTCCTTGTATATCGTCTTCGGCGTAATGCCGTGTTCTTTATTAAACGCTTCCTGTATCTCCCGCCGCCGGTTCGTTTCGTCGATGGCGCGCTTCATGGAATCCGTCAGCCGGTCTGCGTACATCACCACATGACCATGCTCGTTCCGGGCCGCCCGCCCGATAGTCTGCACCATGGCCGTATCGCTGCGCAGAAAACCTTCCTTGTCCGCATCCAGAATAGCAATACAGCTCACTTCCGGCAGGTCCAGGCCTTCCCGCAGCAGGTTGATACCCACCAGCACATCAAACTCGCCTTCCCGCAGCGCGTCAATAATCTGGGCCCGTTCAATGGTGGCGATATCGGAATGGAGATAGCGCACCCGCACTTCGTTCTGTTTCAGATAATCCGTCAGGTCCTCCGCCATCCGCTTGGTCAGGGTGGTCACCAGCATGCGCTCACCCCGTTCAACAGTCTTGCGGATCTCGCCCATCAGGTCGTCGATTTGTCCTTTAATGGGACGCACTTCCACATGGGGATCCAGCAGGCCGGTAGGCCGGATAATCTGCTCCACCACCTGGGCCGCCTCGCCCAGTTCATAACCCGCGGGAGTCGCGGAAACATAAATCACCTGGTTGATTCTCTCATAAAATTCTTCAAAGGTTAACGGCCGGTTATCGATGGCGGAAGGCAGACGGAAGCCGTAATTCACCAGCATTTCTTTTCTTGCCCGGTCACCGTGGGCCATGGCCCGTACCTGGGGGATAGTCACGTGGGACTCATCCACCACCAGCAGAAAATCTTTGGGGAAATAATTCACCAGCGTGAAAGGGGCCTGCCCCGCTTTCCGGTTGTCCATGTGGCGGGAATAATTCTCTATGCCGGTGCAGTAACCCATCTCTTCCATCATTTCCAGATCGTAATTGGTCCGCTGCTCCAGACGTTGGGCCTCCAGCAGCTTGCCATCGGCTTTCAGCTCCGCCAGCCGCTCTTTCAGTTCCGCGCGGATATCCGCCATGGCCCGCTCCATGTTTTCCTTGCTGGTCACATAATGGGACGCGGGAAAAATCGCCACGTGGGTACGCTTTGCCAGCACTTCCCCCGTCAGCACGTCCACTTCCAGCAGCTGTTCCACTTCGTCGTCAAACATCTCGATGCGGACAGCCTTTTCGCCAAAGCTGGCAGGAATTACTTCGATTACATCACCCCGCACGCGGAAGGTGCCGCGATGGAAATCGATATCGTTCCGGGTATACTGGTTCTCCACCAGTTTGCGCAGAATCGCGTTGCGGTCAATGACCTGCCCTACCCGCAGCGAAACCACGGAATCGTAATAATCCTGCGGCCCGCCCAGACCGTAAATACAGCTGACGCTGGCCACCACGATCACGTCCCGCCGTTCAAACAGCGCGCTGGTGGCGCTGTGACGCAGCTTATCGATTTCGTCGTTGATAGAAGAATCTTTTTCTATGTATGTATCTGTCTGGGGAATATACGCTTCCGGCTGATAGTAGTCATAGTAGGAAACAAAATACTCTACCGCGTTGTCTGGAAAGAAAGCTTTCAATTCGCTGGCCAGCTGGGCCGCCAATGTCTTGTTATGAGCCAGCACCAGGGTGGGCCGCCGCACTTTGTTGATGACCTGGGCGATGGTATAGGTCTTGCCTGTACCTGTCGCACCCAGCAGCACCTGGGAGCGCATGCCCTGCTCAATGCCTGCCGCCAGTTTCTCAATGGCCTGGGGCTGGTCGCCCGCGGGCTGGAATGGCGCCTTGATTGCAAAATCCATAGAGACCTCTTACTTCAACAACAATCCCACCGGGCAGTGGTCGCTGCCGAACACGTCCGTATAAATCAGGCTGTCTTCAATCTTGTCCTGCCAGCGGTTGGATACCAGCCAGTAGTCAATACGCCAACCGGCGTTCTTCTCTCTGGCCTTGAACCGGTAGGACCACCAGGAGTAAATGCCTTCTTTATCCGGATACAGATAACGGAACGAATCGGTGAAGCCGGCAGCCAGCAGTTCCGTGAACTTGCCCCGTTCTTCATCGGTGAAGCCGGCGTTACCCCGGTTGGTCTTCCAGTTTTTCAAATCGATATTGTTGTGGGCCACGTTTAAATCGCCGCAGACCAGTACCGGTTTTTTCGCGTCCAGTTCCAGCAAATAGTTGCGGAAAGCATCCTCCCATACTTGCCGGTACGCCAGCCGGGTCAGTCCGTCCTGGGAGTTAGGCGTGTACACATTTACCAGATTAAACTCCGGGAACTCACAGGTGATGACACGGCCTTCGTGGTCATGCTCATCGATACCAAGGCCGTACGTAACGTTAAGCGGCTCTTCCTTCGTGAACACAGCCGTACCGGAATAACCTTTCTTCTCCGCACTGTTCCAGTATTCAAAATAGTTGGGGAAATCAAAGGTCGCCTGTTCCCGCTGCATCTTGGTTTCCTGCACGCAGAAGATATCCGCGTCCGCCGCCGTCATAAAATCCGCAAAGCCTTTGGTCATACAGGCCCGCAGCCCGTTCACATTCCAGGAAATCAGTTTCATAAGTGTTCCTCCATTACACCACTTGGAAAATATAAAACTTCAGGTAATTCGTCTCCGGCACATTCCATAAAACAGGATGGTCCGGCGCCTGCTGCCGCGCTTCGATCTGGCGCAGCTGCACATGGGCTTCCGAAGCCGCTTCGTGCAACATTTCCACAAACAGTTCTTCTTTCATAAAATGGGAGCAGCTGCAGGTGGCCAGATATCCGCCCCGGGGCAACAGCTTCATGGCTTTCATGTTGATGTCTTTGTAACCTGCAGTGGCATTCCGCACCGTCTTGCGACTCTTGGTAAAGGCCGGCGGATCCAGAATGATAAAATCGTAGTCCCGGGTGTGTTCCGCCTCCAATTTGTCCAGCAGCGCAAACACATCGGCCTGCACTACCTCCATCCGGTCCGCCACGCCGTTTTTTTCCGCGTTCAGCGCTGTCATCCGGCAGGCCTCGCCGCTCACATCCACTGCTGTCACATGATTCGCTCCGCCTTTGGCCGCATTCAGGGCAAAACTTCCGGTATGGGTGAAACAGTCCAGCACATGTTTGCCTTTCGCAATGCGCGCCACACTCTGCCGGTTGTATTTCTGATCCAGAAAGAAACCCGTCTTCTGCCCGTTCTCCACATCTACATCGTACACAATTCCGTTTTCACAAATCGTGGTCACAGGGGATGCGGGTGGAACTTCGCCTGTCAGTTCAAACCAGCCTTTTCCTTCTTCCAAGCCTTCCAGCAGGCGGATCTTCACATCGTTCCGTTCATACACGCCGGTGATGGTTTCGCCGTCTTTGCGTAGCAGCTTTACCAGCAACGGGATGAGCATATGTTTGCGTTGTTCAATTCCCAGGGATAAGGTTTGGATCACCAGCAAATCATTGTAGCGGTCTACCGTCCACCCCGGAAACTGATCCGCCTCGCCGAAGATAAGACGGCAGCATTTATAATCGTCCCCCGGCATCACCGTTTTGCGGTAATCCAGCGCGTATTGCAGCCGCCGTTCCCAAAAGGCTTCGTCAAATTTATCATTGGTATTGGTGCTGAGGATACGCACGCGGATCTTGCTATTGTCATTGACAAAACCGGTGCCCAGATATTTTCCTTTGTCCGTCACCACGTCCACCAAGTCACCGTTAGCATAACGGCCGTCTACCCGAGTCACTTCTTCCCCGTACACCCAGGGATGCCCGCCCCGGGCCGCGCGCTCGCCTTTTTTTGTTATATAAAACTTCGGATAGTTTCGCATCGTCGTCCTCACGTTTCCTGTCAACTTGCGGTAAGCTGTACGCTGCAGTTTCAAACTGTCTGATACATTACGCCCTTTACTTTTTTTGTTAAATGCCTTATCGTTATATTATATCATACTCTTTAACTATAATAAAGAAAGGTAACGTGCCATGAAATACAACCAGGTTGTGCCCGGAAAATTCCTGCAACGTCCCAACCGTTTCATCGCCCATATACTTATCAACGGAAAAGAAGAAGTCTGTCACGTGAAAAACACCGGCCGCTGCCGCGAACTGTTAATCCCTGGCTGTACTGTTTACTGTGCCGTAAGCGATAACCCACAGCGCAAAACAAAATATGATTTGATTGCAGTAGAAAAAAGCATAGAAAACCAAATTGTTTTTGCAAACTCCGGAATTCCTTCTCAACGTGTTAAGAGCACTCCTGAAGCACACAGCACACTCCTTGTCAACATGGATTCGCAGGCTCCCAACGCCGCTGTAAAAGAATGGCTGCGGTCCGGCGCGTCGCCTTTTGGAAAAATTGACTTCCTAAAACCGGAATACAGATACGGAAATTCCCGCTTTGACTTTTATTTGGAATGCAATAGCCGTAAAATTTTCCTCGAAGTCAAAGGCGTCACGCTGGAAGACAACGGCGTCGTCCTTTTTCCCGACGCGCCGACGGAACGGGGTGTGAAACACGTCCACGAACTAATCCGGTGTCATGAAGAAGGATTTGAGACGTACGTTCTTTTTGTCGTGCAAATGGAACGGGCGCTGTACTTCACCCCCAACAGAAAAACGCACCCGCAATTTGCGGATGCGCTGTGTGAAGCCAAAAATGCCGGCGTACAATTACTGGCCTATACGTGCAAGGTCACGCCGGATGTAATGAAAATAGATAAAGAGTTGAAAGTCAGTTTATAAACAATACCCTTGTCAGACAGGTGTTAAAAATGATTGAAACGCTCACCATAACTCAATGGATCACAATCTGTTTGTCCGCCGTGCTGATCGGCATGTCGAAGACAGGGATACAGGGCATTACCGCCCTTACCGTTCCCTATATGGCCATTGCCTTCGGCGCAAAAGAGTCTACGGGCATCATTTTGCCCATGTTATGTATGGCAGACATAATAGCCGTTTGCTATTTCAGAAAAAAAGCAGACTGGAAAGCAGTCGTAAGACTGCTCCCCGCTGCGGTAGCCGGTTTTTTTATCGCCATCTGGGTTGATGACCAGATTCCTGCCCCTGATTTCCGTTTCCTCCTCGGCATCACGTTACTGACCGTATTCCTGGTTATGCTGTGGAGCGAGTTCACGGGAAGTCAGAACCGGTGGGCACACGCCTGGTGGTTCGCCCCCTTTTTCGGTCTTCTGGGCGGCTTTGTCACCATGATTGGCAATGCCGCAGGGGCAGTCATGGCAATTTATCTTCTTTCCATGCGCAAAGAGAAGATGGAATTTATCGGTACGAACGCCTGGTTTTTCATGGTCGTAAATCTCCTGAAGCTTCCCCTTCAGATTCTTGTCTGGCACAACATTACGTTTGAAAGCTTCCGGCTGAACCTGCTGATGCTCCCCTTTCTGGGCCTGGGTGCCTGTATCGGCCTGCGCATTGTCAAGCGGTTTTCGGATCAGTCCTTTCACCGCTTCATCCAGATTGTCACGGCTTTTTCCGTTATCCTGATGATTACAAGGTGACAATCCCCCATAAACTAACAAGAAAAGTGTCTCGGAGCGGACATAATCTTCTTAAAATAGCAACTCTGCAAAACCTGAAACTTCTGTTTCCGGTCACTTTAGTGACCGGATTTTTTTCGCAATTCCAGTCGTGGAGCGGTTTTCCAGCCTGCTTTCTGTTAATATATATAGACAATGTTATTATCTTGCCTTTAAGTAATATTCCAAACCTGCATTTTATCGTTTTGTTTGGGAAAGCTGCCACTGAGCCGAGCCGCCAAAATACGGAAATCATTTAATTGATCTTCCTAATGGTTCCCACACTTACAAAGAGGAGACTTCTATTTTCCGCAATTCCTCCAGGATCTGAACCTTTGTATGTTCAAACGTGCCGCTGTTATCAATGACCACGTCCGCATACTTCTTCAACTCCTCCAATGGTAATTGGGCGTTGATGCGGGACACCACTGTTTCCTGCGGCAAATGGCGATCCCGCTGTATAGCCCGTTGGATTCTCGTTTCACGGGGCGTTGCAATCAGCCAGACACAGTCCGTTAATTCCTGCCAGCCCTTTTCAATCATCAACGGCAAATCAAGAAATACGACGCGCGCGCCGTTTATCTTTTGCTTTTCCAGAAAAATCTGAGCGTCTTGCAAAACCTGTTCCTGCAGAAGCGCCTCAAACTGTTTTAATAGCCCGCGGTCTTGCAACACTTTCCGGGCTACCCAGGGGCGGTTCATCTCCCCGTTCGGAAGAATGCTTTCCGGCCCCATAATATCTGCAATCTTTTGCAGGCTGGAACTGCCTTTTGCTACTGTAACATTCTTCGCTGCCCGGGAAGCATCAAACACGGGAATGCCAAGATACCTCAAATAAGCCGCTGTCGTACTTTTTCCGCTGCCGATACCGCCGGCGAGACCGACAATTTTCATTTGTTTCTCCCATCCGCTGCCCTAAACCGGCAGCAAAAACCATAACAAAAGCATCGTTCTGTCAAATTTGCTTTATCATTATTCTTTTACAACCCTGATTTTAAAATTGAATTTTTCCCAATATTTCTGCGGTATCAGAGAAGACAATATCTTATTGCACAGATTACAACGACTGCAATCCTTACACTCGCAGGTCAACAGCTTATCCGGAACTTTGTCCAGCGTAATCGTCTTCAAAACATCAGGCGGCAGACAATGCCGGGCAAAGCCGGCTGTACCCGAAATCATTAAATCGGTCAGAAGCATCGCGTTATCTTCGGCAAGATAAGCGTCTATTGTCGTAAAGGGGTAACTGCCATGGGAATTCCGACCCGCAATCTTATAAATATCAACAAATTCATCATAGTATTTCTGCCACCTAGGCAAAATCCAGTTTCCGCGGAAAATATCCCCTATCCCGCTCTGGCTGCAGCTTTGGATACCCGCGTAGCACCGCAGCGAAATGGAAAGCTGGTGACAGAACGTATTCGGGCACCCCATCAGGCAGCCTTCATTAACCAGGCATTTCAGTTTGTATCCTGCATCATGCATTTCTTTTAATTTGGAAGGTACCCGTAAAATCTCCCGGGGCGGATTGAACACCGTAATTCCGCACTTTTCCCTCCAGATTTCCATTTGCCGCAGGTTCCACTGGTAGGCATTGCAGGATGTGTGCAGTTCCAGTTCCGGCAATAGCGCATGGACAAGCGCCGCTACCCGGTAATCCGAAATAATCAGGCCTTCCAGCCGGTAGTGCACCGCCGCCTTTACCAGATTCAAGGCAAAGGTATGCAGTTCCTCCTGTGAATTAAACCGATAGTACATGGCGTTGACAGGACAGATCCGGCGGACCAGCCCTTTGGAAATACGCAGAAATTCTACGCAGTTTTTTATATAGGCGGCGCGCTTCAGATTTGCGTCTACCTGGTCTACGTTTTCTTCATTTTTACCATCAAAAGTGAACCGCACATGGGAAAGCATTTCCTCATGCGGCAGTTCGCAGTACACATGGTCAATGTTGTTTTTTCGCTTTACCGTTTCCTGCAGAAACCATTTGGGATTTGTTCCGTTATAGGGAATCGAATAAATACGGTGTTTTGCATTCATTTTTGAAGCCCCCGGTGGAAAAAGATACGGAGCCGGCACAAAACGCAGTCTTCACTGCCTTTTGCCCGGCTCCTTGTTTATACGGAATTTTTCACTCTGACCATTACAGAAGGATATGACC
>Ga0129306_1003510_pt1 | contig 11606 bp, 11 predicted proteins | sample P827metagenome_FD_94438 | JGI IMG/M metagenome (GOLD analysis project Ga0129306, IMG submission 94438) | Capybara group fecal microbial communities from Wisconsin, USA - P827 metagenome | ecosystem: Host-associated > Mammals > Digestive system > Large intestine > Fecal | place: USA: Wisconsin...
CTTCCCGTACGACTGCTCCGCCGTGCTCTTTGATCTCTTCCACGAGGTCCTCGCCGATCATCCGGAGTATTTCTGGCTGACCGGCAGCGGCTCGTATGCCCGCAGGACTTCGCAGGACGGCGTCACCGTGGTCTTCACGATGGATGCGCTCATCACGCCGGAGGAGATCGCCTCCCGCCGCGCGGCCCTTGAGGAGCGCGTGAACGACATCCTCGCGCGCGCCGAAGCCTACGCCACGGTGTATGAGCGGCTTCTTTTCCTGCACGATCTGCTCGTCGACGACACGGATTACGACGCGGATACCGCCGCCGTGATGTTTGAGGGCGATCCCACCGACACCGTCTCCCGCGCGACCGGGGCCTACGGATGCCTCGTCGACCGGCTGGCTGTCTGCTCGGGCTATGCCGCTGCGTATCAGCTCCTGTGCTCCCAGCTCGGCGTCCCGTGCGCCCGCGTGCAGGGAACGGAGTCGAGGACCGGCGCGCCGCATGAATGGAATATCGTCGAACTTGAAGGGGAATGGACCCACATCGACGTCACGTGGGACGATCCCATCTTCACGGGAGAACCCGAGGAGGGATACCGTTCCTACGACTATTTCTGCGTGACGACGGACGAGATCGCGCGGACCCATATCTTCGATCATGACGCGATCCCGCCGTGCGAGAGCGACATCTACGGCTATTACAAGGTCAACGGCCTCACGCTCGAGACCTACGATCCGGACGCCGCGGCCTCTCTCATCGCCCGGCAGGTCGGCGGCTGCATCCGTCTGAAATTCCCGGACGCGGACGCGCTCGACGCCGCCGAAGAGGATCTCATCGAGAAACGCAGGATCTTCGATATCCCCGCGGTGCGCGATACCGGCGTGCGCTCGCTCCGCTATTCGACTTCCGAAATGGGCACGCTCTCGATCTGGCTACTGCCATAATCCGCCAGACAAAAAACCGCATAAAAGAACGCCTCCTCCGGCAATACTGCTTGAGACAGTATCGGAAGGGGCGTTTTTCTTACGCTCGGGGAGGCGCGGATGTACGGCGGAAAAGTGGAAATTTGCGGGGTGAACACGTCGAGGCTTCCGACGCTCACGTCGAAGGAGAAGCGGGAGCTCTTGCTCCGGGTGCGGGACGGCGACGCGGAGGCGAGGGAGCGGCTGATCGCCGGGAATCTGCGGCTGGTGCTCTCGATGGTCGGGCGGTTCTCGAACCGGCGGGAGAACATGGACGATCTCTTTCAGGTGGGCTGCATCGGGCTCATCAAGGCAGTCGACAATTTCAACACCGACCTCGACGTGGAGTTCTCGACCTACGCGGTCCCGATGATCTCCGGCGAGATCCGGCGCTACCTCCGGGACAACAACACGATCCGGGTGAGCCGTTCGGTGCGGGATCTGGCGTACCGCGCGCTCGCGGCAAAGGAAAAGCTCTCCGTCGACGGGGAGCCGACCATCGAAGAGATCGCGCGCGAGATCGGGGAGAAGCCAGGCGACGTCAGCCGCGCGCTCGAGGCGATCACAGAGCCGGTGTCCCTCTATGAGGCGGTGTACAGCGACGGCGGGGACTCGATCTGCGTGATGGATCAGATCCGGGATGAGGACGCGGACGACGATCTCTGGCTCGAGGACATCGCCCTGAAGGAGGCCATCGCGAAGCTCTCGGAGAAGGAACGGCGAATCATCGCGGCGCGCTTCTGGGGCGGAAAGACGCAGATGGAGATCGCCGGGGAGATCGGGATCTCGCAGGCGCAGGTCTCGAGGCTCGAAAAAGCCGCGTATGCGAAGATCAGGAAGAACATGTAAGATAAGAGAAAAGAGAAGAGTGAACAAAGAATAGTTGCGGTAGGAAACCTGCGGTTTCCAAATAAATAACGGCCGTGCATCTGTACATGATATACAGGCTTCACGACCGTTCTTTTCATGGAAATCCGCCCCGCGGATTTCTACCTCAACTTTTCACTTTTCTCTCTTCACTTTTCACTCAGGTTTCACTGTAATACGGGTCAATCATAATTTCTTTGATCTTCGGATACGCCCCGTAGATGCCCATGAGCATGAGAAACGCGGGCAGGATGACGAACGGGACGATGACGCCGAGCGGGAAATAGATGAGCAGCAGGGCGTATTCCAGCGCGAGCGCGAGCAGCGTGCCGATGAGGACCATGATATTGCGCTTGAGCCCGAGGACCGAGAAGTACAGGGCGTTTTTGAACATCTTCGGGATCGTGATGTCGAAGGTCACGAGCATGAGGTAGATATAAGGCCGCATGAAGAAGTAGAGCAGGAGAAGCGCGCAGGAGAGGAAGAAGAGGATCGACATCATCATGCTCGCCGAATAGTTGAGCCGGAAGAACGTGATGTCATAGGCGAGGAGCGCTAGGATGCCCACATCGAGGATGCCGACGGCGAGCGCCTGCTTCCAGTTGCGGCGGATCGCCTCGAAGAAGTCGGCGAGCATCATGACGGGCTTGCCGCGGAACATGTTGCGCAGATTGCGCGTCAGACCGGTGCGCACGAGCCCGTAGGTGAAGAGGAGCAGGAAGGACAGGGCGAGGAAGATCTTGTCCGCCGTCGTGTGCACCGTGATCTCCGCCTGCCGCCCGTAGAGCGTCCAGAGCGCGGAGACGGCGGGTGAATTGTGGAAGAGCATTGCTCCGCGGAGGGGCGCGTAAACCGCGTAATACGGCGAGGTCGTGTGGATCGAGAAATACCCGCTCATCGCGAGGAAGAAGAAAAAGATGGGGAAGTTGCCGATCACGTAGATGATGTTCACCGTGAGCAGCTCGTTGAGCTTGCGTCCGCAGAGCTTGAAGAAGTTCGCGAGGGTCGGGTTCTCGGCGATCGGGATCTCGTCCCGGTCCACACCCGCGCCGTCGGCATACGCGCGGTTGAAGAGGTTGAAGCGCGGACGGTTCTGTTTCTTTTCCTCCTGTTCCCTCGCTTCGATTTCGTCGAGGGAGAGGCGTTCACGGTCAGGCTGGCGATTGTCCGGCATGGCGTAGTCCTTTCGGATGATTCTATGATAACATCAGGGCGGCGTCGCAGAGGAAGTTCGCCCCGGCGAGGATGAGCATGATTCGGATATATCCGCGCGGTCCGGATCCGGCGATCAGGTCCGGGTGCGCGGCGTCGGCTTCCGCGGCGATCCGCAGATACACGAGCGCGGAGAGGGACGCAAAGACGAGGGTCCGCACGAGGGGCACCCCGGAGAGACGTCCGCCCGAAAGAAATGCCGAGAGGCATCCGAGCGAGGCGCCGCGCCACACGCATCCCGCGATGAGGACCGGGCGGCAGAAGCGCGTGAAGGCCGAGAGCGCGGTCACGAGGATCAAAAGCGCCGCGGGCATCTCCGCCGTGAGCAGGCGCCGGGGCATGTCTCCCGGTTCGATCGGCGCACGGACGACCGTACAGACGGCGTCGGAGGAGCGGAAGACGAGGAAGGCGAAGAGAAAGGCGGCGGAGAAGGTCAGGGCGGGGCGGGCGAGGATGCGGATCGGATCGGCGCGCATGACGGACCTCCGGGTTCGGAATGGATATCCGATCCTATGCGGCGTCGGCGGGCCTCATGCCTCACGTGAAAAGTTTACCACATTCCTGTGACCAATCCAAGAGGCGAAATGTAAAATCTGTCTGAACGGCCGGGAGGGCTTGCAATCCGACGGGGAAAGGAGTATAATGGCAGAAAGAACGACGGGGAAGGAGGCCGGGGAATGAATCACGACGAGATCACGCGGATCTTCCGCGATCCGCCTGTACTGGACACGGCGCGGCTGACCTTGCGCAAGCTCCTGCGGCAGGACAGCCGGGACATGTACGACTACGCCTCGCGGCCGGAGGTATCGGAATACCTTCTCTGGCAGCCGCACGAATCGGAGGCGTACACGAGGCGGTACTTAAACTATCTCCAGTCGCGCTACCGGGCCGGGGATTTCTACGACTGGGCGGTCGTGCTGCGGGACAGCGGCCGGATGATCGGGACCTGCGGATTCACGCGGTTCAACTACGAGGCCAATTCCGCGGAGATCGGGTACGTCCTGCATCCGGACGTCTGGGGCAAAGGCATCGCACCGGAAGCGGCCCGCGCGGTGATGCGCTTCGGCTTTTACGAACTGCGCCTGCACCGGATCGAGGCGCGCTACATCCTCGGCAACGACCGCAGCCGCCGTGTCATGGATAAGCTCGGGATGCAGTTCGAGGGCATCGCCCGGGAATCGATGTACGTGAAGGGGAAGTATGTGTCGGTTGCGACGTGCGCGATACTGAGCGAAGAGTATTTTGAGCGATAGGGAAGTGCGAATGAAGAATTAAGAATGAAGAATGCAGAATAATGAATGATGAACTGCGGAATCCTGTGAAAACGATGAACGGCCGAGCGGCTGTATGTTGCGTACAGCTTCCCGACCGTTTGATTTTGGAATCCGTTTTACGGATTCCTTCTGCCATTCTTAATTCTTCATTCACTTACTGTCTTCTCAAACGTTAAACCTGAACAACACCACGTCTCCGTCTGCGATAACGTAATCCTTGCCCTCGCTGCGGACGAGGCCTTTTTCTTTTGCGGCGTTCATGGAGCCGCACGCGATCAGATCGTCGTAGGACACGATCTCCGCGCGGATGAAGCCGCGCTCGAAGTCCGAATGGATCTTGCCGGCGGCCTGCGGGGCTTTCGTCCCCTTGACGATGGTCCACGCGCGGACTTCCTTCGGACCCGCCGTCAGGTAGCTGATGTAGCCGAGCAGGGTATAGCTCGCCTTGATGAGACGGTCGAGGCCGCTCTCCTCGATCCCGAGGTCCGAGAGGAACATCGCCTTTTCCTCGGGCTCGAGCTCCGCGATCTCCGCCTCGATCTCCGCGCAGACCGGGATCACCTCCGCTCCCTCGGCATCCGCCGCGGCTTTGAGGGCTTTGTACATGGCGTTGTCATCCGATACGCCCGCCGCCTCGTCCTCGCTCACGTTCGCGACGTAGAGAATCGGCTTGAGGGTCAACAGATTCAGCTCGTCCGCCAGGGCCCGCTCGTCCTCGGTCATCTCGACGGCGCGCGCGGTCTTTCCTTCGTTCAGGGCGGCGAGGAGCTTTTCGTAAAGAGCGAGATTCTCCGCGAGGGATTTGTCGCCCTTGAGCATCTTCTGGGTCTTGTCGATCCGCTTTTCGAGCACTTCGATGTCCGCGTAGATGAGCTCCATGTTGATCGTCTCGAGGTCGCGGATCGGATCGACGGAGCCGTCCACGTGTACGATGTCCCCGTTCTCGAAGCAGCGGAGCACATGCACCACCGCGTCGACGTCCCGGATGTGCGAGAGGAACTTGTTGCCGAGCCCTTCGCCCTTCGACGCGCCGCGCACCAGACCCGCGATGTCGACGAATTCCACCGTTGCCGGGGTATAGAGCTGCGGATGGTACATCTCGGCGAGGACGTCGAGGCGCTTGTCCGGGACCTGCACCACGCCGACGTTGGGGTCGATCGTGCAGAAGGGGTAGTTCGCGGAGGGCGCGCCCGCTCCGGTCAGGGCGTTGAACAGCGTGCTTTTGCCGACGTTCGGCAGTCCGATGATTCCGAGTTTCATGTATAGTTCTCCGTTTCGGTTTTGATCTCTGTTTATTATACCTTGTTTCGCGGCCGGATGCAAGAGGGCGGGGAAATTTCGCTCTTTTTTACCGCTTTTTTTCGCTTTACACAAAAAATCAGAACGATTTAATCATTCCGTCACCCCATGTTCACCTGCTCATCACCGAGATCCGGTATAATCTTCACGAAAAGGAAACACGGACGATATGGGATCGGGGAAGAAAAACCGGAAACTATTTTATCCTTTCAGAAAAAATCATTGACAATTCCCGGAAAGTGTGGTATGATGAAAGAGCTATTATAAAGGAGGGTTCTATGGTATCTGAAGCAAAATACAGGCACGAGTTCAAGTACTTCATCAATGCCTGGGACCGCGAACTTCTTTCAAGACGCCTCGGCACCGTCATGAAGAGAGACCCGCATACCACCGCGGACGGCACCTACGTCATCCGCTCGCTCTACTTCGACAATTTTTCCGACACGGCGTATTTTGAAAAGGTGAACGGAGGCAATCCGAGAGCCAAGTTCCGCATCCGGCTCTACAACGGCGACGACAGCTTCATCTCCCTCGAAAAAAAGGTGAAGCAGGACGACCTGACCCAGAAGCTCCAGGCGCGCATCACGCGTGAGGAGACGGAAAAGATCATCTCGGGCGACATCGACTGGATGATCGACGACGGTCGCGGCGTGGTCGCGGAGCTCTATGCGCAGATGAAGGGCCGGCAGCTCAGGCCGAAGACGCTCGTGGAATACACGCGGACGCCGTTCATTTATGAGCCCGCGGACGTGCGCGTCACGCTCGACTGCGACATCCGCACGGGCATCTACTCAAACAATCTGTTCGATCCCACTCCCTGTGTCCCGACGGACAGCTTCGATGTGCTGGAGGTCAAGTACAACGAGTTCCTCCCGGACATCATCCGTTATCTCATCAATCCCATCACCCGCTCCCGCCAGTCCTCGTCGAAGTACGAGATCTGCCGCCAGTTCGGCTGATGAGAAGACCCCGGCACATTCTGAAATCAAAATCATTTTCTGAAAGGAACGTATCCCATGTCATTCAACGATATCTTCAAAAACAGTTTTCTTGAAAATGCGACCCAGTTCTCCGTCGTGGACACGCTGATCTCCATCGTTCTCGCGTTCGCCATCGGCATGTTCATCTACTTCATCTACAAGAAGACCTATCAGGGCGTCATGTTCAACCGCCAGTTCGGCATCTCCCTCGTCGCCCTGACGATGATCGCGACCTTCATCATCCTCGCCGTCACCTCCAACGTCGTTCTGTCGCTCGGTATGGTCGGCGCGCTCTCCATCGTCCGTTTCCGCACGGCGATCAAGGATCCCCTGGACCTCGTCTTCCTGTTCTGGTCCGTCGGTGCCGGCATCGTTCTCGGCGCCTGCATGTATCCTCTTGCCGTGATCGGCTCCCTCATCGTCGGTCTGATCCTCTTCATCTTCGTTCGTGCGAAGGTCTCCGATTCCGACTACATCCTCGTCGTCGAGTGCAAGGACGAGGCCGCTGAGAAGAGAGCGGAAGAACTCGTCAAAGCGGATGTCAAGAAGTACTCCGTGAAGTCCAAGACCGTTGCCCGCGGCTACATCGAGGTTTCCTACGAAGTGCGCCTGAACGGCAGCGACACCGAATTTGTCAATAAAGTATCCTCGGCGGACGGCATCGACAAGGCTGTTCTCGTCTCCTACAACGGCGATTACATGGCGTAAGCGGCCCGGACCGGATGCTGCGGAATCTGCGATATTGAATATTACATAAGAATGAGAGGTATTTTCAATGGGAACCAAACTGCTTGTGATTGACGACGATCCCAACATCTGCGATCTGCTGCGCTATTTCTTCGAGAACGAAGGTTACGAAGTCAAAACGGCCGGTGACGGCATTGAAGGCATCAGCTTCTTCAAGATGTACGAGCCCGATCTCGTCCTGCTCGATCTGATGCTTCCGAAGAACAAGGACGGGAACCAGGTCTGCCGCGAGATCCGCGCGATCTCCTCGAAACCGGTCATCATGATCACCGCGAAGGACGAGGTCCTCGACAAGGTCGTGGGGCTCGAGCTCGGCGCGGACGACTATGTGGTCAAGCCCTTCGACATGAAGGAGCTCTCGGCGCGCGTCAAGGCTGTCCTCCGCCGGTATACGGCGCACGACAACCAGAGCGACGACGAGACGATCAAGTTCGAGAACATGGAGATCTCGAAGCAGAAGTACGAGCTGAAGCTCAACGGCAAAGCGGTGGACATCCCACCGAAGGAGCTCGAGCTGCTCTACTTCCTCGCATCGAACTTCAACCGCGTGTTCTCGCGCGATCAGCTTCTCGACAAGGTTTGGGGCTTCGACTATCTCGGCGACTCCCGCACGGTGGACGTGCACGTCAAGAGACTGCGCGAAAAGCTCGAAGGCGTCTCCGACAAGTGGACGCTCAAGACCGTTTGGGGCGTCGGCTACAAATTTGAGTTGATCCAGTAAGCATTCAGAGGCATAAAGCAGGGCGGCGCGACAACCGCCCTGTGTTTTTGGGGGGATTTGACGGAAATCGGGTCCTCCCGTGACGGAGTTATGTTTAAGAGCATTTTCGTTAAATATATCACCGCGTTCATGCTCATCAACATCGTGAGCATCTTCCTCTCGACGTCGATCATCACGAGCCTTGTGAACGTCTATGACGACAACAACAAGACCCGGACCCTTGCCAACATCACCTACAACACCTCCGAGTTCATCGTCAACGACTACAAGGAGAGCGGCGAGATGGTCTTCAACGACTATCTGACCCGCCGCGTCGTCCTGCTCGAGCCCGTGCTCGACGCGATGGTCGCGAGCTTTGACAACGTGACTCTGTACGTCGCGGACGGCATGGGGCGCGTGATGCTCGTCGGCGGCGCGGACAAGGCGCAGATCACCGGCGATCACGTCTATCCCGCGGAGCTGAACGAGGTGGTCGCGGCGAACGAGCAGATCTCGCGCTACGACAGGATCGAAGGCTTCTTCGAGGAAAAGCACCGCATCTATATCACCCCGATCGCGACGACGGACGGCCGCGTGGTGGGCTCCGTGATGGCGACGACGGCGAACACCGACATGGACGAGCTGCTCGAAGCGATGATCAAGACGATCATCGTCTCGACGCTCTGGCTGATGCTCGCGGCGCTCATCGCGGTGTACTTCATCACCGAGCGGCTCGTGTCTCCGCTGCGTTCGATGAGCCGCGCGGCCAAGGAATTTGCGAGCGGTCATTTTGACGCGCGCGTGCCGGTCAGCGGCAACGACGAGGTGGCAGAGCTGGCGGTCGCGTTCAACAACATGGCGGCGACTTTGCAGCACAGCGAGGAGACGCGGCGGCTGTTCCTCGCGAACATTTCGCACGACCTGCGCACCCCGATGACGACGATCTCCGGCTTCATCGACGCGATTCTGCAGGGCGTGATCCCGAAGGAAAAGATCCCGCACTACCTCGAGGTCATCCGCTCCGAGGTCCTGCGGCTGTCCCGGCTCGTGTCGTCGCTGCTCGACCTGACGAAGATCCAGGCGGGCGAGCGCAAATTCACGATGGCCCCGGTCGACATCTGCGAGATGGCGCGGCAGATCATCATCTCCTCGGAACAGCGGCTCGAAGAAAAGGAGCTCGACGTGCAGTTCGACGCCGACCGCGACAACATGTACGTGCTGGCGGACCTCGACGCGGTCCATCAGGTGCTGTATAATCTCTGCGACAACGCGATCAAGTTTTCGCGGCCCGGCGGGAAGTACATCGTCGGGATCCACGATGCGGGGCAGAAGGTCGAGATCAGCGTCTACAACGAGGGCGACGGCATCTCGCCGGACGATTTGCCCTACGTCTTCGACCGCTTCTACAAGAGCGACAAGAGCCGCGGACTCGACAAGACCGGCGCGGGACTCGGGCTCTATATCTCGCAGACGATCATCGAGGCGCACAACGAGAAGATCCGCGTGGAGAGCGAATACGGCAAGTGGTGCCGCTTTGCGTTCTGCCTGCCGAAATCCGCCGCGCCGAAACCCGAGAGTAAGGGAGAGAGGGAAAAATGATGCTGCGCTATACCGCGACCTGCCTCTTCGGGCTCGAAGGCCTGCTCGGGGAGGAGATCGAAGCCCTCGGATGCCGCCGGATCGAGAACATCGACGGGCGCATCACCTTTGAGGGAGACGAGACCACGGCTGCCCGGGCGAGCATCGCGCTGCGCTTTGCCGAGCGGCTGTATCTGAACCTCGGCGCGTTCGAGGCGACCACGTTCACCGCACTCTTCGACGGGACGAAGGCCCTGCCGTGGGAGGATTTCATCGGACGCGACGACGAATTCCCGGTGACGGGTCACGCCGTGAAAAGCAAGCTCTTCTCGGTCCCGGACTGTCAGAAGATCGTCAAGAAAGCGGTCTCCGTGCGGCTCGGGGAGCATTACGGCCTCGAGCGCCTGCCGGAAACCGGGACCAAATACCGGATCGAATTCTTTCTCTTCAAGGACCGGGCGAATCTGATGATCGACCTCTCCGGCGTGCCGCTGTACAAACGCGGATACCGCCCCGAGACGGTCGACGCGCCGATCCGGGAGACGCTCGCCGCCGCCATGGTCAAACTGGCCAGACCGCGCGAGGACGTGCTGCTCTGGGATCCCTTCTGCGGCTCCGGGACCATCGCAATCGAGGCGGCCATGCAGATGCTCGGGATCGCACCAGGCCTGCGGCGATCCTTCGCGGCGGAGGACTACCCGGCGTTCCCGGCCTCTTCCTGGAAGGATGCGCGCGAGGCGGCAGAGGCGGCGATCAAACGCGATTCGGCCTTCGAGGCCTACGCGACCGACATCGATCCGAAATGCGTCGAGATCGCAACGGCGGCGGCGGAACGGGCGGGTGTGAAGGATCACGTAAACGTATTCCAGATGGATGCGCTCGACATCGACACGCTCGGGCGGCGGGGAACCGTCGTGACGAATCCGCCCTACGGGGACCGGCTGCTCACCCCGGAGGAGGCCGAGGATCTCTACCGCGCGATGGGACAGGCGTTCGCGCGGCTCGGACGGTGGCAGATCTACGTCATCACGCAGAGCGAGCGGTTCGAGAAGCTCTTCGGCCGCCGCGCGGACAAGATCCGCAAGCTGTACAACGGCATGATCCCGTGTTATTACTACCAGTTCTTCAAGAACCCGGACAGAAAGTGAATAATCCTTAATCGATCCGTCCATGCTCACGTGTGGACGGTTTTTTAATGAAGAATTCAGAATGAAGAATGCAGAATGAATTCAGGGTTTTCGGGGGTGCCTAATGGATGATGTTCGGGGAGATCTGACGGGGGAGTTTGCGGCGGACGTGGCGCGGATGGACGCGATCCTGCGGCCGGAGGAGAATCTCGACCTGGTGCGGCGGGAATTCGCGGGACAGAATGCGCGGGCGGTGATGTATTATCTCAGCGGCATGACGCGGTCAGATTCGCTCGAAAAGTTACTTCTATCCTTTGAGAACGGCGCGATCTTCTCGGATGCCCGGACCTTTGCCGAGACATCGATGCCCGCCTCGGAAGCGGCTGCCGTGACATCGTTCGACGCGCTGGTATCGGCGGTCCTGTCCGGGCAGTTCGCAATGCTCTCGGACGCGTTCGGAGCCGCCGGGATCGTCGCGGATTTCCGGATCTATCCCGCGCGGAACTCCGAAGAACCGGAGAACGACAAGGTCATGCGCGGGAGCCGGGACGGATTCGTCGAGACGCTCCTCACAAACGTCTCCCTGATCCGCCGGCGCATCCGCACGCCCGATCTCACCGTGCTCCGTGTCACGGCGGGGAAGAGCACCCGCACGGACATCGCGCTCGTGTATCTGCGGGGCAAGGCCGATCCCGATTACGTCGAAGAGCTTGCCGGGAAGATCGGCGGGCTCCGGACCGATTCGCTCGTGATGGGGCACGCGAGCATCGCGGAATCGATGCGGCGGCGGGGATGGTTCAACCCCTTTCCGAAGGTGAGGGCGACGGAGAGGCCGGACGCGGCGGCAGCGACGACCTCGAGGGCGGCGTGATC
>Ga0129306_1003512_pt1 | contig 11595 bp, 11 predicted proteins | sample P827metagenome_FD_94438 | JGI IMG/M metagenome (GOLD analysis project Ga0129306, IMG submission 94438) | Capybara group fecal microbial communities from Wisconsin, USA - P827 metagenome | ecosystem: Host-associated > Mammals > Digestive system > Large intestine > Fecal | place: USA: Wisconsin...
CACAATAACAACCAAATACAAAGGCAAAACCTACAAAAACACCGTTACTGTTAAACAAGTACTTAAAGCAAGTAAAGTTACTGTTAAAAAGACAGCCAAAAAATTTACCTTAAAAGCAACCCTTAAAATCAACGGCAAACTGGTTAAAGGCAAAGTCATTAAATTCAAATTAAACGGCAAAACCTACAAAGTCAAAACCAATAAAAAAGGTATTGCACAGAAAACTTTAACCAAAAAAGTTATCAACAAGCTTAAAAAAGGTAAAACATACACTGTCAAAGTAACCTATCTTAAAGACACAATAAAAACAACTGTAAAAGTTAAAAAGTAGATAAGTTTATCTACTTCTTTTTTATTTTTTTATTTCACATTGTTTTTCATTAATACTGTTGCTAAAAACAATAGCTACTTTTTGAAAAAAATAGTCTATAAGTATATAGCTATTATAATCGGATTACATTTTGAATTTCCATAAAAGCATAACCTAAACTATCCAATTCATCAGAAGAAGGATAATCTTTCATTACTTCTTTATCAGGGTGAACATAGACATATTGATTAAACAGATTTCTTAATTTCTCAGCATTTATTCTATCATCAAAAAATAGTCTATTTTGTCTAATCATGTTTGCAGTTGGCCTTGCACGATTATATTTAGAATGACTTGTTTGAGTCTTTTTAACAGTAATCCCATATTTTTTAACCAAATCTCTTAACACGTGTTGCCAATGCTTGAGAGCATAAGCTGAATCACATCCTGGCTCTTGTTCAAAATTGATAATATAAGGGTTCCAGTGAGAATTTCTAATGATGAAATTTCTAAGCAATTCTTCAGGGTATGCTGAAGGTGTTGAGTCCAAATCAACAAGAACAATATTTCCATTATTAAAATACACTAAACAGCTGATTGCAAATTTATCTTGACCAGTACTTGCAGGATCAATTCCAATGGTACAAAAACCAGGCTGCCATGATTTATATGTATTTTGATATGAAATTAAAGCACCATTTAATTTATCACGTGAAACAAGTAAACCTTCTTTTAAAACAGCATCCCAATCACCATATTTTAACTGCAAACGTGTTAGCTCATCCAACTTATCTAATTGTTTTGAATATTCGTCCTGGTTTAGATATTTGTTATCAGTATAAGCTGAAGGGACAAAAGGTAATTTAGAATTGTCATCAACAAATCTTTTTTTAACCCAATCATGACCAACTCCACCAGGATTTGAAGCTCCCCTCATTCTGATTGGAATATCTGAGTTTTCAAGTTTACGTAAACGTGAATGAAGATAATTGTATTGGTTTTCTGGAAATTGTGTGAGCTCATCAAAACCTACAAATTGCAATTCTGCTCCTTGATAGGAGTTTAAATGCTTGTTGTGAGACAAATATCTAAATGTTAATGTTGCTCCACTATTGAAAATAAATCTTTTCTTTTGGTCTTTCCAAACAAGTAGTCCTTCATCTTCTTTTGGTAGTAACCATTGTTTTGCCCGATCCATTATCGCATTTGGCATGTCCAAATCTTCTAATGTTCTGCGAATTATCAAAGCATTATATTTTAATTTATTTTCTCCTTCAGGAATGTGCTTTTCTCAACATAAAATTTGTAAAAAGTATATCTTCAGTGATGGTATATTCGTCGTTCATAAAAAAAATTACCTATAACAATATATGTCATAGGTGATTAATATATTTTTGTTAAAATCATTTCTAGTCATGATTTAATCATGGTCAGAATCATTTTATAATGACTATTTTTAGCTTGAAGCGCATGTGGCTCATTTGCTGGCATGATAATTATTTCACCTGATTTAACAGTATTGACCTTACCAGAAATTGTAATTTCAGCTTCACCGTCAATTACTTGAACCATTGCATCAAATGGAGCTGAGTGTTCAGACAATCCTTGACCTTGATCAAATGCAAAGAATGTTACAGTCCCTAACTCTTTTTTGATAACTTCACGGCTAACAACAGTATCATCTTGATATTCTACTAATTTTTGGATATCTATAGCTTTCGCTTTAATATCCTCACCCATAAATTATTCCTCCATAATTGTTTTAATATCTGCAATTGCATCTCCAGTAGTAGGAGTCAAATTATAGTTTTCAACTAAGACATTTAAAATGTCTTCATTTGCCCATGCAGGAAGTACCGGCCCAATCCACATGTCAGTTTTTCCTAAGTACAATAATGCCCAGAGTACTGCGGCTGCTTTCTGTTCCATCCAACTAAGCACAATTGTTAATGGCAATTCATTTAATTCCATGTCAAATAATTCACATAAAGCCAATGCCACATCGACTGCAACAATAGTATCGTTACACTGACCTACATCCAATAATCTAGGAATGCCTTCAATGTCGCCTAAATCCAAGTCATTGAATTTGTATTTTCCGCATGCCAAAGTTAAGATTACAGTGTCTTGAGGCAAGTTTTGTACAAATTCTCGGTAGTAATCATTATGTTTAGCTGCCTTATCGCAACCACCGACAACAAAGAATCTTCTGATTTTACCTTCTTCAACCAGTTTTTTAATTGCATCGGCATGCTCGACAATAGCTCCTGCGCTCCAACCGGTAGTTATGGTAGTCAATTCTTCCGCTTCTAATGATCCAAGAGATTTTGCACATTCAATTACTTCGGAAAAGTCATAATCTTCTATGGTTTTTACACCTTCTAGTTTTGCAACATCCATAGTGAACATTCTTTCCTTATAGCCGTCAAGCGCTGGAAGTACACAGTTACTGGTACCAACAATAGCTGCATTGTATTTTTTAAAGATTGTCCTTTGGTCATGCCATGCCCCACCCAATTGACCTGCCAAGTTTTCATATTTGTTCAATCCAGGATAACCATGAGCAGGCAACATTTCAGAGTGAGTGTATACTTTAATATCGGTTCCCTCAACTTGTTTTAATAATTCTTCTAAAGCTTTCATATCATGCCCAGTTACAATGATTGCAGGACCTTCTTGCGCACCTACTTTAACTTCAACAGGTCGTGGTTCGCCATATGCTGCAATGTGAGCATCTTTGAGCAATCTCATTACTGCAACACTTTTCTCACCAGCCTCCAAAGCTAAAGCAACCAAATCATTTACATCAAAGTTAACATTAGTTAGAGTTGTGTACAAACCTTTTGTTAAAAATGCATCGATTTCATTATCATATGCTCCTAAAACATTTGCATTGTAGTTATATGCACTAATTCCTTTCATAGTAAAAATCAAATTATCCTGCAATCTTGCTACGGTTGGTTTCTTACCGCAAACACCGCTTACAGTACAACCGGTACCTTTAGCTGTTTGGGAACATTGATAACAAAACATATCTAATCCATCTGCCATAATAATAACCTCTTTTAATTCGTTGATTAAAATTATCTTTGAAGAGTATTTAAATATTTTGTCACTAGTTAAGGGTTAAAAGTAGTAAACTTTTATATATCATAAAAATTAGAATAATATTATGGATGAGAATATAGCTATATTAAAAGGTATCGGACTAACAATGTACGAAGCACAGGCCTATGTGACATTAACATCATTAATTCAAGCCACTGCAGTTGAAGTGTCTGAAAAATCAAACATCCCTCGAAGCAAAATATATGATGTTTTAAAAAAACTTAATGAAAAAGACTTCATAGAAATTGAAGATGGAAGGCCTTTAACATATATTGTTAAGTCCCCAGTTGAAGTATTAAGTCGTGAAAAGGAAAAGATCGATTCACAATTTGAAGATACATTAACAAGACTAACCAATGTTTATGAAGATGGAATGAATCAAGTCCAAGCCCCTATATGGAGAATATACGGCGTTGAAAAAATCATAAACCAGGAAATCGAAATAATAAAAAGAGCAAAGCACAGCGTGAACATGAGAATAGGATTTTTATTTGAAGGAGAAGGTGAAGCACTCGTTAATGCTTTAAAATACAGGAAAGACTTGGAAGTGAATATCCTTGCCTCACCAACATGTTACATTAACGATGAAAAATTTGAAATTATTGAATTTTTCAAGCAAAACAACATCAACATTCAAAAAGCAGACATTCCATTTGTAAAAGTCATGATTGCAGATTCAAAAGAAATGCTGCACACATATACCAAATTCTCAGAGGATAAAAGAAACGTTATACCCGAAACAGCTATTGGCATTTGGAATAAATACGAAGAAATAGCTAAAAACTATGATGACCGTTTCAGAAATCAGCTTAAAAAATTAAATAAAAAAAATTAAAGGAATTTATCTTCAAACTCTATTAAAACCTTTAATAACCTATAATCTAGACGGTGAATAGATTTATATGCAATACTGCGGGGAATATCCCAATAAGCTGATGCAATACTGCCAGTAATTGCCGCCTGTGTATCGGCATCCCCCCCTAAAGAAACCGCATTTCTAATTGCATCTTCAAAATCATTAGCTTCTAAAAAACAGATTATCGATTCAGGAACACTACCTGCACATGAAACATCAAATGAATAATAGGGTCTTATCTCATCTAAAGACCTGTCCAAATCATATTCATATCTAATTTCAACATGATTTTTAATTTCTTCTTTGCTTGCGCCAATTCTAGCTAGATAAATAGCATCTACGGTTGCAAGTGCTCCTTTCATTCCATCAGGATGGTTATGTGTTACAATAGCTGATTTTTTAGCCAAATCCTGCGCTTCCTCTAAAGTATTTGCAACCCATGCACATGGTGAAACACGCATTGCTGACCCATTAGCCCAACTTCCATAAGGCTTTGGAGAATCCTGTCTTATCCACTTAGAAAACATTTTTCCATAGCCTGCATTAGGATAATAGTTTCCAAATAATTGTAAATTTTTGATTAAAACATCTGAAGAATTTTTATCTTCACATAACCATTTTGCAATAGCCAATGTCATTACAGTATCATCAGTGAAGATAGATTTTTTTGTAAATAAATTAAAATCCTTAGTTTTTATTGGATCAAACTCCCTTGTTGATCCTATAATGTCTCCGCAAATTGTACCTAGAATTCCTTTCATGATATTAATTTGTCTAAAAATAGTTAATATAATTTATTAAAAAAATTACATACACAATTATTTAATTATTAAAAAATTACATAACAAGAAAAAATTGCTTTAAGAGCAAAAAATTGCCCCATAAACAAATAAAAAAAGCTATATAACACTTAAAACATAATTAATAACGATAATACAAAGTATTATCAGAAACACGGAAATTTCTATAAGAATTTATCAAAACATTCGACTGACTCACTTCTTTTGATTAAATTCATATGCACAGTTACTTAAAAATATAGAAATTTCAAGCGATTACTTCACAAAAATCTAACATAAAAATAAATGGTTCTGGGATTTTCCCAGAATCATGCAAATTATTTAAAAAAAAAGATAAAAAATGAGAGAAATTATGCGCTTCTCTCAAGTACAAAATCAGCAATGTTTACAAGTACCTGTTTAGATGAAGAATCAGGTAATATTTCAAGTACTTCTTTTGCTTGGTCTACAGATTCTAGTGCCAAATTGCGAGCATATTCAATGGCACCACAATTTGTTAAAATTTCAATTGCCTCATCTATCTCATCTTGAGAATTTTCTTCAGCTTTTAATATTTCTAGCAACCTGCCAGAGTCATCACTAGCTAAACCTTTAATTGCAATGATAGTCATCTTACCTTTTCCGATGTCAGAACCAATTGGTTTTCCTAAAGTCTCTTCATCGGAAGCTAAATCAAGATAATCATCCTGAATCTGGAAAGCAAGTCCAATTAAACGACCATATTCATACATTGCATCAATAACTTCATCTGATGCTCCACCCATAATAGCTCCAGCTTTTGTAGCAGCTGCGATTAGTGCACCGGTTTTTTTGAAAATCATTTCCATATATTCATCTTCAGCCACATCAAATCTATCTTCAAATCCCATGTCTGAAGCTTGCCCTTCACAAATTTTTACACATGCGTCGGCAACGGTAGCTAATGCTTTATTATTTTGATCAGAAGTTGTACCTTCAGTTCCAATAATAATTTCAAAAGCTTTTGAGAATAAAGTGTCTCCTGCAAGAATTGCTACATCTTCACCCCATACCTTATGAACGGAAGGCATTCCTCTTCTCATGTCATCATCATCCATGATATCGTCATGAATAAGTGAAAATGTATGGATTAATTCGATTGCTGCAGCAGCCTTTAATGCAGATTCGCGTTTTCCTCCAACAGCTTCAGCAACAATTAAAGTTAAAGCTGGTCTAAGCATTTTACCTCCAGCTCTTGTAAGATAAACGGATGCTTCTGCAAGATTATCTGGAGTAATAGTTGCTAATTCTTCTTCAATAGTTTTTGTAATGTCGGTAGAATAATTACCGAGCACTTCTTTTACATCACTCATTATATTCCCTCTTTTAACTTTTAAAAACTTGTGCTTGAGCATTTCTTAAGATATGTATATCATATCCAATTCTATAACCTTCTTCTTCAGCAAGTTCAGCATAAGCTGCAAGCATGGATAAGTCTCCGTGTGCTGGAATAATGTGTTGAGGTTTTAACATGCGTAAAAATTCTCTGTGGTCTTCTCTTCCAGCATGCCCAGAAACGTGAGCATTTGGATAAATTCTAGCGCCTTTTAATTTTAATCTTCTTTCCATAATATGCCTATTCGCAGCATTAGTTGGATTTGGAATAATCGGTGCTGAAATAATTACATTATCTCCCTTTTTGATATTGAATGGAGTTCTGCCATTTGCTATTCTAGGAAGCAATGCGTCAGGTTCACCTTGGTGACCTGTAGTTACAAGCAAATAATTTGCCCTATCTTCATCAGCCCTCATCAAAGCTTTATTGACAGCTTTTGGAGAACCATAGATGCTGGCATTTTTTGGTAATTTTAAAATTCCTAATTTTTGAGCTATTCCGCAGAAACGTTCCATTGATCTTCCAAGGAAAAATATTTCTCTGTGGCTTTTCTTAGCGATATCTGCAATAGCCTGTACACGTTCAACGTGTGAAGAAAATGTGGTAACAATCATTCCAGTTCTCTCTTGGAGAGGACCTCTCATAACATCTTCCAAAATGTTTTTTGCAATACGTTCGGAATGGGTTTTTACCTCATTATAATTTTTAGCATTAGTTGTTTCTACAATTAATGAAAGTACTCCTTTCCTTCCAAGCTCTTTTAACCTTTTATAATCAGGTGGTGGAGATACTTTTTGATGATTATCAAATTTAAAGTCCAATGCATAAACGATAAGTCCTTCTGGAGTGTGTAAAACCGGAAATACTGCTTGTGGAATACTGTGTGTTGATTGAACAAATTCCAAAGTAATATCCTTTGATAATTTCATTTTACTTCCAGGATTTAACGGCCTAATTGGATTTGTAACTTTAAATTTACGTTCACCTTTAATCTGTTTTTCAATCAAAGCAGCAGTATAAGGTGTTCCGATTAATGGTGCATCATACCTATGAGCTAATTTAGCTACTGCCCCGATATGGTCCAAGTGACCGTGAGAGAAAACTATTCCTTTAACTTTACCGTCAACATCTTTCATTAATGTATCATCTGGAATAACCCCTCTTTCAATTAAATCTAGGCTATGCATTCTATCAATATCAGTATCTTCGTGCATACTGATTCTGTCAAGATGAATTCCCATATCAAAAATTATAACATCTTCGCCAATCCTGACAGCAGTCATGTTTTTCCCGACTTCTTGATATCCTCCTATAGCGATTACTTCTACACTCATGTTTCATCTCCTTGAATAATTTTTAGTGTTAATACCTCGTTCATTGAGCCATTCTCTTGTTTTTCCACGAATGACTAAATTAGATTGTTTTAGTTCTTCAATGTTATTAGCTCCTACTAAAAACATTGCGATTCTAAGTGAATCGTTGAACCTGTTAATAAATTCATTAAGTTGTTCTTGTGATGCGCAATTCTTTAAAAATGGCAATGCCATACCAACTGCATCTGCTCCAAGAGCAATAGCTTTAGCAGCTTCAAGGCCTGTTCTAATTCCACCGGATGAAATAACCGGAACATTAACTGCATTAGTTACTTCAACAGTACTTATTGCAGTAGGAATTCCCCAATCCCAAAATATTTCACCAAAGTATTTGTCTTCAGCCCTATATGTTTCAACTGCAGCCCAGCTGGTTCCTCCAGCACCTTCAATATCAATAAAGTCAACACCAGCATCAACTAATATTTTCGCTGATTCTGCAGATATTCCGCAGCCGGTTTCTTTTGCAAGCACTGGAATATCAACGGATTCTGTAATTTGGCTGATTAGATTAGTATAACCTCTTGCATCCAAATCACCTTCAGGTTGGATTGATTCTTGAAGAGGGTTTAGATGAATTGCTAAAATATCCGCATCTAAGATTTCAACAGCTTTTTCTGCCAAATTAAGTTGTGGTGCGCCGATATTTCCAACAAGCAAACAATTTGGAGCGTTTTCTCTAACGACAGAATATGTATCTGCAAGTTCAGGATGCTCACAAGCAGCCCTTTGAGAACCTACTCCTAATGCAATATTGTTATTTTCAGCAGCAATAGCTAATTGCTTATTAATAGATTTTGCAGCCGAATGTCCGCCAGTAATTGCTGTTATAAATAAAGGAGAGTCTAATTTTTTACCAAATACTGAAGTTGACAAATCAATTTCATTCTTGTCTACTTCAGGCAACACATTATGGATTAATTCAATATCTTCAAATCCAGTTGTTTTATCTTTAAACTCTACATCATAATTTTCACAAATTAATAAATGCTCTAATTTTCTATCTGAAATCATTTTCCTAATTTCCCCTTGAAATTACTGTTCCTTTAACTTTCTCATCTTCTAATACTTTAAAGATATTATCTTTAACTTCAGCATTTATTATCTTAGATTCAATTCCTAAATCTGCTAAATATAAAAGTTCTTTAATTTTTCCAACCATTCCACCAGTAACATCAACATTGGTAGTTCCTTCTAAAGTATCCAAGTCCTCAAGTGATGAGAATTTATCGAAAAATATTGCGTCATCATGTGTTTTAGGATTCTTATTGTAAACCCCATCAACATCAGTTCCTAAAATTACCCTATCAGGATTAAGATTAACCGCCAAATATTGGATTAATTGATCTCCTGAAATAACGCATATTTCTAATTGACTGTCTAAAACAACATCACCATATATTACTGGAATAAAACCTTTATCCAAATATTTTTTAAAATATTCTAAATTTCCACTGGTTATTCTTTTATTTGTAGCTGTCATGAAACTTGAAGCGGGAACAGCCACTACAGGCAATCCTTCCTCAATAAAAGCCTCACAAATAAGCATGTTTAATTTTTTAACTGCATTTTGAGTTTTGCAAAAACCTATCCTTTTATTGGGATATTCACTCTTATCAAATGCTTCACCAATTTTATATTCCTTTGCAGGAGGGTGTCCAAATGATCCAGCGCCATGAACTATTATTAATTGCTTATCTGACTTATCAAGTGAAGATTTAATCTCTGAAGCGATTCTTTTAAGGGATTTGTCATCTACTTCACTTTCTGCCGAATCCTTGTTGGTTAAAATACTCCCACCAATTTTTAAAATAATCATAAAATCACTTGTAAACCCTTGAAGAAACTCCTTTTCGAGTGAAATGGATTTTTAAAATATTATCATCACGGGCAATAGCTTCAGCAACTTCATCAACTTTACCAGGACAAAGTGCGATAATACTGCCTCCTCCACCAGCACCAGTAGTTTTGGAACCGATAGCACCAGCTTCCCTTGCATTATATACCATTCTAGATAATTCCAAAGTATTTACTCCTAAAACATCTAAGAATCCATGATTAATATTCATCAATTCTCCAACTTTCTTAAAATCTCTTTTTAAAATGGCCTGTTTTGCATAATTTGTTAAATTACCCATTGCTGTTATAACCGGATTAATAATTTTAGGGTTATTATTTTTAAGGTTTCTAACATCTTTTACCATTTTACCAGTGTTTCCATGTTTAGTTGTATAACCTACAACAAACGGCACATTGAAATTTACATTGAAACGCTCAACTTTCTTATTTCTTGATAAATAGACAAGCCCTCCATAAGTGGAAACTAAAGTATCCAAAGGACTAGCCACACCTTGAACAGCCTGTTCAACCATATGAGCATCATGAGCTAGAGATTTTTTATTAAAACGAATATTATGATATCGATATAATGCAGCCAGAGTAGCTACTGTAACTGCTGCAGAAGAACCAAGCCCAGACCCAATAGGAACATTTGATGATAATGTAATGTCAATTGGAGTATGGTCATGTACTCTGTAAAGAGACTCTAAAATATATCTTATAATACCTGGTTTTCCTTTCAATAAAATGTATTTCTTTTCTCGAGTAAGCAATTCTGCCTCAAAATTAATATTCGGTGCTCTAAAAATAGATCTGTCACATTCAGATTCCTTGATAGTAACATATGCTCTTTTATTTACAGCGCCAGCTATGGCAGGTTCATCATAAACAACTGAATGTTCTCCAAATAAAATTGCCTTCGCAGGAGCTGAAGCTTTAGCTATCATAAATACACCTTATTTAAAAATACCCGAAGCATAACCTACAACAGAAGTAAAATCTCCTGTAACGTCCCCACTGGTTTTATATTCCAATATCTCACAATTGTTTTTATCAGACATTTTTGAAACCAGAATTGTTGTCATTACAGGACCGTAACCACACATTGTGATATTATACTGAATAACTTCTTCAAAAAGTTTAAATTCGTTCATCTCACTAATATCTTCCAAAACAAATCCATCAACTTTATTGGCTTTCTCTTGATTGTTAAAATGAGACAAATCAGTACTTGCAATAACCGAATAGGATTTATTTAATTCTTCTCCCGCATCAAAAATGGCTTTTGCCAAATCACTTGATGTGGAGAAATTTTGAGAACCAATAGTAATTGGAACTATTTTAAAATCACTAGAAAAATATTGTAAGAAAGGTAGTTGAACTTCAATACTATGTTCATGAACATGAGCTGTGAAATCTGCAGATGCAATACCTGATTTAGAAATTATCGCATCAGCAAACTCGCTGTCAACATCAACACTGCCTAAAGGAGTATTCCACTGCCCTTCGTTAAACACAGAAATTTCACTACCGTATCCTGTATGATTAGGACTTAATATAATAAAAACTTCAGGAAAACCATTTTGAACTAATTGGCAATAGCTATGTGTAGCTACTGCACCTGAATATCGATAACCCGCATGCGGAACCATAACATTGATAGGATAATCTGTTCCTTCAAATTTACCTAAATCTGGTATTTCACCAACTCCAAAATCATCTAAAAAACAATTTTCAATGGTTTTTATGAGGATTTCCGGATTGTCTGGATAGAATGCTCCAGCAACAGCAGGTTTTCTTAACATTTAACTCATTTAAAATTTAAGTTCAAAGTCGGTTGCTTCAATATCTAAGTCACCATCTTCTGGGATGTCGCCTCTTTCTCTTAAGATTTGTCTTGCAAGTAACCAGTAAACTAATGCAATAGCTTTTCTACCTTTGTTGTTTACAGGTACAGC
>Ga0129306_1003514_pt1 | contig 11578 bp, 13 predicted proteins | sample P827metagenome_FD_94438 | JGI IMG/M metagenome (GOLD analysis project Ga0129306, IMG submission 94438) | Capybara group fecal microbial communities from Wisconsin, USA - P827 metagenome | ecosystem: Host-associated > Mammals > Digestive system > Large intestine > Fecal | place: USA: Wisconsin...
AAGCGGGGGATGAAGTAATCGTTCCCGCGAACACATACATCGCTACAGCCTGGGGCGTAACCTACACGGGAGCCACTCCCGTATTCGTTGACTGTACCCCCGATACCTGGGAGATTGATGCATCAAAGATTGAAGCGGCCATCACGGAACGGACCAAGGGAATACTTGGAGTTCACCTTTACGGCCAGCCCTTTGATTTCGGTGCGGTTAAGAAAATTGCCGACAAGCACGGCCTTTGGGTGGTGGAAGACTGCGCACAGTCCCACGGAGCCCTTTACGAAGGAAAAGTGACGGGAACCTTGGGGGAACTCGGATGTTTTTCTTTTTACCCCGGTAAAAACCTTTACGCTTTCGGCGAAGGCGGCGCCGTTGCCTGCCACAGAAAAGAATATAACGACTACATCAATGTCATGAAAAATCAGGGCTGTAACGTCCGCTATTATCACGAGATGATAGGCTACAATTACAGGCTTGAGGGCATTCAGGGAGCTGTCCTGTCGGTTTCTTTGAAATATCTTCCGGAATGGACCAAACGCAGGATCGAGATCGGCAGAGAGTATATGAAGCGGATCGACAATCCCCTTATTACTCTTCAGGCTCATCCCGAGAACACGAGCCCCGTTTTCCATCTTTTTGAAGTGAAAGTTGCGGGAGATCCCGAAAGGTTCGTGGCCTACATGAAGGACCGGGACATTGAGTGTAATCGCCATTACCCCGTACCCTGCCATTTACAGAAGGCCTACGCACACCTTGGGTACAAAGAAGGGGATTGTCCCAATGCGGAAGACCTGGCAAAGCATTGCGCGACCCTTCCCCTGTTCCCCGAAATGACCGATGAAGAGGTTTGCAGGGTCATAGAAGCCGTCAACGCATATAAACTGTAAAGGACCGACCGCCGGCGGATCGGATGAGGTAACTTTTATGAGAATGATTTCCTGGAACGTAAACGGACTTCGGGCCGTCATGCAAAAGGGTTTCATGGACTATTTTAACGAAGCGGATGCGGATTTTTTCTGCCTTCAGGAGACAAAACTTCAGGAGGGTCAGATCGATCTTCCCCTTCCCGGATACAGACAGTACTGGAATTATGCGGAAAAGAAAGGGTATTCCGGCACCGCAATCTTTACAAAGCACGAGCCCTTGAATGTGACCTACGGCATCGGTGTGGAGGAACACGACCATGAGGGACGCGTGATAACCCTCGAGTATGAGAAGTTTTTCTTTATCACCTGCTATACACCCAATTCCCAGGACGGGCTCAAGCGCCTTGACTACAGAATGGAGTGGGAGAGAGATTTCTTGGCTTACATCAACGGTCTTCGGAAGAAGAAACCCGTGATCTTCTGCGGGGACTTAAACGTGGCTCATCAGGAGATCGACCTTAAGAACCCTAAGACCAACCGGATGAACGCAGGTTTTACCGACGAAGAACGCGGAAAGATGACGGAGCTTCTGGCGGCGGGGTATGTTGATTCCTTCAGGTTTCTTTATCCGGACTTGAGGGATGTTTACTCCTGGTGGTCCTACAGATTCCACGCAAGAGAAAACAATTCCGGATGGCGTATCGACTATTTTATCGTTTCGGATGATATAAAGGATAAGATAAAAGAAGCAAAGATCCATAACGAGGTTTTCGGCTCCGACCACTGCCCGGTGGAACTGGAGATCGACCTGTAGACGTTTTATAAATTTTTTATACCGTGTTTGCTTGAAAAACACAGCAAGTGGTATTATATTCTTGTTGTTGTAAGAGAATGATACAGTCACTTGTCCTCCTGAGCGCGGTCGAATGCAATGAGTCCGCAGTCGAAGGATCTAAATCTTAATATCAATAAGGAGAACGATCATGGAAAATATTACCAAAGAAATGACGATCGGTGAGATCTTACGTGCCAACCCCGATGTTGCACCTATTCTTATGCAGGCCGGAATGCACTGCCTCGGCTGCCCTTCCGCACAGGGAGAGAGCCTTGAGATGGCAGCCATGGTTCACGGCATCGACATCGATGAACTTATGAAGGCTATTGCCGAAGCTTAAGATCATTTTATGAAGGAGATGCCCGCAGATTGGTCTGCGGGCATTTTTATGTTAGAGAGGAAGGAAAACTATGAATTTAAAAATCAGAAAAATGGAAGAGCGGGACTTAGAGCCCCTTTATAAACTGCTTTCGGATGAGGAGACCATGAAATACATCGAGCCTCCCTATACCCGTGAGCAGACGGAAGAGTTTCTTAAAAACTACGGCCTGGACGAAGAACCCTTTGTGCATGCGGTTGAAGACGAAAACGGCAATTTCGTGGGATATGTGATCTATCACGACTACGAGGAAGACAGCATGGAACTTGGCTGGCTTATTTTAAGAGAGTACTGGGGCAGAGGCTACGCCACACAATTAACGGAAATGATGATAGAAATGGCCCGCAAAAGTGGAAAAGACGCAGTGATAGAATGTGACCCCGAACAGGAAGTCACCAAAAAGATCGCAAAGAAATTCGGCTTTGAATATCAGGGTATCGAAGATGAGTGCGAGGTGTATCTTTTGAAATTAAGGTAAAAGAAGCCGCGGCTCATAAATGATTAAAACCTCGAGGAGACTCGAGGTTTTTTCATGGAATGACTTTGCTTATTATACATATGGTGAAATATCGTCTATTAAACGGTCGATTAAAAGTAACTGCCTGCATGTTGCGCTTGCAAGCTTTTTTACTATCTTTTCGATAAGCTCTTTTTTACCCTTCTCATTTTCTTTGGGCGAAGGAACGATATCCTCTATTCTAAGATTGAGAATTCCGCAGCAATCCATAATCCTTTCGAGAGTAAAGTGCCTTCTTCCCTGCTCTAATTGCGAATAATACTGCGGATCCAGATCAAGTTCGAACGCCATTTTTTCCTGAGTTATGTTTTGCAGTTTTCGGTATTTCTTAATGTTCGCGGCAATTGTGCGATATTCTTTTTCTTTCATAAAAATCCCGTACCCTTATTATGCATAAAACAAATACACGTTACAATTCATGAAACTGTCTAAAAATTTTAAAAAGCCACATATTTACAAAGAAGTAGCAGAATGCTATAGTTTATATAGCAATCTGTACGGCGGTGCGCAATATCGTCCGCATTTATTTTTGATTCATTTCATTTCGGAGAGTTTTCAATGACTGACTTTAAAACAGCATATGTATTAGTTGCGTCATCAATTTTGTCGTTGCTTATGTCTATCGGTATTTCCAATGCGACGGTTAAGAAGGGCATGGTGAATGTAATAAAGCGAATGTCGGTAGTTACTGTTTTTGTTGGGCTTCTTTTAACTTCAGCCTGCACATCCAAGCGTATAAAAATCGAGAAAGATATTAAAGAGAATTTAATGGACACATTGCGGAAGGAAGAGACTGTTGTAACTCAGGCAATCGCACAAGAAGTTTCTTTTGACGTTCAAATTCTCAATGACAAGCAAGTTCAGGTTGTTGTGGAGGCGCCTGACATAAGCAGGTCAATGATTAAGTGGGCAGAAAAAGCAGATGATAATATTACCGAAGGTGATATTGAAAGGGTTATTTGCGATTTTCTCGAATCGGAAGAAAAGGAAAGGAATGAATTTGTACTGGAATACAAAAATAAAAAGGGTGAATTGACCATAGAATATACAGATGAGTATAGAACGGCTGTTGATTGTGGTATTTCAGAATTTTACGAGTATGTCATGGAACGAGCTATCAGTGAATTGTTAGAGGATTCAGTGAATGAATAGGATTAAGAAAATTGCAATCTTTTTTCTTTGTTTGGCAATGTTTTTTGCCGGCTTACCCATACAATGCCAGGCAGCTCTCCCCAAAATGGAGCAGGGATATGTCTCTTTATGTCAATTTGACAGCGATGGAAATGGAAATGTATCGCGTTTTTTGGTATATAAATGCAATTCGGACCTCCTTTTTTCGTGCCGGGATTTGGAGCAAATAACGGGATATTCATATAGAGATAATAATGGCAAAATCGTTTTTACCAGAGGAACTAAGGAGGTAATAATTGATCCAAAAAGTAATAAAGTATCAATAGGAGGTCAAAAAATATCGGCTCATTTACCGAGTCAGGTCTTCTCAGATGAAGGAGTGACCTATATTTCAGGTGCCGGCGTGTTTCCCTGGCTCAATGTTTCATGTGCGATAGAAGATGAAATACTATATATTCAGCCGGATATTATGTCATTTTGGGATATAAAGGATGAATTTGAGAGCGAAGCAAACCATCTTCTTTTTGATTTCTATGACTGTTGCAATCAACTGAATAAAAACGGCAAGTGGCTTAAAATACTCAGTTACATTGAGAATAACGGTATTAAAGGAATCTTGAAAGATTTATACTATGTGCCATTTCAATCATATTCATATGGATCATATAAAAAATATTATGATGTGCTGTATGAAATGGTTGAGACCAAGGACAGTGCAATCGCTTTTCTTGAAGATCCGGAAAGAACTAGCAAAAAGCTGAAAGCCATTTTTTCGTTTGCAAAAGCCGTGAAGGTTGAAGATGACAAATTTCCGGAAGAGATTCGATTCATTAAAGCTGGTAATAAACTTGATCCTGCGATAAAGGAGATCAGAGATTTTTATAATTATCTCTATTCATATGGACTAGATAATGACGAGAAACTTATGTGGCTCCGGTATATGACATTAAACAGAACAAATTATCCATATGAGGAGGCACTTGTTGCAGCTGCGATAGATGTGGAAAATGTTTATTCTTCCATAAGGGATGGTATTGATACAAGAATAGCACAATGGGCGATTGATTGGTCAACCGGCAAACTGATTTCAGAAATGGATCTTCCAAATGAACTTAATGTTTTTTTGAAAGGATCGGGTGTGATAAGGGAATTCATGCCCACATGGGAAAGAAAACTGGACAAGATTTCTCTGTATAACACCATAGCAAGCGATGGTTTGGGAGTATACCGAGAGAACAAAGACCATATAAATGACACATACAGTATAGAGTTACTGCGGGCGCATGCATCTCTGTTTTTATATGCTTCTGCGCGGAGTTGGAGCATAATGTCTGATTATGCGGCAAATAAAGGCTATCCGGACAGGGCGGAAGAATACAAAGAAAAAGAGAATAAGGCGCTAACGTTGCTGGAAAAGTTTGAACTCTGTCGTTTTGCAACTGAAAACGATTCCTATGTATATGGCACGGGGAGATTTAAGGAGGAATACAGTGACTTGCTCGAAAAGTCATTTTCCGGGCTCTCAGTCACCGTTAGCGAATTGGATATCAGATATCAGGAAGGTATTGGATTAATATATGACGGGAAATTGGAGGAAGCGCTTCAATTATTTGAAGAATTAAGAGAATCATATCCTAATGACGCAAGGATCCATGTGGCTATAGCAACAATTTATTGCCTATATGATGATGTCATTAGGGCTTTAGAAACGTTGGAAGATGGAATAGCGATTGCTTCTGAGAAAAAAACTTTAATGCTAAAAGAAGAGTACATACGAGCCAACTCTTTTATAGTCTCGTCTGTGGGAAAAATTGAACACTTTATGGGGTTTGAAGACGAGTTAGAGTTGGATTATATTGGGGAGGATAATAAGTATTTCGATGAAAATGGGCGACTGGTGAGGCTCGAGAAGGACGGGACCTTGACGTACTACGAGTATGATCCGGCGGGCAATATCAAAAGAAGAGAGTATCAATATGGGTATGGTTATGATATTTATGAGTTTGAATATAATGAATACTTCGACGTTGTCAGTGAAGCGTATGAGGGTGCTTATAAGGGATGTGTAACATCTCGCAATATACAATATGCATACGAGTATGAAGAAAGCCGAGTTGTTTCTAAAAAAGTTTTGCCGGATAATTCATCGAATAGAAACGAAGAGGTACTTTACTATGAATACGATGATTCGGGGAGTTTGATTCATGAGACTTGCATTGAGATTTGTAGTGGCGGACTATCTGTTTTGTATGAAGTATTTTACGAGTATGGAGAAAGCGGCAGACTTGTAAAAGAATACAGTTTAGGAGAAGGAATACAGGAAACAGTCCCGATTTTATATGAATATGACGATAGAGGAAATATCATTAAATCCAACGACATAATGGGTAATATTTCAATAATGAATTATGATTTGATGAATCAAATTGTAGAAAAGAATTACTATTACATTTCTGGAGAAGATAATGCTCGATATGTCAACACATATAGTTTTAGGGGGAGTATTACAGAAATGCTCAAATAGGATAGGAATATTTCAAAAAGGTAAAAAAGCCCATTTATGAGGAGGAAGGTATGAAGGAAGCCATCAAGTTGTTTTATTCAAATTATTTTAATTTGAAAGGACGAACCGGTAAACAAGCTTATAAGTGTGCCATGTGGTTTTTCTTGTCGGTTATAGTGGTTGCGTTTGTATTAATGCTGACTATTCGTAGTCTGGCGATTATAAAAACTATCGCTTATCTATACACCGCTTTTTTCTGGGCAAGTTTGTGCCCTTTGATAGCTATCAATGTAAGAAGAGCTCATGACATGGGAAAAAGCGGAGCTTTTGTGTTGATTTGGCTTTTTTCTATTCCTGTCGGATTTTTATTTATAGAGTTATGCGGGCGTTTAATGTTAAATATGAACATGACACGTGAAAACATGACGATGGTCGCGGTTGCTGGAGTTATTATTGTGTCGGCCGCCGTTATTATGAATATCTTCTTTAGCAAAGAGTCCGATGGTGAGAATGCCTATGGGCGTCCAGGAGAGGAAAAAACCAATAATGAGAAAATGCAATATGAAGCTTCAGGCAGTATATCAAACTCTGAAAATGAGAAAAAGAAGGTTTGCTGGTCTTGCGGAAGTATCATAAGCTTTGATGCTGTTCATTGTCCCAAATGTGGAGAAAAGCAAAATCAATAGATGCTCGGAATATTAAAAGTTTTATTGTTGTCAGAATAACTAAAAGGAGGCATTAATGAAAAAGAGATTAGTATCTATTCTTTGTTTTGTTATAGCGTTGTGTGTGTTGGCAGGATGCGCCGATAGAACCAAAAGTGAAAAAGAAATACGAGCAGATTTGGAGGTTAATGCTGAATTCTTCGAAAGTATAGGAAATCAGTCTATTTCAATTGATTCTATAGCAATTCTAAAGCGGCAGACGAACAAGAAAGAAAAGACAGACTATGTCTATGTGGATATTGATGCCCAAAACGAGAATGTTATTTTGCATGCGAGTTATAAATTAAAGTATGGGTTATATAATGATGGTTGGTTATTGGATAGAGTAATTCCAGAATCTCGCGAAACATGGATGGCAAAAGCAAAAAAAGGCATGGACGTGGAACAGTGCATAGCTCATTGGCTTGAATATAATGACAGAGACTATATGCCGGTTAATGATTCGCATGAGAACTATCAAATCTCTAGTATAGAATTTGACGAAGAAAAACAAGAATGTCATGTTTCTTGGAAAGATACTCATACTCATGGATACGAGATAAAGGAAAGCACAGCAGACTATTATTATAGATTTAATCCGAGAGAACTGGATTGGGATCTTTTTGATCATTCATGGGGGGAATATGATTACGAGTGGGATATTGAAGGTACATGGTTTTATGAATCCGAAGTATCTTTTGAGCACTGTCCAGAAATGCGGAATGATGCAGTGTCAATTAAAAAAAATAGCGACCACTTTAATATTAAAGTGACGAGATCTATTTATGATTACGTCGAACACTGGCCTCGTTCTGAATGGGTATATAAGGGAACTTTTGAAGATGAAGGAATTATACCCCTGAATCTTCCATCTGGGGAAATATATATTTTTGGTGCTTACTGGATTAAATTAGAACCGGATGGTATTCGTATGGGGTTAAAAGACAGAAGTATGGATGGATACAAATATCAAAGAATCAGTCCCAATTGAGTAAATAGGCGAAACGAAGCGGAAAAGAATAGGCAGGTAAGTTATTGATGAGTAATTCAAACAACATGAAAAAAGAGTGTACAGAGTGCGGAACAATTTTTTATGCGGGTAGTTCATGCCCAAATTGTGGATCATCTTTGACAAGAAGCAGCAGCTTGGACTATTCACGGGCGGAGCTGGTTAAGGCAGAGATTTTTCCGGCTTATTCGAGCAAATCGGTATGTTTTTGGCTTGTTGCCGTTTGTCAGATATTCGCAATTCTGTCCTTGTTTTTTAAGAAAATAATTCTATTGAACAGATATGAGTACAATTTTTTTGAAATATTTAAGTTTTTCTCCGATGATTCGCTGAGCGGCGAGATAATGGGCTATTTCGATGATACTCGAACTTTCTGCAATATTTCAGCCTTTGTAACTGCGGTTGCTTTGATTGTGGCGGTAATAGGCTGCATATTTGTAGCGGGTTTTTTCTATGGGATGTGTAGAGGAGAACGCGCAGCGTCTCTTCTTGAATACGATGTTAATCGCGGAATGATTTGTATGATTTCATCAAGCGTTATCCTTACCGCGTATGCCCTTATAGTAAATTCACATATTAAGGGAATTGTCAGGGATGAGTTTGGAGACTTTTTCGGGTATGCAAAAGACTACAGTTATATTTCGATAAGTCCGGCGGTAATCTTGTCATATGTTGTTGGGTTTGGTTGCATCTTCATATTGAAAACAATAGCTATCCGCCAAGTAGATGAAGAGGATAAGCAAAAAAAGGCTTCCGGTGTTAAGACGTCTGAAAACAAGGCAGGAACTCCAACTGACGAAATAAAAGCCGTTAGATGTCCCTCCTGTGGAAAATTTGTTGAAATTAGCAACTTCTGTAAGTACTGTGGCGCAGATATCAAGCCAAAAGGACCGACTGTAATAAAATGTCCAAACTGCGGAACTGAAAACATTGACGGAAAATTCTGCAAAAACTGCGGAACAAAGCTTACTGAATAGACGAAGGGCTTGACTATGAAAACAGTGTTGAGTTTTTCCGGAATGAAAAGGCTGTAGGACGTGTGGCTGTTTTCAAAAACGGGAAGATTGTCGAGGTTAAGGTTCTTAGTGAAAAATATGCGGATGAATTGAGCAGGATTGGAGAATACAACAACTCGCTAAAAGCAAAACATTTGAATATATATGGGTATCTTGTTAATGTGAAAGGTGTGAATCAGAAAACCGCCGCGCTGGATGCGAGTGGGCTAATAGGGCTTGATTCTTTTTTATACCAGCTATCGGGTGTTTATACTTCAGATCAGACAGATCAAATTCCTGATTTTGTGGTTGACAAAGAAAGAGACGCTCTTTCGCTTGCCATGATAGACTGGGGAAAGCAGTACAGAAAAGGTAAAATCGACAATTACGGATATTTGGTATGGACGCCCGATAATTCGAACTTAATTCTATCAATTTCTTTTCCTAAAACAGACGTTATAAAGATAGCGAAAATGATTAGAGGAGAATAGCCAGAGAGGGATTTTGAACGGCGGAATAGTCAGTGAAAGGGCGGATAGTTGCAATCGGAGTTATTTCACGAATGACACGTAATTCTGCCTGTCATCGACTATGTATTCTATATTTACGAGGGACTTCTGCTCACTGAATTGATAGATCAGCCAATAGTGTTTCCAAAGGTGAAGCGCACGATACTTGCTCGGAAGAAAGGGAAGATTGCCGGAGCCGGCTTTGGGTGTATCCTTGAGAATTGATACGCAATGGTCAAAAGCATCGAGAATTACCCCGGGGATATCATCCCCAAACTCAAGACCGCCTTCAATGTAATGCCACAAGTCTTCCTTGGCGGGCGGAGAAAGATTAACGGTGTAATTCATTTCTTATCCTTTCACGAAACTCTGCAATTGTATTTTCGGCGCTAAAATCCTTAACCCCGGCACGACGGTTTTCTTCGATTTCAAGCAGTCTTTCGCGAAGGAGAAGCTGCTGCTCGCGGCGGTCGTATGTTTCTATGTCCATAACAACAAGATCGCCTTCACCGTTTCGGGTAAGGAAAACAGGTGAGCCGGTTTCTCTGCACAAGTTTGCTATTTCATTATAGTTTTGACGGATTGCTGCTGAGGGTTTGATTATAGTGTTCATGACACCTCCATAGCATAATTATATATAAATTATATATAAATGTTACTACGGAGGTGAAACGAAGTCAAGTGAAGCAAAAGAAAGACATAATGTTGTAAACCGAACAGGAAACAGGGATCACTCGATCCCCGTAACTTCATAGTCCTGAGCTTCAACGGCGGATTTTAAGGTATCGTCCGGAACCTCTTTTGAAAGAGTGATCTCGGCGGTGCCTTTTTTGTGGCTTACGATGGCGTCCGTAACTCCGTCGATGGCAAGAAGGGTCTTTTTGACTCTTGCTTCGCAGTGTTCACACATCATTCCTTTGATATTCATTGTTTTGGTCATATTGTTATTCTCCTTTCGGGGTGAGTGGTTTTTGGTATTTTCGGCGTTTTTCGTGCAGGTTTCACAGGTATCGTTGCTTTCGGCATTCTTTTTGCGGGGCCTTCGCAGGGGCTTGTCGTGAGAACTGTCGTGAATTCTTGCAAGGTTCAAGCGAAGCGCGTTCATGCATACACAGAAGCTTGAAAGGCTCATGGCGGCGGCACCGTACATGGGCTTCATGGCAAAGCCGTACACACCCATGGCAAGGGGGATACAGATGATGTTGTAAAAGAAGGCCCAGAAGAGGTTTTCGTGTATGTTTCTTACTGTGGCGCGGCTTAAGCGGATGGCGGCGGACACGTCCGAAAGCCTGCTTTTTACCACGACAATGTCCGCAGCGTCGATGGCAATATCGGCACCTGCGCCTATGGCGATTCCCGTATCTGCGGTTACCAAAGCCGGAGCATCGTTTATTCCGTCGCCCACCATGGCGACTTTGCCTGTTTTCTTAAGGCTTTCTATAACAGCGCTTTTTCCTTCGGGGAGGACGCCGGCGATAACTTTTTCAATGCCTGCTTCTTTGCCCACGGCAGCAGCCGTTTTCTCATTGTCTCCCGTAAGCATTACCACATTAAGGCCAAGATTCTTTAGCTCCTTGATGGCCGCAACGGAATCTTCTTTCACCGTATCCCTTACGGCGATGATCCCCGCAGGCTTTGAATCCAGAGCAAAAAGAAGGGGTGTCTTTCCTTCGGAGGCAAGCTTCTCCGTTAAATGCACCGATTCCGGGGATATCTCGATTTCGGAAGAAATATATTTTAAGCTTCCGCCTGTGATAATCGATAGATTTTCAGCAATCTTTCCGGTAAGACCTTTACCGGGTACAGCGTTAAAATCCGTAATATCGAGGAGTTCGATCCCGGCTTCGGCGGCTTTTGAAACTATGGCCTTTGCCAAGGGGTGTTCGCTGCCCTTTTCAAGAGAAGCGGCAAGTTTAAGGAGGGAATCCTTGTCAAAGCCCTCACCGGGATAAATGTCCGTAACCTCCGGATCTCCGGTGGTGATGGTGCCTGTTTTGTCAAGGACGACGGTATCGGTGCGGCCGAGAGCCTCAAGGGAAGCGGCGGTTTTGTAAAGTATCCCGTTCTTTGCGCCAACTCCGTTTCCCACCATGATGGCAACGGGGGTGGCAAGGCCCAGAGCACAGGGACAGC
>Ga0129306_1003516_pt1 | contig 11563 bp, 11 predicted proteins | sample P827metagenome_FD_94438 | JGI IMG/M metagenome (GOLD analysis project Ga0129306, IMG submission 94438) | Capybara group fecal microbial communities from Wisconsin, USA - P827 metagenome | ecosystem: Host-associated > Mammals > Digestive system > Large intestine > Fecal | place: USA: Wisconsin...
GGGCAACAAGAAGTACATGAACATGAAGCACTTAGAGGCGACTCTGGAAGACGTCTCTATTGCTGGCTGACTTCATTTACCCAGAGTCTGCAAACTAATTTGCGCATAACTCTTGACACTACCCTTTGCGTGACATACCAATGTTTTTGTGTAGGTCAAAAAACAAAACCGTCTGTAACATTCTCGCTGCGAGAGCGTCTGTTACAGGCGGTTTTACTTTTGGTGTGCAGTTTGCTGCCCTTACTACGTAATTGCGAGAAAGCGCAAAAGAATGGCGCAAAATATGCTTTTGCAATCACTATAGAAAGCAAACTCGTTTTGAAAATTAGCATCTGTTGATGCCCGTGGAGGATGGCTCCTCTTTTTAGAGTGTTATATGTAAAAACTTCTCCCGTTTGTTCTTATATGAACAGCATGCCGCTGGACAACTGATTACATAGCCACCTGTGGAAGATGAATCCGGTTTTGGCTTGCTTTTACTGTTTCGGCTTGACGCATTTATACTAGCGATATTGGTGAATAGGCTGTAGATTCCCTCCCGGTGGGAGAATAGGTCCCATACAACTTTCCGTAGCCCACTTTTTCCGAATATTCATCCAAAGCGACTATTGAAAGAACCAACATCTCCCCTCCAAAGGAGTGTTGGTTCCTTTCTATTCCTGCCTGACAAGGTGTTTCCTGATCCAAATAGGGTGTTACTTTTTTATTTGCCTCCAACATGCATATAAACTTGCTTAATTGCTTGGAGGTATTGATTATGAGTCAACATGGATTGAACCGCATAGCTACCTTTGAGATGAGCTCAGAGGGCTGCTCTATCCACACCCTGGAGCTCTCCTATCGGTGTACAGAGCGGACATGGAAGCGGATGAAGGATACACTGTATACAGAACAAACGCAGAGGGATAAAGACGAAGATGTCTGGATTTACAAGGAACGCCACGGTCTGCACATCTGTACCAAATACTCCCGCCATGGGGTTACCATTCAATTGGAACACAACACCAACGACAACGAGTATGAAACATTCTTTGTCCGGATGATCGTTAACCCCAGAAAGTTGCTGGATCCGGAATCTTCGTATCTGGGAATTCTTGAACCCAGGAAAAACTCTGCACAGAAGGTTAGGAAGGCGTTCCGAAAACTGTTTGAAAACACTTGTTTTGACGAAGAGATAGATACTTATCATCTCAGACGGGTGGACCTTTGTACCAACGTTCACTGTGATAATGCAAAGATATTCGGTGAGTTGATCCGTGCCGCGCAAAAACTGCCAACGCCGCCGAAATACAGTCGAAAATGGCATTGTGGGAAAGATAAGCAGAAAACAAAGCTCTACAACAAACATTACATCCGGTATGTTTGTGGCACACATGAATTGGTGCTTTACGATAAAACATATCAGATGAAAGAGAACAAACTGCTGCTCAGTTATGAGAAATTGCCGGAAGGCGTGCTGCGCTATGAGATGCGCCTGGAACGAGACTATATCAGAAGAATTCAGAAGAATTCCGGCATAGAAAATACCACTGAGTTGTTAGAATTTTTTATCGAAAATAGTGCTGAATTCCTGGTTGCTACATTCAACTATTGTTTTCCAGTAGGTATTTTTCTGAGACTGGGAGAACTGGAGAACTATATTCAAGCTCATGTGAACCGGGAAGAAACCAGACGTCGAATGCTTGCTCTTGTGGAAAAGCTGCAGCACGGACCAAACACGGATGAAGCGCTGACGGAGTTAGAGAAAGAGGGGCTTTCTACGGATGGTCTGCTGAAGCACTTTTACAATTTGGGAATCAGTCCGGTTCCGCTGCGGAAAAACTTTTCGGCTGTGTCAATTCCGAATCCGACTAAGTTACTGCTCGATCTTATGAAAGGAGAGCCTGTAAAAATACGGTACATTCGTAGCAAATAGAACTTGACCATTAAGAAGGATATTTGTATGCTGTGACTTCAGACGTTAAATAGTGGAGAAAACTGAGAGACAAAATTGCTGAGAAGATGGTTTTTCTGATAAAGTACTATCTGCAGGATGTTTAGAGACGCTTAGTAATTCCTCATCAGAACTGCGGAAAAGCACAATTGATGTAAACGCTAATATAAAAGTGAGCCACTTAGTCGAGAAACGCTCATGAATAATTGAGCCACCGGAAAGAGCCCTCTATAATAGTCTCAGGCTATATAGGGGGGCAAACAAAGGTGGTTATTACAATGGAGATTTACAAACAGATTCGTAAGATGCGGTTGAACGGCATGAGCCAGCGGCAAATCGCCGCAACGCTCCACATCTCCCGCAATACCGTCAAGAAATACTGGGATGGCGACAGCGTCCCTTGGGAGCGGAAGGACTACTCCAGGGAAGCCTCCGTACTTACCGAGGATGTGGTAGCCTTCGTCAGATGCTGCTTGGATGAAGATGCCCAGTGCAAATTCCGGAAGCAGCACCACACTGCCAAACGGATCTATGACCGGCTGGTAGCCGAACGCGGCTTCACCGGCGGCGAGACGACCGTCCGGCGACTGGTGAAAGAGCTTCGTGAGAAGAGCCAGGAAGCATTCGTTCCGCTTATCTTTCCGGCAGGAGATGCCCTGCAGATTGACTGGGGTGAGGCAAAGCAGCTGAAGATTCCTTCCTTTGCAGAATACCAGGAAGTTCTGCGGCAGGCAGACCCATCCGCCGGATTTGCTGACTTGCTGCTGGAACTCATGAAAGCAGAAACAGCATCCCGGCAGGAAAATCAAAACAAACGTCGGTTGAAAGCGGCTGGATTTCCATATCTGAAAACGATGGAGGAATTCGACTGCAGCCAGCTCAATGATGCGGTTTCTCCGCTGTTCCTGCAAGAACTGGCCAGCTGCCAATTTATCCAGAACAGGCAGAATGTCATTATGATTGGCAATCCCGGTCGGGGCAAGACCCATCTGGCGATTGCTCTGGGTCTGAAAGCCTGCACCCAGGGATACAACGTCCTGTTTAAGAATGCGGCAACGCTTTCTACGGAACTGTGCGAAGCCAAGGACAATTACCATCTGGGCAAGCTGGAACGGACGCTGGCCAAAGCGGATTTGCTGATCCTGGATGAGCTGAGCTATCTCAGCTTCAACCGGCACCAGTCGGAATTGTTGTTTAAGGTCATCTCCGACCGAAGCGAAAAGAGCAGCACCATTGTGACCACAAACCTGCCGTTTTCCAAGTGGACGGATTTGTTTGAGAACACCACAATGGTAGCCGCTCTGATTGACCGGCTGACCTTCCGCAGCCATGTGCTGGACATGAACGGAGATTCCTACCGGCTGAAAGCTACAATCCAGAATAAAGCTTAGCAGGGTGGCTCAAATATTCGTGAGCGGAGTGGCTCACTTTTTCATTGACGTTTACACACAATTGAACAAGTATAATTGTATTGCTAAATGATATACAATGATGTATAATTAAGAAGAAAGGTGGTATGAACTTATGGCAACCAAAACAGCCAATGTGCTGGCACGTGTGGAGCCTGATGTCAAAGAACAGGCTGAGGCGATTATGGCAAAGCTGGGAGTTCCGGCCTCGGTGGTAATCAATATGCTTTACAAACAGATTGTGATGACGAGGAGCATTCCATTTTCGATTTCGCTGCCGTCTGCTCCGCTGGCCCGTGATGAGATGGATGCGGCAACATTTAATGCTATGCTGCAGAAGGGCTTGGATGAGGCAAAGGCAGATATTTCCCGTCCAGCAAGTGAAGTGTTTGATGAACTGCGGCAGAGAATAAGTGGGTGAATGGAGTGGGAGAGCAATATCTTGTCAAAATTGCAAGACAAGCGGAATCTCAGCTACAGGAGATAGCAGATTATATTGCGCAAGGATTGCAAAATCCGTATGCCGCTATGAAAACGATCAATGCGATTGAACAAGAAATTGGATCACTTGCAAATTTCCCAAACCGTGTTGCATTGGTGGAAGAAGAACCGTGGCATAGCGCCGGTTTACACAAGCTGCCAGTCAGAAATTTTCTTATATATTTCTGGGTGAACGAAGCACAGAAGAAAGTCCAGGTAATTTCCGTGGTTTATGCTAGACGTAATCAGAAACACCAGCTTGAGCAAATGGATATATGGTAGGGGACGGACAGCTCACCTTGACTACTATTTGACTACTAAAGCTATAAACAGCCATGGCAAAGTAAAAACGATACTGAAAGAAAATGGACGTTGAGAGTACGTTATAAGAACTTTTTTCAAGGGGAAAAACAAAAAAAGACCTCATAATTACCATTGGTAAGGATGAGGTCGGCGGTTCAAATCCGCCCAGCAGCTCCACAGAAACACCTGAAATCCTCGGATTTCGGGTGTTTTCTTTTGCTTTTTGCAACTTTTGGGCGGAATACGATTTTGCGGATTTTCGCTGACCACATAGAATACCACAGACAGAACGAAGCGGTGTTCCCGATGCCTTGTCGGGAACACCGCGTTTCTTCTTTGTGTGGCTCATGCCGGAGTTTGGAGTTGCTGCCGTTCAGCGGCGATCTCCGCTTTCATCTGAACGATCAGCTCTGCCAGCTTCTGCTCACATTCCTCCTCGCTGTGTGCGTAGACATTTCGTGCGAGGCGGCTTCCATTGGGAAGCCGAGGGGAGTATCGTCCTTCCCAGAGGTTTTCATTGATCTGGCTGATGCACCCGGTGCCGGGTTTGCGGCGCTGCCCTTTGTATGGTTGTAAGGTGGAGGGAGCCGGTTTCCTTGGTGTAGTGTCTATATCCTGGGTGGTTTCCGCTTTGGCGATCCCACGGTCAATTTTCGCCGCTGTGGTTTTCCTCATCCCGTCTGTGACATGGGCGTAGACATTGAGTGTTGTTGAGGTGGAGACATGGCCGATGATGGTGGAGAGCGTCTTGATGTCCATACCGTGTTCCAGAGATGCGGTGGCAAAAGTGTGCCGCAGATCGTGAAACCTGACGTGCTTGCAGTCGGCCCGTTCCAGTATGGTGGTCAACCGCTTGCGGACGGCAGTGGGATCTCTGGGAAAGTCATTGTTCAGCGGTGAGGGGAACATCCATACGGAATTTATTCCGGTTTTGTAGTCATTCAGCACCGTCAGAACAGGGGAGGGGAGGATGACGCTTCGGTTGGATGCCTTCGTTTTCGGCTCGGACACCACCAATTCGCCTTGGACCCGGTGGACTTGCCGCTTCACCTGAAGCTCTCCGGTATTGAAGTTCAGATCGTCCCATTGGAGTGCGCAGATCTCACCACGGCGCAGTCCGGTGGAAAGCCCCAGCAGGAGTAGTTCGAAGCATCCGTCCTCTTTGGCCTGGATGAGCAGCCGCTGGATCTCCTCCGGGGCCAGCACCTGCATCTCCCTGGCCTTGGCGGAGGGGAGGCGGCAGAAGTCAGAGGGATTTTTGTGGATGATCTTCTCGGAAACTGCTTTGTCCAGCGCCGCATGGAAGGTGGTGTGGATGCCACGGACGGTTTGGGCGGACAGTCCTTCGCCGTACTGCTCCTGGCGGAGCAGGCGACCGTTTTGCTTGAGCCCGGTGTAGAACTGCTGGATATCGCCGGTGGTGAGTTTGTTCAGCGGGATAGAACCCAAGTTCGGGATGATGTGCTGATAGATTCGCCGCTCATAGGACATCTGGGTATTGGGACGGAGGTTTGGTTTTTTATAGGTCTGGTACCAGAAGTCCAGCCATTGGGCGACCGTCATAGTCTGCCGGGGTGGCTGCTGGTCAGGCTCTTTTTGTGCGACTATCAAACTCTTGAGTTTTTTCTCACATTCGGCCTTCGTTTTTGCCAGCACATTTTTGGTTTTGGGAAGCCCCTTGTCATCGTAGCCGATGACCATTCGGCCCTCCCAGCGGCCGTCGCTTCTCAGACGGAGGCCTCCGCTGCCATGCTTTCGCTGCTTTGCCAAGGTTTCATCTCCTCTCCAAGGTAGTCGGTCAGGAATCCACCCACGATCTCTGCGGCTCGTTTCTGCATATCGCCGGTGGTGTGCGTATAGGTGTCGAGGGTGAAGCTGGCCTTTGTATGGCCCAGGATGCCAGCCAGCGTTTTGGCATCCACACCGGAAGATAGGGCGTGAGTTGCGAAGGTGTGCCGGATATCATGAAAGCGAATGACAGGGAGACCTGCTTCTTTTAGTAGTGCTTTCAGACGGTTGTATGCGGTACTGGGGGCAGTAGGCTGCTCCGGATCAAGGGGATTCGGGAAGATCCATTCGGTCAGCACCGATTTTTTTCGCTCCCGCAGGATCTGCGCCGTGCTGGGCGGCAGGATGATCTTCCGCGTTCCCGCGTAGGTTTTGGTATTACCTGTGGTGTATGGCCTGCCTTTCTCTTTGTGGAGGGTGCGCCGTACATGGAGCGTTCCCTGTTTCGTATCAAAATCCTCCCACCGAAGTGCGCAGATCTCACCGCGCCGCAGTCCGGTTGTCACCGCAGTGTAGAAGAAGTCATGCCAGAATTCATCTTTCTCGATGGCTTTCATAAAAGCATCCAGTTGTGATTCAGTCAGGATTTTCATGGGAGCGCCATCGAATTTGGGAGGGTCAACTTCGGCGGCAGGGTTGCTTGGGATCAGATTCTGCTCCGTGGCTGTTTTCAGGGCATGGTGTAGGGTGGTGTGGATGCCGTGGACCGTTCTGCCGGAAAGACCGGGGGACTGCCCCTCTCTGGGAGATATTCGTCCGGTTTCCTGTAAGGTGCGGTAGAGCGACCGCAGATCGGCGGCAGTAATTTTCGCAAGGGGTTTGGCTCCAAGGTAAGGTTTGACATGGAGTTCCAGAGAGCGGCGGTAGCCGTTCAGGGTGGAGGGACGGAGCGTGGCGGCCATGTACTCATCCAGCCATTTGTCCAGCCAGACAGAGAGAGTCATATTGCTTTCTTCGGTCAGGTCAACCCCTTTGTAGGATTCGGTGAGCTGCCGCAGCTTGGAGGACAACTCCTTTTGCGTGGGTGCGGAGATGTACCGGAAGATGGAATCGCCGTTGTCCTTGTGACCGACTACGATGCGGCCCTCCCAGCGGCCATCCTCCCGCTTGCGCACCATGCCGTCACCGGACGGTCTGCGCTTTGCCATGGATTTTCACCTCCAATCGAGTTTTGTTTTTGTTCATACGTTTGCTTCTTCTGGGTCACTCTCATCATGGACCTGCGCTTTCCGGCAGGCCCGTTCTTCTTCCTCTTTGGCGAAGGAGTACATCGGTTCCTCTGCCAACTCCCTGTGGATGCCGCAGGCGAGGCGGTAGCCGCAGGTGAAGCTGTGGAGGGTAGCGAGGCCCCGCAGGTGGTCCTCCATGTCCACCAACCGTAGCAGGAGTTTCCGATCCTCCTTCGCCAGCCGGGAAGAGAGCTCTTTGTGGGTGCGGTTGACTTCGTCATTCAGATTCTGAATGAGTCGGGAGTCGGTTTCAAACTGCCTTTGCAGCGCTTTCATGTAATCGTACATATTCTTTACCTCGCCTGCGGGAAGCGGTGCGGCTTCGCTATGCACTGGTACAGGATGGCACCGCAGTTGCCACAGATCAGGAACTTGATGCGGTTGCCCAGTAGGCCGTTTCGTTTGAAGGTCAGCAGCGCATCCTGCTGCCAGCCGACACGAATATCTTCGCCGCCGCAGTACCGACACTGCCTGACCGGAAGTTGATTCATCATAGTCGTTTCCTCCGTTTCTGTATTTTTGCAAACACACAATACCGGAAGAACAGACGAATAGCCAATGAAAGAAGTGTCTGCTATGAAAATTCTACGAAACCAACAACGCTGACGATTTAGGGTTTGCTCTTGAAATATTTCTATTGACTTCAGCAGCCCAAAATATGACGGTGCTACATGGACATGGTCGGCCCTTTGTACTCCTCATATACACTGCCTTTCAGACCGTGGGCCTCGCGCTTTTCCTGCAGCTCCTCTAACCGTTTGCGGTCGATCTGGATGCCGCCGGGATTGGACTGCGGCAGGAAGTGTTCCTGGAAGATCCTGCCCATGTGGTGGAACAGACGAGTAACGCCCAGGAACACATTGGGAGGTCTTCCGCTGTTCTGCTGCTTGAGGAGCGAGTTGGCGTAGGCATTGCCTTGTGCCGCAGATTGGCTCAGCCAGTGGACGCCCATCTGTTTGTCATAGTCTACGCCCTGGCCCATGAGGTACAGCTTGCCCAGCATATACTGCGCATACTGGTTACCGTCCTGCGCCGCACGGTCAAACCATTTTGCCGCTGTGGTGAAGCTCTGCTCTATATTTTTACCTCTGTAATACTCTTTGCCCAGCCGGTAGGCGGCATAGCTGTTTCCGCTTTGCGCAGCGGTTACCAGCCAGCGCATTCCCTGTTCCGGGTCACGCACATCCACATCATCGGAGAACAGAAGTTTGCCGAGGGCGTATTGCGCATAGCTGTGTCCTTGCTCTGCAGCCTGCTGAAACCAGTACCGGGCATTGACTGTGTTCGGCGTCAGCAGAGGACCATCCCGCCACAGCTTTCCCATGAGATACTGCGCGTGCTTGTCACTGTTTCCGGCCAGCTTTTCCAGTTCAGAGACAGCGTCGCTGCGTTCCTCCAGAGTCAGGGTGTTGTCCCGAATCACATCCCGCAGATCCCAGTAGTCATAGGAGGCGTTGCGGAATTCCTCCGGCTCGCTTTCCCGCTCCACACCCTTGTCCTCGAAGAACAGTTTGCACTGTCGGATGTTTTCCGCTTCCTTGATGACCGCATTCTTGATGGACCGGAACTCCTTCTGCTGTGACAGGGGTACACGCTTCTGTTCTTTGTCATGGTAGTACGCATCCACCTTGCCCTGAAGGATCATCCACTGTTCGTAGCATTTTCTCACGCTGGGGAGGCGCTCCATCTCATCCACGATTTTGTTAACCAGCTTCTTTTGAGGCTTTGGAAGATAGCCGTAGGACTTCTTGCATTTCACAGTTTCGAGCTGCAGAGCCAGTTCCAGCATGAGCCGCTCCGCGTCGGGATGGTTGCAGATCCTTTCCTTCATGGTCCGTACCATTTCCAGCATCGCCTTCCGCGCTTCGTAAACCAGTTCGTCACGGGACATACTTTTCTGCTCGTAGATGTGCAGTAGTTCCTGTTGGAAAATGTGGTTGGTCAGTGCGGACTTGATTTGGCGGATACCGTCCTTGCTGAGATACGCTTGTCTTGCTTTTGCAGACCATGCCATCATGTGGACATGGGGATGCTCGCCCTCGTCATGGAAGGCAGCGTACCAGCGAAAGTCGTTGGGCGGTATCTTCATCGCCGCGGCGATGTCGTTGCGGTGAGCGCGGAGCAGGTCACGCCACGCCGCGGCGTTATCGAACCCGAGCCGAGCTGCATCCTCACGCTTCAGGGAGATGATGTGGGTCCAGACATTTCCGGTGTAGTTCTCCATCTCATCCATGGCTTTGTCCAGCACCACACCATCTTCATCACCGTACAGACCGTGTTCACCCAGACGCTCCGCGCGGGGACGGGTGGCGATGTACTTCATGTACTGGTCTGACTCGTGGAGCGCATCCCAGTTGGACTCCAGAGCCAGTGTGATGAACGCGGAGGCGTTGGCCTTGGTTGGCTTTGCGGCATAGTCCTCGTACTCATAGAGCGTTTTGCAGTCAGGGAAATCTTTCACCAGTTTTACGATGAGCTGCTCCTGCTTTCGTGTGGGTGGACGGTCATCCGGGATGATCTCCACGCGCTCACGGGTCGCGATGTATTTGAGGTAACCGGACGCGCCGCCGGTGCTCTTGATGTAGGGACTCTTTAGGATCAGTTTTGCCATTCATCATCGCTCCAGTCATCTTCATCCCACATCTGCGCACGCTTTTCCAGAGAGACGCGGCCATTGGTCTGCTTCACATTTTTCACGCTCTGCGCGCGGCGGCGCTTCAGATCGTCACGGTCGATCTGCATCGTATCCGAGATGATCCCGATCAGCATGTCCAGTTCCACCGCGTGGTTGAAGGACAGCGAGGAGAGATTCTTCTCCAGGATCTTGAGCCGCCCATTCATAGCAGAGGCGATCGCCATGGGGAGCATATCATTGCGGTTGGCTGAGAGCCAGTCCGCGTAGAAGCTCACGGCCTTGTCGATGAACTCATTCATGCTGCGGCAGTTATCTGCTTCGTACCACTGCTCGATCTTCTGTCTGGTCTCCGGCTCCGGCCGGTAGGTCAGGCGCTCTTTGTTTTCACTCATAATTTTCCCTCCAATCTGTAAGATGTCAGATTAGGTGCCGCCGAAAAGCCTGCAACTGTTGGGGGTTCGGGGACGGCAGACGCCAGTCGTGAACAAACGCCCTGAAACAGACACCAGAAACCGACCACCTAAAAACCCCCGCAAACTGCCCGCACTGCGGGCAGATGTGACCCGGAATGATGCCGCTTGCGGCGTCATTCGTTTATCCTGCTTCTTCTTTCGTCCTCGTAACCTCGCCCGAAAGGGGGCAAAACCGCCCAAAATCCCCTTGTTGGGGCTGGGACTCCACCCAGCCCGGTCTGGGCGCACACAGCGGCACACAGGGGCAAACACAGGGCGTTTTGGATGGAGTGCTATCACTACCCTCGGCTCGTGCTGCGGGTTGTCGAACTCTCCGGGCGCGGGTGTCAGAACGGCCTGTTTTCCGGTTCATGCGCTCTGTCCATCGCCTGACGGGATGAACTGGATGCCCAGCTTCTCAGCTTTCGCTTTGGCTTTCTGCTGTGCGGCAGCGAGATCGGCTTTCTCGAATTGCCGGTCGTAGTACGCCTGCGTGACCTCATGCATCGGGACGAGGGTGTAGAGCAGGTTGCCATTTTTCTTGATACCCCACTTTGTGATGATCTCCGTGTTCTCTGTGACGATGAGCCCGCGCTCCTCCAACAGACGAACATAGTTTGCGACCGTGTTTCGGCAATAGTGCAGCTTCTTTGCCATGGTCGCCGCGCTGGGATGACACTGGCCGGTCTTACGGTCAGCATGACGCAGCAGGTAGAGGTAGACCGCGATGGCTCCGCCGGGCAGATCGAACTCGAGCAGTTCGTTGGGGACGGGGAAACAGTTTTTCACGTGCTCCCAACCTACAGGCGGTTTCGTTCTTCTCATGTGCGCTCACCGACTTTCGTGTGCTCCTCCACCCACTGGATGAACTTTTCTTTCGGGACCACCATGCGGCTGCCGATGCGCAGAGTGGGAAAATCTTTTTCGTGCATCAGCTCGTATGCACTGGACGGCGCGATGCCCAGAGTCTTTGCTACTGTATCCGAGTTGAGGAATAGCGGCAGTTCGTCGTAGCTCTTGTAGACAGATGATTTCAAAACAGTTACCTCCATGAATTTAGATTCAGAGAAAAAATTGATTGCGTTTCGGAGGTCTCTCTGTTAGACTGGGTGCAGATGGAGTCTGTGTTTTCCGAAACGCGGCGCGCCGCCGGACTGTTGCAGCAGTTTGGCGGCTTTCCTTTTTCAACGGATCATGTTCATCACCTCTTTCTGTTTTAGATTGATTTTTGATTTCCCCTCCGCTACAATGAGGGTAGCATACCGAAAAGTTCGTTTCAATAGATCCGGGCGAGTTCAGGTAAACGCCAAAACTCCATCGGATACAAAGGAGGA
>Ga0129306_1003517_pt1 | contig 11561 bp, 9 predicted proteins | sample P827metagenome_FD_94438 | JGI IMG/M metagenome (GOLD analysis project Ga0129306, IMG submission 94438) | Capybara group fecal microbial communities from Wisconsin, USA - P827 metagenome | ecosystem: Host-associated > Mammals > Digestive system > Large intestine > Fecal | place: USA: Wisconsin...
AACCCGCGGCGATGGCGTGGACGCGGGAGGCGACCGTGAGGACCTCGGCGCGCGTCACCCACCCGTCGGGATCGAAGACGCCGTCCCCCCGCCCGATCATGAGCCCCGCGGTGTATGCGCCCATCACGCCGCCGAAGAACCAGTCGTCCTCCGAGACGTCCGCGAACACCCCGTCGGTCCACGGATGCACGAGCGGGAATCCCGGCAGCCGCCCCGTCGCATGGACCCCTCCGGCCGCGGACGAAAGCAGCGCGAGGAGCAGAAGAATGGCAAGCAGTTTTTTCATTTTCATCATTTTCATTACAAATCCCTCCGGATCGGCGTTGAGTTTATCTTCATAAACCCATTATACCGCATCCGGAGGGGATTGTCAAGGGGGAATTTGCGGCACGGAGGTTTTTCACTCCCCCGCCTCGATGACCACCGTGATCGTGTCGCCGGGCCGCACTTCGATCCCCTTATCGAAGAGGAAGACGAAATCGACGTGCCCGTTCCCCTGCGTGCGGAAGAGATCGCCGGTCACGGCCCTGCCGTTCAGCGCCACCCGGAGCACCTCGGAGACCGCCGCGCGCACCGACGGGGTGTTGGTGAAGTCGATCGTATCCGCCGCCGACGGGATGGACAGAGCGGAAAGCTTATCGCAGAGCTTCTCGCGCAGCGTCTTCTGCGGCAGGAACTGACCGGGATAGAACGCCAGCGTCACCTTGGGTACGGGATCGGTGTCGACGCTCCAGTTGAGATCGAAGTTCACGTCGCTCTCGTCCGCGGCGAGGAAGGTGGAGATGGCACTCTCCTGCCCCACGGTGAAGACGGCGATCATGCTCTCCTCGGTCTGGGTGCCCGCGACGGTCCACTGGAACCCCTCGGGGCCCTCGTCTTCGACGGCATGACCGCCCGCGAGGACCTTGTAGGGCATCGTGACGAACAGCGCCGTCCTGGTTTCGCTGTCGAAATCCACGTCGCCGTAGCGCGCGAGATCGCGGAAGAGGATGCAGGTCTCGCCGTTGATGTTCCAGCTCTCGACCGTATCCCCGGCGACCGTCGTCACAATGTCCGTCGCGAGGATGTCGTGCGCGGGCGTGCCGACCTTCCCGGCGGGCGCCGTGGGCGTGTAGTCCGGATAGACGGCGGGCACGGCCGGTTCGCCGTTTTCCACGGGGCGGGTGACCTCGAGCCAGCGCTCCTCGGCGTGCCAGATCGCGTAAAAGCCGTAGCCCCGGAGATCCTCCGCGACGACGACCATGCGGTTGTCGACGTTGTAGGCGCGGATCGGATGGCCGTCGATCCGGGCGACGATGTCGGTGTACATCGTGTGGTTCACCACGGTGCCGTTCGGTACCGCCGCGGCGGTGAGCGTCAGCGCGCACAGCAGGACGGCGGCGAGAGCGGCTGCAAACATTCGTTTCATGGTATTGTTTTCCTTTCTGTTTGTCCGATGATCGGAGTGGCGGAGGCCGGATGAAAAAGCAAACGCCGCGCGGCAGAGGATCCTTCCGCGGGAAAAAATCCCTGCACTGGCAGGAAAGTTTAGCTTTATAAACCCATTATACTGCATCCGGCGGGCGTTGTCAAGAGGGAAACGAAAAAGAAAAAACAGAGAAAAAAGGAAAAGGCGGGCCTTCCTCTTCCTTTAAAGAAGGAAACCTTCGGATTCCGATTGAATAAACGGTGGTGCTGCCGCACGACTGTTTGGTTTTCCTGAAATCCGCTTGCGGATATTTGCCTCAACGGTTCTCTGTTTTCTCTCCTCTCCCGGGATTTTCTCCCCGTATCCTTCCGCCCCGCCCCCTGATTCTTCGCCAGCCGTCCGGTTTCGCCCCGGAAAACTCTCTGTACTGGACGTTGACTGTCGTGCGGGGATATGATACAATGGGGACAAAGAAAAGGAGGCGAAATTCATGGACATTTCAGGAGCTATCGCGAAATACCGCCGGGCGGCACGGATGACACAGGATGCGCTCGGCGAGGCGGTCGGCGTCTCGAACCGGACGGTCTCGAAATGGGAGAGCGGAGCCACGTCCCCCGCCGTCGAGCTCATCCCCGCGATCGCTGCCGCGCTTTCCGTCACGCCGAACGCGCTTTTCGGGATCGAATCCCCTCCCGCCGAAGATCTCGGCGAGGTTGTCCGGAAAGCGGTGAGGGAGACGCTCTCGGAAATTCTGCCGGACATGGTGACGGAGGCAGTGGAGAACGCATGCGAAGACACGCTCGAAGACACGGTGAAGGACGCGCTTACCCTCTGTTTGGAAGAACACGGCATCCCGGGCGGGGAATCTCCGAGAACCATTGCCGTTTATTCGAGACGGGACAGCAAGACGCTGAACTGCCGCGGCGAACTCTTCCTGACATCGAACAAGACTTCGGATCGTTGGTTTTTGTTTTCGGGCATACGCAACAGCATCCGTCTCGGAGGCTACGATACAAAAGAACAAGCAGAGGCGGACATGAAGAAAATTTTCGACAGCCTCAGCGCCGGACTTGCAAAAGTTGAAATCTGAAACAAAAAACCGCCGTTCAAGCGCTGGACGGCGGTTCTTTTCGATATGGGAATCAGTTGTAAATCGGAAACCTTGCGCAGAGGGCCGCGACTTCCTCGTCGATCCGGGCACGGCTCCCCTCAAAGTCCCGGATGGCGTCGGCGATCCAGCCCGCGATCTGCTTCATCTCGGGCTCGCGGAAGCCGCGTGTCGTCACCGCCGGGGTCCCGATCCGGAGGCCGCTCGTCACGAACGGGCTCAGCGGCTCGCCGGGGATCGTGTTCTTGTTCGCCGTGATGTGCACCTCGTCGAGACGGCGCTCGAGGTCCTTCCCCGTCACGCCCGCCTTCGTGAGCTTGAGCAGCATGAGGTGGTTGTCCGTGCCGCCGGAGACGAGCTCCACGCCGCGCGCGAGCAGTTCTTCCGAGAGGACCTTCGCGTTGACGACGATCTGATGCTGGTAGGCCTTGAATTCGTCGGTGAGGGCTTCGCCGAGCGCGACCGCCTTCGCCGCGATGATGTGCATGAGCGGTCCGCCCTGCGTGCCCGGGAAAACGGCCTTGTCGATGGCCTTCGCGAGCTCCTCCCGGCAGAGGATCATACCGCCGCGCGGGCCTCTTAAAGTCTTATGGGTGGTCGTCGTGACGACGTCGGCGTAGGGGACCGGGGACGGATGCTCACCCGCCGCGACAAGTCCCGCAATGTGCGCCATGTCGACCATCAGATACGCGCCGACCTCGTCCGCGATCTGGCGGCAGCGCGCGAAATCGATGATCCGCGAATACGCGCTCGCGCCGACGATGATCATCTTCGGCTTCGCTTCGAGGGCGAGGGTGCGCATCCGGTCGTAGTCGATCTGCTCGGTCACGGGATCGACGCCGTAGGGCACGATGTGGAAATACTTGCCCGAAATGTTGACGGGGGAGCCGTGGGAGAGGTGCCCGCCTTCGGAGAGGTTCATGCCGAGGACGGTGTCGCCGGGCTCACAGAGGGCATAGAAAACGGCGAGGTTGGCGTTCGCGCCGCTGTGGGGCTGGACGTTGGCGTGATCCGCGCCGAAGAGCTTCTTGGCACGCTCCCGCGCGATGTCCTCGACCACGTCGACGCACTGGCATCCGCCGTAATACCGCTTTCCGGGGTACCCCTCGGCGTATTTGTTGGTCAGGACGCCGCCCGCCGCGAGGAGCACCGCCTTCGAGACGATGTTCTCGGACGCGATGAGCTCGATGTTGTGCTGCTGGCGTTCCAGCTCGCTGTGACAGGCTGCCGCGACCTCGGGGTCAAAGCACTGCAGTTGTTCAAAGAAATTGGACATGGGAACCTCTTTCGGATAGGAAGTATTGCTGATAGTATATCATGCCGCCCGCCCCGCGTCAATGGCGAAGATGTACGAAATATCAGGAATATTCGATATTTCGTTATAAATATTCATGAAATGAAGAGGAGACGACCCCGCGCATGCGGCGGGAAAATCTCCCCTTCCCTCTTTTACCCTTGACCTTTCCGAAAAATGGGAGTATAATAATAAAAAATCGGAATGAAAACGGAAAAATACCCATGGCCAGGATCTATCACAACATCGGCATCCTCGCGCACGTGGATGCGGGCAAGACGACCCTCACGGAGCAGCTTCTCTACCTCATGGGCGTCCTGCGGTCCGCGGGCAGCGTCGACGACGGCACGACCGCCACCGACTCCCTCGCCGTCGAGCGCAGACGCGGCATCTCCGTCCGCACCGCCACGGCATCCGCCCAGTGGAAAGGCGTGACCGTCAACCTCGTCGACACCCCCGGCCACGTCGATTTCGCCGGGGAGGTCGAACGCTCGCTCGCCGCCCTCGATCACGCCGTCGTGGTCGTCTCCGCGGTGGAAGGCGTCCGCGCGCACACCGAAAACATCCTCCGCGCGCTCGGGGAGGAAAAGCTCCCCTATTCCGTCTTCGTCAACAAGACCGACCGGGCGGGCGCCGAGCTCGATCCCGTCCTCGCCGACCTTGCCCGCGTCGCGCCGGAGAAGATCTTCCTGCCCCTCTCCGCCCTCTCCGGCATGGCGACCGACACGGTGCGTGTCTCGACCCTCGCGGGGGACGCCTTTGACGCGCGCGTGACCGAGGTCCTGGCGGACACCGACGACGAAGCCGCCGACGCCTTCCTCTCCGACACGGCCCTCCCCCACGGGATCGCGGAAGAAAAGGTCCGGGCGGGCATTGCCGCGGGCCGGATCGTCCCGGTCCTCGCGGGATCGGCCAAGCTCGGCGTCGGGATCGAGGCCCTCGCGGATTTCCTCGTCGCCTTCATGCCCTCGTCCGAGAGGCGCGCCACGGAAGAGCTCTCGGGGATCATCTTCAAGATCGAGCACGACCGCGCGATGGGGAAGATCTCGCATGTCCGTCTTTTCGGGGGCCGGATCGTGAACCGCGACGAGGTGACGCTCGTACAGCCCGAAGATCCCCGCCGCCATAACCCAAACGGAGAGGAGGACGACGCCGTCGCGCTCGCAGAGAAGCCGCCCGTCGCGGAGAAGGTCTCCCAGATCCGCAAGTTCACGGGCGGACGCTACACCGACGCGGGCGAGGTCGAAGGCGGGGACATTGCCGCGCTCTGCGGACTGCCCTCCGCCAAAGCCGGGCACTTCGTCGGCTCGCTCGCGCTGGGGGAATCCGCCCGGCTCACCGCCCCGTTTCTGCGCGTGAAGGCGACCCCGGCGGACGGCGATCCCGAGAAGATCCCGCCCCTCGCCGCCGCGCTTGCCGAGCTCACGGAGGAGGAGCCGTACATCGACGCGAAGTGGGAGAACGGCCAGCGGGAGATCACGATCTCGACGACCGGGTCGATCCAGCTCGAGATCCTCGACGCGCTGCTCCGGGAGCGGTACGGGATCGCGCCGTCCTTTTCCCCGCCGACGGTCATCTACAAAGAGACCCCCGCGGCGGTCGGGTACGGCTACGCGGACTACACCATGCCGAAGCCGTGCTGGGCGGTCGTGCAGTTCAAATTCGAGCCGATGCCGCGCGGCTACGGGGTCTCGTACCACGGAAAGCTGCCGTCGAACCAGTGCTTCTACCGCTATCAGACGCACATCCGCACATCGTTTTATCAGTGCCTCGAGCAGGGCCTGTACGGCTGGGAGGTGACGGATTTCCGGTGTACCCTCGTCGGCGGGCAGCACCACACGATCCACACCCATCCCCTCGACTTCTTCGTCTGCACGCCGATGGCGTTTATGAACGGCCTCTGCGACATCGGGGTGACGATCCTCGAGCCTCTCCTCAAGATGCGGATCTCCGCACCGTCCCACCTCGCCGGGAAGATCACCGGGGAGATCCTCCGGATGCGCGGGGAATACGACACGCCGCTCTTCTTCGGGGACAATATCTCGATGGAAGCGATCGTCCCGGCGGCGACGTCGATGGAGTTCCCGGTGAAGCTGGCGTCGTGGTCGTCGGGCAAGGCGGTCCTCGGGGCGTCGTTTGCCGGCTACCGCGAATGTCACGACGGCGAGGAACATGTCAACCCGCGCCGCGGCGTCAATCCCCTCGACCGCGCGAAGTGGATTTTGTGGGCCCGCGGGGCGTATCAGCTCTCGATCGAGGATATGTGAGACTGTTTCTCTTTTCATCCGCCCCTTCGGGAGTCCCCGCGTTCATCTCCGATGTAATCCGGCTGTCGCATCACCCCGGCAAAGGGGATTGCGGCAGCCTTTTTTCCGTGCGGTCCGCAGCAAAGCCTTGCGGATTTTTATGTACAACAATAAAGGTGCGCACCCAAACAGGTACGCACTTTTCAATATTGGTGAACGGATTTCACGCAGTGAAATCCGCTTGCCGAAGGCAGGCTTCACATAAGATGCGGATCCCTCCGGCCGCAGGCGAGTTCGTCATACGTGAGCGGGCACAGCCCGGTCACGAGGTGCCCAGCGGGGGCTTCCCCGCCGGCGCCGCTTTTAGCACTCTCCCCCTCATTCTGCGCAGGATGAAGTTGTGAACAATGTGTAAACTCTGCCAAAACCCCTTGATTTTTCCGATTAGCCGGCGTACAATAGGGGCACAAGGTTAGCAGTCATCCGAATTGAGTGCTAAACTCGAACCTCAAAAACAATTTTTGGTGAAATACACAAGGAGAGACGAAAATGACACTGAAACCTCTTGCAGACAGAGTTGTCGTAAAGCTCGTGGAAGCGGAAGAGACCACCAAGACGGGGATCGTTCTTCCCGGCGCGGCGAAGGAAAAGCCGCAGGTCGCGGAAGTGATCGCGGTCGGCCCCGGCGGGATCGTCGACGGCAAGGAAGTCGTCATGACCGTAAAGGTCGGCGACCGGGTCATCACCTCCAAGTATGCCGGCACGGAAGTCAAGTGCGACGGCACGGAGTACAACATCGTCAAGCAGAGCGACATCCTCGCGATCGTGGAATGATCGCGGCACAGCAATCGTAAGAAAAGGAGACGACAATCATGGCAAAGGATATCATTTACGGAATCGAAGCGAGAAACGCCCTCATCGCGGGCGTCGACAAACTGGCGGACACCGTCAAGATCACGCTGGGCCCGAAGGGCAGAAACGTGGTGCTTGACAAGAAATACGGCACGCCCCTCATCACCAACGACGGCGTGACCATCGCGAAGGAAATCGAACTCGAAGACGGCGCCGAGAATATGGGCGCGCAGCTCGTCCGCGAAGTCGCCACCAAGACCAACGACGCGGCCGGCGACGGCACCACCACCGCGACCCTCCTCGCGCAGGCGTTCATCCACGAAGGCATGAAGAATGTGACCGCGGGCGCGAACCCGATCGTGGTCCGCAAGGGCATCCAGAAGGCCGTCGATAAGGCGGTCGCAGCCCTCGTCGAGGCGTCCAAGCCCGTGAACGGCAAGGAAGACATCGCCCGCGTCGGCACGATCTCCGCTTCCGACGAAGTGATCGGCCAGCTCATCGCGGACGCAATGGAAAAGGTCACCTCCGACGGCGTCATCACCGTGGAAGAGTCCAAGTCCGCCGAGACCTACAGCGAAGTGGTCGAAGGCATGCAGTTCGACCGCGGCTATCTGTCCCCCTACATGGCGACCGATACCGACAAGATGGAAGCCGTCCTCGACGACGCTCTCGTCCTCATCACCGATAAGAAGATCTCGAACGTGCAGGAGATCCTCCCGCTGCTCGAGCAGATCGTGCAGGCCGGCAAGAAGCTCCTCATCATCGCGGAAGACGTCGAAGGCGAAGCCCTCACGACGCTCGTTCTGAATAAGCTCCGCGGCACGTTCACCTGCGTGGCCGTCAAGGCTCCGGGCTTCGGTGACAGACGCAAGGAAATGCTCCGCGACATCGCGATCCTCACCGGCGGCGAGGTCATCTGCGACGAGCTCGGCCTCGACCTGAAGGAAGCGACGATCGATCAGCTCGGTCAGGCGCGTCAGGTAAAGGTCAACAAGGACAACACCATCATCGTCGGCGGCGCGGGCGATTCCTCCGAGATCCAGGCGAGAATCAACCAGATCAAGGCGGCCATCGAGACCACGACCTCCGACTTCGACCGTGAGAAGCTCCAGGAAAGACTGGCGAAGCTCTCCGGCGGCGTCGCGGTCATCAAGGTCGGCGCGGCCACCGAGACCGAAATGAAGGAAAAGAAGCTCCGCATCGAGGACGCGCTCAACGCGACCAGAGCGGCTGTGGAAGAGGGCATCGTGGCCGGCGGCGGCGTGGCGTATGTCAACGTCATCGACGACGTGGCCTCCCTCCTCGGCACCGTGGAAGGCGACGAGAAGACCGGCGTGCAGATCGTCGTGAAGGCGCTCGAATCCCCGCTGCGTCAGATCGCGGAGAACGCGGGCTTCGAAGGCTCCGTCGTGATCGACAAGATCAAGTCCTCCGGCAGGAAGGGATACGGCTTCAACGCCTACACCGAGGAATACGTCGACATGATCGAGACCGGCATCGTCGACCCGACGAAGGTTGCCCGCAGCGCGCTGCAGAACGCGGCATCCGTGGCGGCGACGGTTCTGACGACCGAAGCGCTCGTCGTCAACCAGCCCGAGAAGGAGCAGCCGGCTCCGCAGGGCGGCATGGGCGGCGGCATGGGCGGCATGTATTGATGCCGAGGCTGTAAAACCGGACCGAAACACCGTAAATAGAGAGAAGGGACTTCCCCGGGAGGTCCCTTCTTTTGCGTTTTGCCGGAATGAAAAGCGCGTGAAAAGCGCTGCGCGGGAGTTCCCCCCTTCCGTCACGGTTTCACCGTGACACCTCCTCCCAAGGGGGAGGCTACAATGTGCATCTCGCGCCGCATTCTGCATTCTTAATTCTCAATTCGTCATTCCGCTCTCACCGCATACAGATCCTCTCCCCCCGCCGGGTTATGCCGCCGGGTCATGATCCCGAACGCGATCATCTCGCGGCGCACGGTGCACGGATCGTCAAAATGCGCGCGGATCGCCTCGTTGATGGCGGATTCCGCATAGTCGCGCCCCGCCTCGAACGCCTCCGCCAGCACGCGCAGGACGACCTCGCGCTTCTTCCGCTGCGTCGGGAGCGCCTTCAGCCGCCCGCTTGAGGAACCGTTCTCGAAGAAATTTGCAATGACGGATTCCCGGTATTTCGTGTCGTCGTCGGGGGCGGGGGTCTTGCCGATCAGGGATTCCAGCGACTGCGTAAAGAGCGCGCGCTCGACCGAGTAGATCCGGTAGAACTGCGTCCGGCGGCAGGTGACCAGCCCCGCGGCCTCGAGTTTCTTCAGGTGAAAGCTCACCGTCGCCGACGTCAGCCCCAGCCGGCTCGCGAGCAGCTCGACATAGGACTCCTCCTCCGCGAGCAGGATGCGCAGAATCGCCAGCCGGGATTCGTCCCCGAGCGCTTTGAAAACGGCGACCGCCGCGTTCTCATTCTCCATCGTCAGAGCCCTCGTCTTCGCCGTCAAGCCACGGCTCGTCCTCGTAGGCCCACTGCTCAAAGGGATATGTCCCTTTCTTCCGCCACCACGCGAGCCATTCCCGGAGGACGGTGTACAGCGTCCCGAGGACGATCCGGCTCTCAAAAACCTGATCCGCGTTCGCGGCTTCGATCCCGGCGCGCAGCTTATCAAGATGCTGATCGATAAATGCCTGGTGGAGGAAAGCCGTCGATCCGGCGAACTGGACCCACGCGCTTTTTTCGTCTTCCGTCAGCGCGGCGTATGCCGGCGCGTCGGGTTCCGGAATGCCGAACCGGCGTAAAATGTTCCTCCGGACAAGGCTCTGTTCCCTCATCGGCACGCGGTTGTAGTTGAAGCAGATAAACGTCCGCGCGAGCTTGGCCATATTCAGCTGAATGGACAGCGCGCGCTTTTCGAGCTTCTTCTCCTTCGGCGCGGCTCTCAGGGCGGTCTCGTATTCGCCGATGTACCGCTCCGCGATGGCGCACAGGGCATCCCGTGCCGCGCAGGTGATCGGATACGCCGCCCGGTCTTCGGGTGTGAGATTGTAGTCGTTCATGGAATCACCTCCTGACAGTATTATTATAACCATCTAAATACTTTCTGTCAAGAGGGTATTTAGAATTTTATCTAAATAATTTTGGGGGAGGAGAGAAAAACGCAGGATGAAGAATGTAGAATTAAGAATTAAACCATTTTACGCAGGGATTTCGTAAAGGAGAACGGATTGCCACGTCGGGACCGGGCGGTCCCTCCTCGCAATGACACATCTTGTGCGGTGAAGGACGGTTCATGCAGCCGGTATCGTTCATTTACAGTGAAAAGCGCTTCGCGCGTGAAATTCCGCTTGCGCGGAGTGAATTTCGCCGGATGGATCCGACGAGTGATTTTGCCGCTGCGCGGCAGTTTCATTCTTCATTCTGCATTCTTCATTCATCATTCTCCTCCCTTCCCCACCGCGCCGAGCGCGATCGGCACGAGCAGCATCCCCGCGGCGCCAGCGAGACGGAACCCGATATACGCCCCGGCGAGCGCGAGGAACGGATGCACTCCCGCCGCCCGCCCGATCACGCGGGGTTCAAGAAACTGCCGCACCAGCCAGATCACCGCGAGCAGCACAAGCAGCGCGATCCCGCGGCCCGCATGCCCGCCGACGAACGAGAACACCGCCCACGGCACAAGGACCGTCCCGCATCCGAACACCGGGAGAAAATCCACCGCTGCCGTCATGGCCGCCACCGCGAGCGCATTCTCCGCCCGGATCAGGGACAGGCCCGCAAAGAGCTCCGCAAACGTCACCGCGAAGAGCAAAAGCGCGCCGCGCAGGTACGAGAACACCGTGTCCGTCCCCCGTCTGAGCCGCTCGCCCGCCGCCTCCGCCCAGTCCGCCGGCAGCAGCGCGCGCATCCCGTTCGCCGCCCCGTCCGGATCCGCCGTCAGATACACAAAGCCGATCCCGCACACGGCGAGGGACAGCGCCCCCCGCGGAAACCCCTGCATCAGGGCGGCGAGCGCCGATCCGGCCGCCTGTACCGTGCTCCCCGCTGCCTGCCGGATGAGGGCCGGAAGGATCGATTCCCGGCCGTCCGATCCCGCGAGCCGCTCGAAGAGGCGCTCGAGGGGCAGCCGGTCGAGGAAGTCCTCCGCCATCTCCGACGCCCGCGCCGCGATCCCCGGCAGTTCCCCGACGAGGGTCCTCAGCTCCGCGATCAGCTTGCCCGAGAGGAGCGCGGCAAACCAGACCGCGAGGAAGCAGAGCAGCCCCGCGTACGCCGCCCCGCCGATCTTGCGATCCACGCGGAATGCCCGGCTGACCGCATCCGCCGAAGGGCGTGCCATCCGCGCGAGCACGTAGGCCGCGAAGAGGGGCGTCAGCGCAGAGAGGAGCCCGTCCCCCGCCGTCCGCGCGATCCAGACCCCCGCCGCCACCGCCAAAACGCTCCGCCATCCCCGCGCCGCCGTCTTTTCCATCCGAATCCCTCCCGTTTTTTTCGCGTTCCCGCGCATAGTATGCCCCGAATGTGCCGAAAGTGTTTGACTTTCCCGAGAAAATCTGGTAGAATAAAGAGGGGCGTGGGAAGAGAACAGAGAATAGTGAATAGTGAATAACTGCGGTAGAATCTGCTTCGCAGATTCATAAATGAAAACGCGCAGCGTTTTCTGCCTCAACTGTTCACTTTTCA
>Ga0129306_1003518_pt1 | contig 11560 bp, 8 predicted proteins | sample P827metagenome_FD_94438 | JGI IMG/M metagenome (GOLD analysis project Ga0129306, IMG submission 94438) | Capybara group fecal microbial communities from Wisconsin, USA - P827 metagenome | ecosystem: Host-associated > Mammals > Digestive system > Large intestine > Fecal | place: USA: Wisconsin...
CAGACGGCGCCCGGGAGGACCCTCCACGGCCGGGTCCTCCTGGGAGGCTCCAGGCCGCCCAAGGCCGTTCCCGCCTTGGGAATCCACCCTTCAACGTGCGTACCTTGGATCTTCTGCACCTTAGCTCAATGAGGTGCAGCGAACGGCGGATGAAACGAGTTTCATCTCGCCTATCCAACGTGTGATTACAGGGGCTTGTCCCCGGATGAGCGGCACGGATAGGTTAGAGGCTCGCTCAACGCCGAAGATGCAGCTTGTCCGTGTTAGACCTTACAGCTGCGCCGTGGCAAGGCATGCAGCGGAAAGTGTCAGACCTGCACCCCACGCTTCGCGTTATCCCCTAAACTACACTTACCTGATAATCGCAACAGCTTGACTTGAACCGGCACCCACACTACCGCACCGAACGATGGCCGTGACTATCACGCCTTCCTATATTGGTGAATCCATGTAATCCCTGAAATGGGTGCGCTTAGCCCCCATTGAACGACGCTTCCGAATCAGAGGGGAGGTTGTACCTGAGGGGGTAGGGGTGGATATCCAACCGGTTTCAGCTTTGCTGAAACCGAGGGGAGAGCGCTCCTCCCCTGCCGTGGGGCCGGGTAATGTCCATTCGGTTTCAGCTTGCTGAAACCGGGGGCCCAGGCCTGAGGGTCCTCTATGGCGCGCCACGAGGCAAAAAAACGAAGGATCTGCAATATCCCTAATCCGCAAGCGTCAGCGCGCAAACATAATAAGTGCCAACACTCCCCACCACCTCAAGCCTCAAGAAGCCTCAAGAAAGATAAAACGCCTATGTACCTCAAATCCATCCTCCCCTCCCCCTCCTCCGTGACCCTCGCGGTCGCGCCGGACGAGCCGAACACAGCGGACTGCGCCGCGCATCCGCACAGCCAGCTCCTCGTGCTCTCCCTGCGCGAATGGAACCAGCTCAACCGCACGCTCGGATATGATCCCGCCGCGGGCCTCACCCTCCCCGAAGGCGCCCCGCTCGACGAGGAGATGTTCATCCTCCTCGAAGAGGCCGCCGAACGCACCGCCGCGCTCCGGTTTGCCGCCCGCCTCCTCTCCGCCGCCGATGCGAGCGAGGAATCTCTCCGCCGCAAGATGGCGCAGAAGGGCTATTCCGACGCCGCCGCAGACGCCGCGATCCGCCGCCTCGTCGAAAAAGGCGCCCTCGACGACCGGTCCGCCGCCCTGCGCTATGCCGAATCCCTCCTCTCAGCCAAGCACTACGGCCGCCGCCGCATTTTCTCGATGCTCCTCGGACGCGGATTCTCCCGCGAGCTCGCGCGCGAAACCGTCGAAGCCCTCGATCCCGACGCCCTCGCCTCCGCCCTCGACACGCTCGTCCGACGCCGCGCCCCCGGCCTCTGCGCCGACGATCCCGCCGAACGACGGAAAGCCGCCGCCGTCCTGATCCGCCTCGGCTACACGGGCGACGAGATCCGCGAGGCGGCAAAACGCGCGCTTGAAGGCTGACGGACCGAATTTTACCCGATTTCGCAAAAAGACTGGCAATGCGTGCCGGTTTGTGATATAATAAGACATCCGATCCTCCCCTTCCATCGAAACCGAAAAGGAGAACCGAACATGGAACAGATTTACACCATCCCCGTCAACGAGGCGTTCGAGAAAGTGCAGGAGGAAGACAGTCACATCTGTCCGTTCTGCCTGATGTACAACCGCCTCGAGGCGAACGAGCTCGACCTCATCCTCGGCGCGTCCATGATGGAGCCGGACGTCCGCCTGAAAACGAACGAGCTCGGCTTCTGCGACGCGCACCTCGGGATGATGTTCGGCCGCCCGAAGCGCCTGCCCCTCGCCCTCATGCTCGAAAGCCACCTCGACCAGATCGCCAAGGATCTCGACGGCAACATGGGCATGTTCATCGGCAAGACCGGAGACGCCGCGGCAAAGCGCCTTGACCGGCTGGAACACTCCTGCTATATCTGCGACCGGATCGAATACAATTTCTCCCGCATGATCGAGACCGCCGCCCTCCTCTGGCAGAGCGACTCGGCGTTCCACGACAAAGTGAAGAAGGCCCCCTATTTCTGCCTCCCGCACTACGGCCGCTTCATCCGCGCCGCGAAGGACCGCCTCTCGAAGAAGGACTTCGCGGAGTTTTACGAGACGGTCCATGCGCTCGAGACCGCGTATTTCGACGAACTGCGCGGGGACGTGAGCTGGTTCTGCAAGAAATTCGACTACCGCTACGAAAACGAGCCCTGGGGCAACGCGAAGGACGCCCCCGAACGTGCCCGCCTCTTCCTCTCCGGCACGCTGCACGTGCACGAAGAAGACATCAAGAAGAACGACGGGGGACTGACATGACGGAAAGGTCAGAGAAGAGTGAAAAGAGAAAAGTGAAAAGTTGAGGTAGAAAACGCTGCGCGTTTTCATTTATTGAATACTAGAATCTGCGAAGCAGATTCTACCGAAGTTATTCACTATTCTCTGTTCACTATCCTCTGCCGGGGCAGATTTCAAGTCATCATGTAAACAGAATAAATCCCATCCCCAACACCGAAAGGAGTTTTTATCATGGCAGAAGACTCGGTCAACTACGCGGAGTACACCGTCACGAAAAAGGCGGAAGGCACCAATCTCCGCAAGCGCATCCTCCTCATCGCCGTCTATCTCATTTACATCATCGCGGTTGTCACCGTTGTCGTCCTGACGAAGGGCGGAGGCGCCATGTGGGGCTTCCTCTTCTTCCTGCTCTTCATCATCCTGGTCTTCTTCACATGGAAGCTGGTGAAGGAGGACCGGAAGTACGAGTGCCTGAACGCGAAGCTCGTGATTTCCGAGCTGAACGAAGGCATCGGCGCAAAACCGAAGGTCGTCTCCGAGGACCTCATCTCCTCCTACTCCCTCATCGCCCCGGCGAACGAAGAATACCGGGAGCAGTGGACGAAGGCCGACGTGATCAAGGATTTCCGCGGCGATTCAAAATCCCCGGACTCCTACTTCGCGCGCCGCGAGGAGGACGGAAAATCGACCGTCATCCTCTTTGAAGTCACGAACAAAATGCTCAAGGTCATGAAGTTCTATAACTCCAAGGCCACCGTCGTGACGGAAGTCAGAAGATAAGTGACGGAAGTTACAGAGAAGAGTGAAGAGAGAAAAGTGAAGAGTTGAGGTGGAAAACGCTGCGCGTTTTCATTTATTGGAATCTGCGAAGCAGATTTCTACCGAAGTTATTCACTATTCACTCTTCCCTGTTCGTTGAACTCGTCACTCTTCTATCCTTCCCCTCTCCCGCATAAAATATGGCAAATCTCCTCACGAGGCGGTTTGCCATGATTTTGCATGTCGATCTCTTCCTGTCCCGGAACTTCCGCCGTCACGCGGCCCGGGCCGTGCTCTGCGGGCTTCTCTCGTCCCTCTTGTTCATTCAGGGCTGCGCCGCCGGATCCGAATCCCCCCTGACCGCGCGCATCGCGGCGTCCGACGCCTCCTTTACGGCGGTCTTTCCCCCGTGTCACGCGGGCGGCGAGGCCGTTGTCTGCGCGGGCGAGAAGATCGGCGGTTCCGTCGCGCTGACGGTCCTCTCCCCTGCCCGCTCGGCGGACGTGCGCATCGAAGCGGATCCCGCCGCCGGGACCTGTTCGCTCTTCACCGCCGGATCCGGGGAGCCCATCCCCGTCGATCCCGCGGCGGCAGAGGCGATCCTCGCGCCCCTCTCCCTCCTCTGTATGCCGGCATCCCCGGACGATCCCGCCCCGGCCCTCTCCCGCTCGGACGACGGAGAAGAGACCCGGATCGAGATGGACCGCGGCACGCTCATCGTCTCCCCCGACGGCGTCCCCCTGCGCCTCGTGACCGCCGATTTCGCCGGAACCGCACGTGAGATTATTCTCGAAGGATGGACGTTTGCGGACGAGGTAAGAAGTAAGAGTGAATAGTGAATAAGTGCGGTAGAAAACGCTGCGCGTTTTCAAATAAATTGAATCTGCGCAGCAGATTCTTCCGAAGTTATTCACTTTTCACTGTTCGTTATTCACTACTCCAAAATCGCATAGAGAGCAGCTTATGAAACATAAAAACACCGCCTACATCTCCCGCGACGCCCTGCGTCAGAACTTCCTCGCCGTCGAAAAGATCGTCGCCGACAATGCCCAGGAGGCGGGCCGCCCGAAACCCCGCGTGATCTGCGTCGTCAAAGCGGACGGCTACGGCCACGGCATCGCCGCAGTCGCCGGGACGCTCGGGAGCGCGGGCTGCGGCTTCTTCGCCGTCTCCTCGGAGGACGAAGCCGTCGAGCTGCGCGAGATCGAACACCGCAGCGGCCGCCACCCCGAGATCCTCATCCTCGGCCACATCATGCCGGAGAACGTGGGCGAGATGATCGAGCAGGACATCACCTGCGCCGTCGTCTCCCTCGCGGATGCCGAAGAGCTTTCGGCCGAGGTCTCGGATTACAACCGCCGGAGCCGCCGCGCGAATGAGAAGCCCGCCAGCCTCAAGATCCACATCAAGCTCGACACGGGCATGAACCGCGTGGGCTTTGCGGCGGACGAGGCGAGGCTCCCCACCACCGTCGCAGAGATCGGCCTCGTCTCGGCGGATCCGAATCTTACGATTTCCGGCATCTTCACGCACTTCGCCTGCGCCGACGACGAGCTCATGGACGGGCATCCGGTGCCGGGCTACGAGATCTTCGGCGGCTACACCGGGATGCAGCTCGCGCGGTACAAGGCGGCCCTTGCGGCGCTCGAAGACCGCGGGATCCCGACGGGCCTGCGGCACTGTGCGAACTCCGCGGCAGCGCTCTGTCTCCCGGACGCGTATTTCGACGCGGTCCGGGCGGGCGTCATCATCTACGGGCTCCTTCCGAACGGATCGATCGACGCGCGCTTCCGCCCGGCCATGCAGCTGGTCTCGACCGTCACCCACCTGCACACCCTCGTCCCCGGCGACCGCGTGAGCTACGGCGCGACCTTCGAGGCGGACAGGCCCATGACCGTCGCGACCGTGGCGGCAGGCTACGCGGACGGCTTTGAGCGCGCCTACGCCGGCTGCTGCGTCCGGATCGGCGACCGCATGTACCGCCAGATCGGCCGCATCTGCATGGATCAGTTCATGGTCGACGTCACCCCCGACGAAGGCGAGGAATGCCCCGTCCGCGTCGGCGACCCCGTGACCCTCTTCGGCGGCGACGACGGCCTCATGACCGATACCCTCGCCCGCCTCGCGCATACCATCAACTACGAAGTCGTCTGCAAGGTCTCGAAGCGCGTGCCGAGAGTAGTATTGTAAGTGAAAAGAGAAGAGAGAAAAGTGAATAGTTGAGGTCGAAATCTGCCTGAGGCAGATTTCAGAAAGAATCAAACGTTCATGCAGTTGTACTTCCCCTGCAGCCGCACGACTGTTTGAATGGATCGGAAACCGCAGGTTTCCTTCCTCCACTTTTCACTCTTCACTATTCACTATTCACTCTTCACTCGTCCCCCTCATTCTTCATTCTGAATTCGTCATGAAAATCTCCCTTCTTCAGCTCTCCCCGACCGGTTCGCTCGGCGGGAATCTCGAAAAGGCCGTCGCCGCGTGCCGCATGGCCAAATCCGATGGCGCGGACATCGCCCTCCTGCCCGAGATGTATTCGATGGGCTACGACCTCTATGACCGCGATCCGGCGGAATGGCTCTCCGAGGCGATCCCGGCGGATTCCCCCTACGTGCGCACGCTTGCCGCCCTCGCCGCGGAGCTTGACATGGCCGTCGGCGTCACCCTCCTCGAGGCCTACGATCCCGCGCCGCGGAACACCCTCCTCCTTTTCGACCGTCACGGGACGCCCGTGTTATGCTATGCGAAGGTCCACACCTGCGCCTTCGGCCCGGAGAAATACCTGACGCCCGGCGACGCCTTCCCGGTGGTCTCTCTCGACACGAAGGAAGGCCCGGTCATGGTCGGCGCGATGATCTGCTATGACCGCGAATTCCCGGAATCCGCGCGGATCCTCATGCTCGGCGGCGCGGAGCTCATCCTCGTCCCGAACGCCTGCCCGATGGAACAGAACCGTCTGGCCCAGCTGCGGGGCCGCGCGTACGAGAACATGACGGCCATCGCGACGTGCAATTACCCCGAGGGCGTCCCGGACTGCAACGGGCATTCCTCGGTTTTCGACGGGGTCGCGTATTTCCGCGGCTTTCCCGGCTCGCGGGACACCTGCGTCCTCGAAGCGGGCGGGGAGGAAGGCGTTTACACAGCCGAGATCGACCTCGCCATGCTCCGCGAATACCGCGCGACGGAGAATCAGGCGAACACGTACCGCCGCCCGGAGATGTACGGTCCCCTGCTCGAGAGGGAGGTACGGGAGCCGTTTATACGGAAGAAGTGAAAAGAGAAGAGTGAATAGTGAATAGTGGAGGAAGAAATCTGCCGAGGCAGATTTCAGAGAAAAGATACGGTCGTGCAGCTGGACTGAGCATACAGCTTCACGACCGTGTTTTTGATGGAAACCGCAGGTTTCCTTCCTCACCTATTCACCCTTCACTCTTCTCTCTTCCGACTCCCGCCGGATCATTTTCTTCACTGACGCAAAAATACCCGTTCTGCACAAAAAATCCGCCGTCCGCTCTTGACTTTTGGCTGTTTTCGCTTTATAATAAGGCATATCATTCCTGAAAGGTATGCATTTGCAATGAAAAAGCGCTTTTTCTCCCTGATCCTCGCGGCGCTCTTCGTGCTCTCCGCCCTCACGGCCTTCGCGTCCTGCTCCGAAAGCAAGACCAACGCCGAGGATGAGCCGGCGCCGACCCAGACGACCGATTTGACCGCCCCGTCCGCGGAGGCCGATGTTCCCGTTGACGACGAAACCGCGGAGCTCCTGCCCGACATCCCCCCGCTCGACTTTGGGGGCGCGGACTTCGTCGTCTGCACGTCCGGGCCGAACGACGACAACGGTTCGGACTGGATCACCTACGACGTCTACGTCGAAGAGCTCAACGGCGAGGTCATCAACGACGCCGTCTTCGAGCGCAACCTCTACCTGAACGAGACCTACAACATCAACTTCCGCGCCGAAGTGACGAACGGCAACGTGCACGGCTCCATCCAGACCGACGTCAAGGCCGGCGGCGGGACGTATGACGCGGGCTTCACCGGCATCATGCGCGGGCAGACCCTCGGCGCGCAGGGCATCACGCACAACATGTTCACCGTCCCCTATGTCGATCTCTCCAAGCCCTGGTGGGACCACCGCCTCACCGAGGACTGCACGCTGCTCGGCGACGTGTATCTCGCGACGGGCGACATCACGGTCATCGACAACGACGCGACGTGGATCCTGATGTTCAACAAGCAGATGGTCATCGACCTCGGACTCGAGGACATCTACACCCTCGTGCGCGAGGACCGCTGGTACTACGACACCCTATATGAGATGCTCCAGACCGCGACGCGCGACACGGACGGCAACGGCAAGCTCCAGCCGAAGGTCGACACGTTCGGGTTTGTCACGACGGCGAATACCTGCTACGGTCTGCTCTATGCGTCCGGCGAGCAGATGGCGCCGAAGAACGAGGAGGGCATCCCGACCCTGATCGAAAACATCGACCGCTTCACGGCGGTGGTGGAGAAAGCCGGCGAGATCCTCGGCAACCTCGACCACGTCTTCGTCGCGGACCGCACGGGCTACGGCACGGACGATCTGCGCTACATCTTTGAGGAAGGCCGCGCGCTCTTCTACGGCGAGGTCGCGCAGTGCATCACGCGCATGCGGAACAGCGAAACGGACTTCGGCGTCATCCCGTGGCCGAAATTCGACGAGGCGCAGAAGGGCTTCTATAACTTCGTGCACAACACCGCGGCCAAGGCGATCGTCCTCCCCGTGACGTGCGATCCGGAGAAGTCCGGCGCGATCGTCGAGGCGATGGCGGCCAAGTCCATGTACACCCTCACCCCGGCGTACTACGACACGGCGCTGACCTACAAGTACATGCGCGACGAGGAATCGGCGGAGATGATGAACATCATCCTCGCGTCCCGCTGCTATGACCCGGCGTACATCAACGACTGGGGCGGCTTCGCGGGACAGATCCACGGCGTCATCTACAACGGCGGCACGAATCTCGCGTCGAAGTGGAACGGCACCGCGAAGGTCTTCAACAAGATGCGCGACAAGGCGATCGACAAGCTCGCGGAGATCCAGGCGGAGCGCGGCGGCTGAGCCTTCGCGGAGAGAAAAGAGAAGAGAGAAAAGAGAAAAGTTGAGGAAGAAATCTGCCGAGGCAGATTTCAAAAGAATCAAACGGTCGTGCGGCTGTATTTCTGATACGGAAAATACAGCTTCACGGCCGTTTACTTTTGGAAACCGAAGGTTTCCTACCTCAACTATTCACTCTTCTCTTTTCACTATTCTCTTCTTCAGTCTTCTCCCCCAAACACATCCGACTCGATGTAATCGACGCCCATGGCGCGGAATTTTCTGAGGTCTTCGCGCTCGTTGACGGTCCAGACGCCGGCTTCGAGGCCGTGGGCGTGGAACGCGTCGATCATTTCCTGCGTCAGGATGAGGCGGTCCGCGTCGATCGAGAAGCCGTAGTCAAAACAGCGTTCCCAGCCGGATTCCTTGAGGCCGTAGGTCCACATCAGCGGCAGATCCGGGAAGAGCTCCCGCGCGCGGATGAGGTTCTCGAAGGAGAAGGACTGCAGGATGCACTTTTTGAGATCGTAGACCTCCGCGGCCAGGGCAAAGATCTCGCCGACTTCGGCTTCGGTGAAGTCCCCTTTGAGCTCAATGAAGCAGACCATGCCGTGTTCCCGCATGATCTCAAGGTATTCGCGGAACGAGCAGAGCCGCACATCGTCCGCGGTTTTGGTGTTGCAGAGGGGCCGAGAAGTCAGCTCCGCCCAGGTGTGCTCGGCGATGAGGGCTTCGGTGCCGTCCGCAAAGACGACCTCGGGGTTGTGATTGGTGACGTAGACGCCGTCGAACGTGCGGCGGATATCGGTCTCCGCGCCGCCGGACAGATGTTTCGCCGCCTCGCGGAAGGCAAGCGCGGTGTTGCCGGGGAACGCGCCGCTGTACCCCCGGTGCGCGATCATGATGGACATGGATGAGTACCTCCGGTGATGAAATCGATGATTTTTGTTGTTTTTTATGCTTTCAGCCGATACGTCCGGTTCCGGTTCGCGCCGTCGGCATTAAATGCCGGTTTATCGCCGGTTTTTATCGCCGATTTATCGCCGACGGTCGGTGATAAATTCGTTCTGTCCGGCTCAAAGGCTTCATCAAAAATGCGTTCGGAAAGAAAACATTTCTCAGAGTATTACGCTCTCATTATACCACATCCCCGGCGCAATTTCAACCACATGACGGGTATTTCCGCGCGGAACCGTCTCCTCTTCCGCCTTCGCATTTGTGCTTGACGCGCGCGGGGCGGATATGCTATAATACATTTATCACCCATTCATTCCCCGGAAGGAGGCGCGCCATGACCGATTTTCTCCGTTCGCTCAACCCCGATCAGCGGGCCGCGGCGACGGCGACCGAAGGATATGTCCGCGTCATCGCCGGCGCCGGATCCGGAAAGACGCGCGCCCTCACCTGCCGCTATGCCTACCTCGTCAAGGCCGCCGGGATCCACCCCTCGAACGTCCTCTGCGTCACCTTCACGAACAAGGCTGCCGGCGAGATGAAGCGCCGCGTGCGCGCCCTCGTCGGCGACGGCTACGACACCTCCCTCATCACCACCTATCACGGCTTCTGCGTCCGCGTCCTGCGCGAGGACATCCACCGCCTCTTCTATCCGAAGAACTTCGTCATCCTCGACGAGCAGGCTCAGCGGCGCATCCTCTCCGAGATCTACGGTGAGATGGAGATCAAGCTCGACCGCGCGACCTTCGAGAGCATCCTCGAAACCGTCCACCGCCTCAAATCGAACGAGGATTACGTGGACGCCCTCATCAACGGCGACGTCTCGTCCGTCACCCCGCCTCCCCCCTCGCCCGTCCGGCCGCTCACCGGACTCGAGATCACCGTCGTCCGCCGCTACCTCGAAAAGCAGCGCAAATCCTTCGGCCTCGACTTCGACGACCTCGTCTCCTTCGCGTTTGCCATCTTCCGCGCCTATCCCGAGGTCCTCGAAAAGTGGGCGGACCGCCTTTATTATATCCAGGTCGACGAGTTCCAGGATTCCTCCCGCCGCGAGCTGCGCCTGCTCCGTATGCTCTCGGCGAAGCACCGCAATCTCTTCGTCGTCGGCGATCCGGACCAGAACATCTACGAGTGGCGCGGCGCGGACGTCTCGATCCTCGTGGACTTCGACAAGCTCTTCCCGGGGACCGAAACGATCCTCATGAACCGCAATTACCGCTCCGACGGCAACATCCTCTCCGCCGCCAACGCCCTCATCGCGCACAACCGCAACCGCATCCCGAAGGACCTCTGGACCGCCTCCCCCGCCGGCGCGCCGGTCATCGCCCTCCACGCGAAGACCGAGATCGAGGAGGGTAAATGGATCGCCGGGGAGATCCGCCGCCTCCTGCACGAGGAAGGCATGGCCTACCGCGACATCGCCCTCCTCTACCGCGCCGGATTCCTCTCCCGCTTCCTCGAGCAGGCCCTGATGCAGGCCGGGATCCCCTATGAGCTCTGGGGCAGCGTCCGGTTCTGGGAGCGCATGGAGATCCGCGACACGCTCGCCTATCTCCGCCTGCTCCTCGCGGACGACGACGAGGCCTTCGAGCGGATCGCCAACACCCCCCGCCGCTCGTTCGGGCGCGCCAAGCTCGACGCCCTCAAATCCCTCGCCGCCGAGGAAGGGAGCCGCCTCTACCCGACGCTTCGCAAGTACCTCGCCGATCCCCTCTTCGCCCGCACCGACATGCCCGCCTTCGTCTCCCTGATCGAAGAGATGCGCGCCAAAGCGGCCTCCACCCCCGTCTCCGATCTCATGCAGGAGGTCCTCGACCGCTCCGGGTACGAGCGGTACATCCGCGAGCAGGGCAGCATGGAGCGTCTCGACAACCTCGCCGAATGCAAGCGTTCCGTCTGGGAGCGCGAGCAGAGCTACGGCGAATTCTACTCCCTCCCCGTCTTTTTGCAGGAAGTCGCGCTCGAGAGCGACCGGGACGCCGAGGAGGACGCCGACCGCGTGAAGCTGATGACGATCCACGCCTCAAAGGGCCTCGAATTCCCCGCGGTCTTCGTCTGCGGTCTCACCGAGGGCATCTTCCCCTCCGGCCGGACCCTCGAAGAGCGCAAGGACGCCGGGCTCGAGGAGGAACGCCGCCTGTGCTTCGTGGCGATGACCCGCGCGATGCGCCGCCTCGTCCTCACGGAATCCGAGGGAACCGGCAGCGACCGCCAGACCAAACGGCCCTCGCGCTTCCTCGCGGACATCGGAGAAGAACACTTCACCCGGATCGGGACCGTGCCGAAGGACCTCGCCGCCCCCTCTGCCCCGTCCGCCGATCCGTCAGCTCCCGGTGCGCCGCTCGGCGTGGGATCCCCGGTCGAGCACCCGATCTTCGGCCGCGGCGTGGTGCAGGAGATCGACCCGGCGAAGGGCGTGTATTACATCCTGTTCGAGAAGACCATGTCCCGCCG
>Ga0129306_1003520_pt1 | contig 11560 bp, 8 predicted proteins | sample P827metagenome_FD_94438 | JGI IMG/M metagenome (GOLD analysis project Ga0129306, IMG submission 94438) | Capybara group fecal microbial communities from Wisconsin, USA - P827 metagenome | ecosystem: Host-associated > Mammals > Digestive system > Large intestine > Fecal | place: USA: Wisconsin...
CTGAAGGCGGACTTTGAGCGCCGCACGGGAGAGCTGAAACAGAAGGCCAATGAAACCGGCCGCCGGCTTTCCAACATGTTCCATTTCTGCGAGGACGTCTTTGAGGAAGGCCAGGAGATCCTGATCCTTGTGACGGAGCTCACGGTCAATGAATACAGCGCCCGCTACATCAGCCGCTACGGCTGCCCGGAATACTTCGCCCACAACAAGGAACTGCTGTTCTACGAGCGGCAGAAGGAAATCATCCGCGAGCTGGAAGGGCTGGAGAGCATCAATTTCAGTTTGAACTAAGAGAAGAAGAGAAGAACCAGGATAGGAAAAGCCAGGATAGGAAGAACCAGGATAGGAAAAGCCAGTAGAGGAAGAGCCAGGAGAGGGAGCCGGTCTTGTTTGAAATAGAAGGAAGCAAGCTGATACGGTATTATTCGGAGGAAGACGGGAAAGATCCCGTCCTTCTTTCCCGCGGGGAAGGTGAACAGATCTTTTCACTATATGAGATCGGGCCGAAAGCCGCGGCTTCTTCAGCTGAGGAAGGGAAGGAACCCGCTGCCGCCCCGGAAGGGGGAAAAGAAGACAGCGCTCCCTCCCGGACCGTGGAGAAAGAGATTGTCCTGCCTTCATATATTGAGGAGATCGGACCGTCTGCCTTTGCCCACCGCGAGGCGCTGGAGCGGATTGTGCTGCCGGAAGGGCTCCGCCGGATTGGGGACGGCGCCTTTTATGAATGCCGGAACCTGAAGGAAATCAACCTCCCGGAGGGATTGGAAAGCATCGGTGAAAATGCTTTCTACGGCTGCCTGCAGCTGGGATCGGTCAAGCTCCCCGAAAGCCTCAAAAGCCTCGGGCCGGCGGCATTTCAGTGGTGCAGCCGTCTAACGGAGGTGCATCTGCCGGAGGGACTTACAGAGCTTTCGGACAATGTTTTCTACGGCTGCCGGCGGCTGACTGCCGTCAAACTGCCGGAGAGCCTGGTCAGGCTGGGAGTCTCCTCATTCCATTGGTGCCAGGGATTGAAACGTGTCCATATCCCGGAAGGAATTACCGAACTTCCCGAATCTGTTTTCCAGTGGTGCAACGACCTGGAGGAGGCAAAACTGCCCGCGGGACTGACTGCGATCGGCGGGAGCGCCTTTTCCAACTGCCGCAGGCTGAAGAGCATCCAATTGCCGGAAAGCCTTCGCTCCATCGGACTGAGCGCCTTTTTCTCCTGTATAAAACTGGAGGAACTGGACCTTCCAGACATGGCTCTGGACCTGGGGCTGAACAGCTTCTCGGGATGCCGGAACCTGCGCCGGATACATTTTCCCAAAAAGCTGGAAATGCTGCCGGAGTGGATTTTCTCCGAGTGCGACGCATTGGAAAGCCCGGAGCTTCCGGACGGACTCAAAGTGATCGGGGCCAGGGCATTCTATGGCTGCAAAGGCCTGACGGACCTGAAGGTGCCGGATTCCGTGGAAGAGATCGGGGACTGGAGCTTCTATGGGTGTACAGACCTGCTGCGTACGGAACTTCCGGAGAGCGTAAGGCGTATCGGGGAGCGCGCTTTCTGCGGCTGCCGGCGGCTGCCGGAGATCCGACTGCCAAAGGGCCTGAAGACCTTGGGAGCCAATGCTTTTCGTGACTGCGCCGGCCTGAGGAGGGTCTTTCTCCCGCAGGGAATCGAAGAGATCGGTCTCGGCGCGTTCAGCAAGGAAAAGGAACTGGTCTTTGAGCGGAACCATGCGGAGCTTAAGCTGATCATGCAGGGAGAGTGGGACGATGATGAGGAAGAAAAAGCCCTGAGCCGTTTCTTTTTTGAGCCGGGACCGGAGACATTTGCCGCGCTGACCCATCCTGCCTACACGATCCCGATTGCCGTAAACTACCGAAGGACAGATCCGGTTTTTGACGGCTACCTGCGGGACAACATTACCGGACTGGTCCGTTACCTTACGGACGAAAACGACGTGGCCCGCATTACGGAGCTGACGGATCTGGGGTATGTGCATGCGGGAAATGTGGACGTGATGATAGAGTACGCGATCGGACAGAAAAAGCTGGATGCCGAGGCGGCCCTGATGGACTATAAAAACCGGCTGCAGGGAACAGCCGGCTTCCAAAAGGATGACCTGATCGATCAGATGTTTTCATTATAAACTTCATGACAGCCTTGCTGTCATGGCAAACTGAAAGGGTGCGGCGGGCAAAACTGCCGCCCTTTTTTTGCAGTATTATTATATCTCAGCGTTCCTCACGCTTCCCGGCGTCCTTGTCTTCCCGCCGCCTGGCGTTCTCGTTGATGGTCATCATATCCCGCAGGTTCATGTAAGTAGAGATCTTATCCCGCGGATTTTTGATGTAATGCTCCAGGATCGGGAGCAGGATCAGGACCGTGATGCCTGCGGTAAAACCACCGTTATACAGCATCAGTCCCCCGTGCAGGGCGGAGGTGGCGGAGCAGAGGGCGGCGCAGAGGGCACCGGCAGCCACACCGGCACGGATCCCGTAGCGGCCCACCAGCGGACACAGACCGGTGGCAAAAGCAATGCTGTTGATATAGCCCTGGGTGGAAATGGTCCAGGTGACGTGGCCGCCCACCAGCCAGTTGAAGATCATGGAAATCAAAGACAGCAGGGGGAAGCCGATGAAAATCGGCCAGACATTGCCCGGATGCTGTCCCATAGCCGTAAAGGTCAGGGCTGCGAAAATGACGCCGAAGGTGGGACCGGTAAAACCGGCACCGTCCGTAAGCAGCACCGCCAGGTTGACATAAATCAGAAACAGCATGCCATACAGGCCGATATTGATCAGGCAGAGAGGCATGCCGTATTTTTTGGCGAAATTGCTTTGGTACCCGGTATCGAAAAGCAGGGTCTCAAAGCCGCGGAGACTGCGGCCGTTCAGGAAGTATCCCGTAAGGAAACATACAGCGAACAGAAGGACAAAAAAGACATTGCCGAACAGCTGGTAGGAATTGCCGAAGCTGCTGTACACCAGATTGGTATAGATCGGAACGGACGGAGTGGTAACGCCCACGGTCCGGTAGAGGAAATTGAAAAGTAAAAATCCCAGCATACCGTAAGCCAGGCCGCCGTTATACAGGTTATATCCCTTGTGCCATGCGCGGGCGCCGGGCAGAATCGCCGGGGCGACGAAAGCCAGCATCAGCGCGAAGAGGATGGTCAGGAGAATGCCTTTGGCGGTCAGTTGTACCTGCCCCGGAATAAAAGTATCGCCCAGGGTATAGCGGAACAGCAGCTCGCTGATAAAGGGGCTGAAACAGGTGCAGAACATGCATATATGCAGGTTTTCGTTATAATCCAGGCTGCGGATCCGAAGGTAGAGGAAGGGCGCCAGGAAGCAGGGCCACATATTGAGGAAATTCAGCCCGTAGAACGCATGGGCGATCACCAGGAAATAGCCGGCCAGGGTATTGACATGGGAAGGACCCGGCAGGCGGGACATGAAGGCCCACATGACAAGTCCGCAGAGACCGGCATTCAGAAAAGCCGCCGGCATGCTGCCGATTCCGAAATAATCGGTCACCAGCGGGCCGGGGGAGATAAGGATACGGCCGAAATCCTGCAGAAGCGTATTCCAGGTGCCGGTATAAAAAGCACCTGCCGCCGCCGCCAGCAGCAGCGCTGCCGAGAAGGCGAAGGTCAGGCCGTCAATCATTTTACTGTTCTGCTGTTCTGAGACATTCATAATGAGATAATTTTAACAAACTCTGTGACGGGGCGCAATGGCTGTTTTTCTGTTTACAGAATGCTGCGCTGATGGGCAGAGCATCAGTTTATATGTTGACTGCGCTATGATGCATATCCCCCGTTTGCATGATGTTCAACAACAGAAAAATGATGTACAATAAAAATGATTTCATTCTGGTTTCGTGAAAGGAGAACAGATTTATGGGACTTTTCGATAAAAAATTCTGTGATGTCTGCGGCAACAAGATCGGTTTTCTGGGTAACCGCAAGCTGGAGGACGGAAACCTCTGCAAAGATTGTGCCGCCAAGCTTTCACCCTGGTTTTCCGAGCGCCGGCATTCTACGCTGGAGGAAGTCAAAGCCCAGCTGGATTACCGGGAGGAGAACAAACAGGCCGTGAGCAGCTTCAATGCTACGCGCAGCATCGGCAAATACTACAGCCTGGTGCTGGACGAGGACGCGCATAAGTTCCTTGTGACCAGTTCCAAGGACTTTAAGAACGGCAATCCGGATATCCTGGATTATTCGCAGGCGCTGGGCTGCGACCTGGATATCAATGAAAGCAGAACCGAGCTGAAGCAGTCCAAGGACGGCAAGCAGGTGAGCTATGACCCGCCGCGCTATGAGTATTCCTATAATTTTTATGCGACAATCCGCGTGAACCATCCTTATTTCGACGAGATGCGTTTCCAGATCAACAGCGGATCCGTCAGGACCGGCGAACGCTGCATGAGCGGGAACACCACCGGATGGCGCATTAACATGACGGATGTGCGGGCAAACCTGGGCATTAAAGAATATAATGACTATATGAGCATGGGCAATGAGATCAAGGAAGCGGTGGAGAACATGCACCAGCAGGCCCGCGGCCTGGACGCCCCCGCACAGCAGGCTCCCGGACAGGAGCCTGTGCCGCAGGACGCACAGGGAATGGCGCAGCCGGAGAATGTCAACGGCCAGCAGGGATATCCGCAGCAGAACGCCTATGGGCAGCCCGGCGTTTACATGGAACAGAGCGCCGGCGGGCAGCAGGGTTATCCGCAGCAGAATGTCTATGGACAGCCCGGCGGTTATCCGCAGCAGCCCGGTTTTAACGGGCAGAATGCCGGGTACGGCACTCCCGGTATGACCGGAGCCCCGGGCGCCGGGATGGCGGCAGCAGGTGCGGCCGGTGCTGCAGGCGCTGCGGCAGCAGGAGCAGCCGCTGCAGGCGCAATGGTGAAGTGTCCCTGGTGCGGGCTTATGACGAACGCGGCTTCCGGAAAATGCGACCACTGCGGAGGCGGCTTAGGTTGAATATCCACGGAAGGTCAAAGAGCGCTTTGACGTGAAATAAATGACGTGAAATAACGGGAAATGCCTCATTTTCTTTCTGAGTGATAGAAAATGGGGCATTTTTTATTTCCTGTCAGTATTGATACGCATTAACCTCATTTTCTGCACGACCTGAAAACAAAAATCTTAAAAAGAATGCGCGGGACGGCCCGGGAAATGAGATCAGGCCGGGCTCACGGCATCTTCTTTCGGATATTTGCTCCGGATACGCGGATATACGAATGCGTAAACCAGCAGGCACACGATCCAGCTGGCGGGCCAGATCAGGGCGATTGTCTCATAATAGTGCCAGATGCGGAAAACGGTGAGCAGCCAGAACACGCGGAAGCAGCAGATAAAGACAATGGAAATCACCATCTGGATCTGGACATGCTTCATGGCGCGCAGGGCGGAGCCCACGCAGTTCAGCCAGACCTCGATAAAATAAGTCATGAAAGTGATGTGGAGGCGCCGCACCCCGACGCTGATCACGGTGGGATCCTGGTTGTAGATTCCTACAAGCCGGGCGCTGAACAGATTCATGACCGCGCCGGCAATAAAGGTAATAATCATTCCGCTGATGATGGCAGTACGCAGGGAACGGTCCACACGCCGGTACATCCCGGCGCCTGCATTCTGGCTGACAAAGCTCAGGGCGGCTGCGGGAAACGCATAGACGATACAGCAAAGGAAGCCTTCCAGGTTCTGGGCTACGGCATTGCCCGCAATGTAGGTGGAACCAAGGCTGTTGACGGAAGACTGCACAAGAACATTGGTGATGCCGTACATGCTGGAATTAATGGCGGCGGGAATTCCCAGCTGCAGGATTTCACTCAGGACATCGCCTTCCAGCCGCAGCGACTGAAAACGCAGCCGCAGGCAGGAATCCTCCAGGTATAAGGCCCGCAGGACCAGAATAACAGCGGCATAGTTGGCAATGCTGGTGGCGATTCCCACGCCGGCAACGCCGAGATGCATCACCAGTACGAAAAACAGGTTCAGGAGAACATTCAGAATGCCTGTCCCGAACAGATAGTACATGGGACGCCTGGTATCCCCGATGGCACGCAGCGCCGCGGCGCCGAAATTATAGACCACCAGGGCCGGGAGACCGGCAAGATAAATCCTAAGATAAATGAGGGCGGAGGGGAAAATGTCATCCGGGGTCTGCATTGCCGTCAGAATCTGGGGTGCAAACCCGATCCCGAGGCCTGCGAACAGCACGCCCACCAGAATGGCCAGGCTGATGGCGGAATGCAGTGCGCGGTTCACCGTATCATAGTTTTCCGCGGCATATTCCCTGGCCAGGATAATGTTGACGCCGGAGGAAACACCGAAGGCAAAAATATTGACCAGCAGGTTGATCACGGCTGTGGAGGCGCCTACGGCTGCCAGTGCTCCGGCACCGGCATAGCGGCCCACCACAACCACGTCCGCAGCGTGGAACAGGAGCTGGAGGGCGCTGGTGATGGCGCTGGGAATGACAAACAGAAGAATCGGCCCAAGCAGCGGGCCGTGGAGCATATCAATTTCGTGAGAACTTTTCCCGAACATGAATAATACCTCTCGGAAACATTAAGCCGTAAAGAGGACAGTAGGTATTATAAAACACGGCTAACAAAGAAACAAGCATGTACTTTTTGCTTTGTGGAGATACTTTTTCAATGAAACGAAAGTTGAAATAAGAAGGTAAAATAAGTATACTGTAAAAGACAGATAAGATGACGCTGCCATGCGGCACATAAGGATGCCGGGAAGTACGGAATCGGGATGCCGCGAGGCAGGATGTCATCTGATCAGGGAAATAAAGAAATAATAATCATAAAGCCAGAGGATAATCATATGAAAATTCAACAGACCAGGGATAATGACACACTTACAATTGCACTGGGAGGAAGGCTTGATACCGTATCCGCTCCCGAACTGGAGGAGCTTCTCGGCACGGTGCTGGAGGATACTTCAAACCTGATATTTGACCTTAAAGATCTGGAGTATATGTCTTCCGCCGGTCTTCGCCTGCTGCTTTCCGCCCAGAAAAAGATGACGGGAAAAGGCGAAATGAAAATCATCCATGCCAGCGACATTATCATGGAGATCTTTGAGGTGACCGGTTTCACGGATATTCTGACAATAGAGAAGGCCTGAAAAGAAGAACTTAAAAAAGAAATTAAAAAAGAACTTAAAAAAGAACTCAAAAATGATCTCAAAAAGGATCTCGAAAAAAATCTCAAAAAAGGTCTTAAAAGAAGGACTTAAAAGAAGGACTGACATGAAAGAGATAACGGTTAGGGCAGTCTCTGACCGGGTCGGCGAAGTAACCGATTTTATCAATGAGGAACTGGACAGACTGGAATGCCCTGTCAAAGCGCAGATGCAGATAGATATTGCTGTAGATGAGATTTTCAGCAATATAGCTAAATACGCATATCCTCCCGGGGAAGGAACGGTCACCGTGAGGCTGGATGAAATGAAAGAACCGCGGGGGATCTGCATGGTGTTTATAGATACCGGTACACCCTATGATCCTATGGATGCCCCCGAGCCGGATATAACACTTCCCCTGGAAGAGAGGGAAGCCGGAGGCCTTGGTATTTTCATGGTAAAAAATATCATGGATAAACTCCTGTATGATTACAGGAATGGCCAGAACATACTGAAAATCTGGAAATTCTTCTGACAGAAGTACAGATGATTATTGTAATGCATGAATAAATGGTTTTCGGAACAAATCAATACCGAATACCCGCTGAACGGCGAGTCCATTGATGAGATTGCAGGCGAAACCCAGGTATTCCTGAATAAACTGGGCATGGAGAGGTCCAACATTTTCAGGATCCGCCTTTCCATGGAAGAAGCCCTGCTGCGCTGGATGGATCATTTCGGCCCGGGGAAAAAAGTGCGTCTGCTGATGGGAAGACGCCTGTTCAGGCCTTATATCAGCCTGGAACTGGAAGGAGAGAGCTGCGATCCGCTGCACCAGAAAGATACGGAACTGGGCAGCTGGGCAGATTCTCTTCTTTCTGATATCGGATATATGCCGCAGTATAATTACAGGCGCGGTGTAAATGTCCTCCAGCTCAGACTGCAGCCCCCGGCGGTGGATCCTACCATGATTGTGCTGGGAGCCCTGATCCTGGGAGCCCTTATAGGGGCAGCAGGCAGATACATTCTTCCGGAAGCATCCAGGACGACTCTGGTCAATGCCGTGCTGGGTCCGGTATACACGGCCTACCTGCGGGTTCTCAATGCCGCAGCCGGTCCGATCGTTTTCCTTTCGGTGCTCACATCAGTCTGTGGCATCGGCACTTCTACATCTATGGAGCACAGCGGGCGGCGTATGGTACGGCGATTTTTGCTGATGAGCACCATGTTCGCCGTGATCAGCATGCTGCTGGCTTCTCTTCTTTTCCGGCTGAGGTTCCGGTCAGATACCATTTCGGCCATCGAGGTCAACGGCCTGATGGACCTTTTATTTTTGATTCTTCCCAGTGACCTTGTCACGCCTTTCCAGGAAGGAAACTCCATACAGATCATTTTCCTGGCCTTGGTATTCGGCAACGCGATCCTGGTCGTAGGCAATTCGGCGACACCCCTGCGGCAGCTGCTGGAACAACTCAATTCAGTAACCATCGTGATTACGGAATGGGTCAGTTCCCTGACGCCGCTTTTCCTGATGATCCTGGTGGCGCTGGGCATTATTGACAGGACGGGTGTCCTGCTGCTGAGCCTGTGGAAACCGCTTTTATTCGGAATGCTCCTGATGGCGGTGACCGCCTTCTGCTGTGTGTGGCAGCTTTGCCGCAGGGAAAAGATTTCCTTAAGTACATTTTGGAAAAAAGCGGAAAAGTCTTTCACGACGGCATTCCGTTCCGCGTCTGTGGGCGCGTCTCTGGGTGAGAATATTGTCTGCTGCGAACGCTACCTGGGAGTAAACAGTACATTTACAAAGCAGGCGCTTCCTCTGGGACTGGTGGTATATATGCCGGCCGGGACGATCGCTACCATGGTCATGACAATCTATGCCGCCTCCAGCTACAATACACGGGTTTCCATATTCTGGTACATTGCGGCGCTGGTCATGGTAACTGCGCTGCAGATGGCCAGCCCGCCGGTTACGGGTGCAGGCGTGTGGAGTTATGTCATGATTTTCGCCCGTCTGGGCATTCCGTCCAACGCCCTGATACTGGCGATTGTCCTGGATGTCCTGTTCGGTTTCAGCAGCGCCGCCTTTAACCAGCTGATGCTCCAGACGGAACTTGTGCTGGAAGCCGACCGGCTGGGTCTTCTGAACAGGGAGCTCCTGAAAAAGAGCGGCTGAGGCAAACGGGCAGTCCCTGATCCTACAGAAAAACAAGAATGAATTCACTTCAGTGAATGTATACATAAAGCTGCCGGACACGGCGGCAGAAGGGGCATAAATGAATTATTTCACAAGGATGCCAATGGATATCTTTCAGCTGGTGACACAGATTTTAACTGCTATAGGCCTCTGGAAAATCTTCCGGAAATGCGGCGAAAAAGGTTGGTGGGCTCTGATTCCCGGTCTGCATTTTTATAAGCTGGCAGAATGCGCCGGCCGGGAAAAAGACGGCCAGAAATGCCTGGCGCTGGAAGTCTTAGTGCTTGTGGCAGACATCGCCCGGCGCTTTACTAACGAAGGTACCAGACCTCAGTATCTGCTGGCGCTGGGCACCCTGGCGCTGGTCCTGATACTTGTGATCTATGAAATCCGTGTCATTCTGGGACTTTGTGAAACCTTCGGCGTGACCCGCTGGTGGACGGCCCTGTGGGTAGTGGCTCCCTGGTTCCCCGCATTGCGCTGGGGCCTTCTTTCTAAATACCAGCCCATCAACCTGGGCAAGTACAGGGACGATGAACTGCTGGCCGGTACTACGCCCGTGACGGAACTGGCCCTGCCTATGGTAATCCCGGATGTGAAATTTGTTTCTCTGCCAAGGGATGAGGGTCTGCATATTCATATCAAAGAACGCATCGCGAAGGATTTTGTAAAGACCCGTTATCTCCTGAAGGATATTAACCTGGAGATCCCGAACGGGTCCTTTGTACTGCTGCTGGGCGGATCCGGTTCCGGTAAAACCACACTGGTCAATGCAATCACAGGATATGAGAAGGCGGACGCTGAGATTCTGCTGAACGGTGAGGACGTATATAAAAACTACGAAAATATGAAATACAGGATCGGCTTTGTGCCGCAGCAGGACCTGATGAGGCAGTATGACACGGTCATGAACACCCTGAAGGATGCGGCCAGCCTGCGCCTGCCCACGAATATCCGAGGCAAGGAGAAGAGGGAGAGGATCCGGAATGTTATCGACACCCTTGGACTTGCGGGACGTGAAAGCGGCCTGGTGACCAAGAAATCCGGCGGACAGAAAAAACGTATTTCCATAGGTATGGAGCTGATCGCCGATCCGGAGCTGTTTATCCTGGACGAGCCGGACTCCGGCCTGGACGGCGTCATTGCCAGGGAACTTTTTGAAAAGCTGCGTTCCATCGCCGATACCGGCCGCATCGTAATCGCCATTACCCATACGCCGGACCGTGTGGCGGACCTGTTTGATAAGACTATAGTCCTGGCCAAGGACTCCGGACGTGTGGGCCGGCTGGCCTTTTACGGAAGTCCGGATGAAGCAAGGCGGTTTTTCGGAAAGGAATCCATGGAAAAGATCGTCATGGCGGTCAATAACAAATCTGAGGGCGGAGAAGGCCGGGCAGATGAATTCATCGGCAAATATACGGCTGCCAGGATTTCTCACATGAATGCGAAAGGAGGTTCTGCAGATGCAAGCTAACCGTTACCGCGGAAGGATTCCGCAGATCAGAATCTACCTTGGCAAGATGTTCCGCATGTTTATTTACCAGAATGACTGGAAGGTGCTGCCGATGGCGGCGCTGATTGCCGGACTTGTCACCTTTGCCGTGGGAGGCAACCTGTACAAAACGCAGGAAGGAACCTTCCAGGGCTGTTTTGCTCTGGTATGCGTCTGTGTATGGAACGGCTTTTTCAATTCGATCCAGGTCATCTGCCGTGAGCGCGATATTGTTAAGAGGGAACACCGCGCGGGCATGCACATAAGCTCTTATATCGCAGCCCACATGATCTATCAGTGCTTCCTGTGCCTCTGCCAGACCGGCATTACCCTCGGGGTCTGTGTCCTGGCGGGCATTGCCCTTCCGACGCAGGCGCTGGTGACCGGCAATTTCATGGTGGACTTTTTCATCACACTGTTCCTGATGACCTATTCGGCGGATATGATGTCCCTTGCAATTTCCGCGCTGGTGCATAATACTACCACCGCCATGACGGTCATGCCCTTCATGCTCATTGTCCAGCTCCTGTTTTCGGGCGGCCTGGTAAAGCTCGAAGGCCAGGCGGCCAGGCTTACTGATTTCACCATTGCGAAATGGGGACTCCAGGGCCTGTGCACCCTGGGCGATTACAACTCCAAGCCCATGGTGCTGCTTTGGAACACCATATGGAAATTCCGGGACCTGGATCTGTACGGGACCAAGCCGATTTCGCTTGCGCTGGACTA
>Ga0129306_1003521_pt1 | contig 11559 bp, 9 predicted proteins | sample P827metagenome_FD_94438 | JGI IMG/M metagenome (GOLD analysis project Ga0129306, IMG submission 94438) | Capybara group fecal microbial communities from Wisconsin, USA - P827 metagenome | ecosystem: Host-associated > Mammals > Digestive system > Large intestine > Fecal | place: USA: Wisconsin...
CACAGGAGGGTGATGCAGATAATCAGATCCTGTACGCAGGATATCAATATGATCCTGAAACAGAGCTTTACTATGTAAACGCAAGATATTATGACAGCTCATCAGCAAGATTCCTTACAGAAGACACATATAGCGGAAAGATATCGGATCCGTTAAGTCTTAACAGGTATACCTACTGCCATAACAGCCCGATAAGATATTATGATCCAAGCGGACACTCGATTATTGGAACAATACTCTTAGGAGCTGCCGGAGGTGCAATTATCGGCGGCGGATTTGAGCTTTTTAATCAGGTAGTTATCCAGAAAAGGGAGAAAATTGACTGGAAAGCTGTTGGTTATGAAGCCGGAGTAGGCGCTATTTCAGGAGCAATAGGAGGATTTACCGGAGGAACCGGATCAGCTGTTGTAAGACAAGGCGGAAAGATAATAGTAAAAGAGACGGCCAAGAATATCACAAAGAGAGTCATTCGAGCCGGAGTTACTGAAGGACTTGCCGGAGCAGCCGAAGATGTCGGAAGGCAGATGATCGTAGAAGGTAAGTCTCTTAAGAAAGTTGATTACGGCCAGGCTATGAAGACCGGAGCGATTTCGGGACTTAGCGGTGCAGGCGGAGAACTTATAGGATCTCTTAACGAAGTAAGAAAAGCATCTTCAAGAAAAATCCGTAAGGCTGCTACCAAGGAGATAAAGAAAGATGCCGGAGAAGAGCTTTCAGAAAGACTTACCAAGAAATCAGATAAGAACCTTGTCAAGAGAGCTGAAGAGATAAAGAGCATAAGTTCCGGAGCAGGAGCAATATCAGATAAGGGTACAAATAGTCTTGGCAGTTCTTTAAAGACTTCATTAAAGGACAACGCAGATAACCTTGACTCACTTCCAAAGGGAAGCATTAAATCAGTAAAATCGGGCATTGATGCAGATGATTATGTAAAGAAAGCTACGAAGAATGCTGATTTAAAGAATGGTTCAAAATATGTGAGAAAGAGTGACAGCGTCGCAAGTAAAGTAGACTATAGGAAAGTGTTTTTTACTGAGTATCCTGAAGCAGAAGGTAAGGTTGTTGTACATCATTCTATTGAACAACAGGTATTGACAAAGCCGCAAACCAAAGGGTTATTTAATTATGAGGAAATACATTCAATAGACAATTTACGAGGAATACCTAAGGAAATCAATCCTGACCTTCATTTATCGAAAATACGTAAAGAATGGAATCGTTTTTATAAAGAGTTTTCAAATCCTACAAGACAGCAACTTTTAGACAAAGCGTCGGAAATTGATTCAAAATTTGGACATTTATTTTATCCGCCATTAAAATAATAAGGAGGAACGATATTATGAATTATTATATAATTGAACCAGAAGTTGCTGGGGAGATTGGCGAAAATACATTATATGACAATTGTTGCGAAATTTCTAATTTTAAAGCCACCCCACTTATTTCTCATTTACATTTTGTGTTTGAAGGATGGTTGGGAGATGAACTATTAGAAGTAACCCCATGTTTTTTAATTTCTGAAAGGTTAAGGAAAGAGTTTGAAAGCAGGGGGATTTCGGGATGCGATTTTTCGGATGTCGAAATATCTTACAATGATGTGTTTTGGGAATTATATCCAGATCGTGTTATTCCTAAATTTTATAGGTTAATCCCTCTTAAAACAGTAATGATTGACAATAATGAATATAGTGATCAGGTAATGTTTGACATTATGCTCTCTCAGAAAAAATATCTAGTTATTTCAGAGAAAGTAAAAAAAATGTTAACTGATATGGGAGTAGCCGATAATTCCGATTATACAAAATTAAAAAAGCGATAAGCCATAAATACTGGAGAAAGACAGGATATTTGAGTCTATGGGTAATCTGTTGGTTTTTATCGGAGCTTAAATATTCAGTAGTGAATATTTGATAGTTATTAAATACTTTTTTATAACATTCGTGAAAAACGACTTAGGAAATTTTCCTAAGTCGTTTTTCGCGAATATGTTTATATAATTGTTTGATCAATGATGATAATCAAGTATTCCTTATTTCATGGAATCCTTTGCTGTTGCTAACATTAATTTAATTCTGTTTAGCTGGTTTACTTCAGAAGCACCCGGGTCGTAATCGACTGCGATTATGTTTGCCCCAGGGAAGTTCTTTCTTAGCTGCTTTATTACGCCTTTACCTACTACGTGGTTTGGAAGGCAGCCAAAAGGCTGTGTACAAACGATGTTGTTTGCACCGGAGTGGATAAGCTCTATCATTTCGCCTGTAAGGAACCAGCCTTCACCTGTCTGGTTGCCGAGGGATACGATAGGAGAAGCGTAAGTAGCAAGCTTATCTATATATGCAGGTGGCTCAAAGCGATTACTTGCTTTAAGAGCAGCTCTTGCATGTCTTCTGTAAAACTCTATTATGTCTATAACTCTGTTACTAATAAATGCAGACTTCTTGCTCTTTCCAAGGTACTGAGCTTTAAAGTTTGTGTTGTATGCACAGTAGTTAAAGAAGTCGATAAGGTCAGGAACCACGGCTTCTGCGCCTTCGCTTTCAAGAAGGTCTACGATGTAGTTGTTGGCACAAGGAAGGAACTTAACTAAGATCTCGCCAACTACGCCGACTCTCGGCTTCTTTATATCAAGAAGAGGTAAGGAGTCAAAGTCTTTAACTATTCCGTAAATATTTTTCTTAAAGTTCTTTCCGGTCTTAACATCTTCAAGAACCTTTTTGTTCCACTTCTCGTAAAGAGCATTAGCGCTGCCTTTTTCAGCTTCATATGGTCTTGTCCTGTAAAGAACACGCATAAATACGTCGCCGTATACAAGAGCCTGTGCTACTTTGTTAAGCATAGCAGGAGTGTACTTAAGGCCCGGGTTCTTTTCGATACCCTGTGCAGAGATCGATATAACAGGGATCTGCTCCATGCCGGCTTTAATAAGGGCTCTACGTATAAAGCCGATATAGTTTGTGGCTCTGCATCCGCCGCCTGTCTGAGATATAAATACTGCTGTCTTGTTAAGGTCGTATTTGCCTGAAAGCAGGGCGTTCATGATCTGACCTACTACTATGATGGAAGGGTAGCAGGCGTCGTTGTTTACATACTTAAGACCTACATCTATTACATCTCTTGTGTCAGGCAAAAGCTCAAGCTTGTAGCCTGCGGTGGCGATGGCCTCTTTAACCTTGTCAAAGTGGATAGGAGTCATCTGGGGAACAAGGATAGTGTAGTCCTTTTTCATTTCCTCTGTGAAAATGACTCTGTCGTACCTTGAGGTTGCGGCGTGGGCAGTTATGTGTTTTTCGTCTCTGTCTCTTACCGCCGAAAGAAGAGAACGGATCCTGATCCTTGCGGCGCCAAGGTTATTTACTTCGTCAATCTTAAGTACAGTGTATATCTTGCCGGCCCTTGTTAAAATGTCGCTTACCTGGTCTGTGGTAACGGCGTCAAGACCGCATCCAAAGGAATTAAGCTGAATAAGCTCAAGGGACGGGTTATCGCGAACTACGCAGGCCGCCTTGTAAAGCCTTGAGTGGTACATCCACTGATCCATAACGATAAGAGGACGCTCCACATTACCAAGGTGTGATATGGAATCTTCCGTAAGCACTGCAACGCCGTAAGAGTTGATAAGCTCAGGGATACCGTGGTTGATCTCAGGGTCAACGTGGTACGGACGGCCTGCAAGAACGATTCCCTTGCGGCCTGAAGTCTTAAGGTAATTAAGAACTTCTTCGCCCTTCTTTTCTGTGTCGCGCTTTGCTGCAAGGAGCTCTTCCCAGGCTGCGTGGGCAGCGGCTTTTATTTCGCCTGCAGGGATCTGACCCTTAAATACTTCTACGAGTCTGTCTGTAAGTATCTTCTCATTTTCAAATGAGAGGAATGGGTTCATAAAGTTTATGGAAGGATCGGAAAGCTCTTCCATGTTATTTTTAATGTTCTCCCCGTATGAGGTAACGATAGGGCAGTTGTAGTGGTTGCCCGCCTCAGGTGTTTCTTTTCTCTCGTAAGGAGCACACGGGTAGAAGATAAATTTGATACCTTCTTTTACAAGCCAGTATACGTGACCGTGAGCTATCTTTGCAGGGTAGCACTCGGATTCACTAGGTATCGATTCGATACCGAGCTCGTAAATGTCTCTTGTACTCTTTGGAGAAAGGACAACTCTGTAGCTAAGCTTTGTAAAGAAAGTAAACCAGAACGGATAATCTTCGTACATATTAAGTACTCTTGGAATACCCACAACGCCGCGCTTTGCTTCTTCTGCTTTAAGAGGTTCGTAGCCAAAGAGTCTTTCGAGCTTGTATTCAAAAAGGTTAGGTACGTGCTCTGAGTTCTTTTCTTTGCCAAGACCTCGCTCGCATCTGTTACCCGAGATAAATCTTCTTCCGCCTGAGAAAAGATTGATGGTAAGCATACAGTGGTTTGTACAGCCCTGACAGCGAGTCATCTTTGTCTCGTAGGTAAGCTCGTTTATCATGTCTATTGAAAGCATGGAAGACTCTTCGCCTGTATAATGCTTTCTTGCTATAAGAGCGGCACCAAAAGCACCCATGATACCTGCGATATCAGGGCGGATAGCCTCTCTTCCGGTAATTTTCTCAAAGGAACGAAGTACAGCGTCGTTGTAGAAAGTACCGCCCTGTACTACGATGTTTTTGCCAAGCTCAGCAGGGTCTGCAAGCTTGATAACCTTAAATAAAGCGTTCTTTATAACAGAGTAAGCAAGGCCTGAGGAGATATCTGATACGGTAGCTCCTTCTTTTTGAGCCTGCTTAACCTTTGAATTCATAAATACGGTACAGCGGCTACCAAGATCGATAGGGTTTTCTGCAAAAAGTGCGATCTTTGCAAAATCAGCCACCTCGTAGTTAAGGGACTTGGCAAAGGTCTCGATAAAGGAACCACAGCCTGAAGAGCAGGCCTCGTTAAGCTGTACGCTGTCAACTGAGTTGTTCTTTATACGGATACATTTCATATCCTGACCGCCGATATCGATAATGCAGTCTACATCAGGGTTAAAGAAGGCAGCAGCTGTGTAGTGGGCTACTGTTTCAACTTCGCCCTCATCAAGCATAAGAGCGGCCTTTATAAGAGCCTCACCGTAGCCTGTAGAGCAGCTTCTTACGATCTTAGCATCTGCAGGAAGAAGGGAATATATCTCTTTAATAGAGCGGATAGCGGTCTTAAGCGGATTACCGTTGTTGTTTGAGTAAAAGGAATAAAGCAGGGTTCCGTCTTCTCCTACCACAGCAGTCTTGGTGGTGGTAGAACCTGCATCTATTCCAAGGAAACAGTTTCCTTTATAATCCTGGAGAGCTTGTTTTTTAACCGTGGCTTTTGCATGTCTTTCTTTGAAATCGTCGTATGCCTCTTTGTCTGCAAAAAGAGGCTCCATACGGGTAACCTCAAATTCAAGATGGATAGGTTTGCTAAGCTTTTCTTTAAGGGTAGTAAGGCTTGTAAGACCTTCGCCCTCACTGCTCTGGGCTGCTCCCGTTGCTGCAAAAAGGTGGGAGTGGTCAGGAGCTACGATATGTTCTTCATCAAGGTTTAATGTCCTTATAAATGCAGCCTTAAGCTCTGTAAGAAAATGCAAAGGACCGCCAAGAAAAGCTACAGTACCGCGTATAGGCTTTCCGCAGGCAAGACCGGATATTGTCTGGTTAACAACAGCCTGGAAAATGGAAGCAGAAAGGTCAGGCTTGCTTGCGCCCTCATTTATAAGAGGCTGGATATCCGATTTGGCAAAAACGCCGCACCTTGCAGCGATAGGATAAATAGCCTTGTAGTCTTTTGCATATTCGTTAAGACCTGCGGCATCTGTTTTAAGAAGAGTAGCCATCTGATCGATAAAAGAACCTGTACCGCCGGCACAGATACCGTTCATACGCTGCTCGATACCGCCTGTAAAATATATGATCTTTGCATCTTCGCCGCCAAGCTCTATAGCTACGTCTGTCTGGGGAGCGTAGGCCTTAAGAGCTGTGGAGACTGCAACAACTTCCTGTACAAAAGGGATATCAAGATGCTTTGCGATGGTAAGACCGCCTGAGCCTGTTATCATAGGGTAGATAGCGGCATCTCCAAGCATCTTTTCCGCATCTGTGATAAGATCAAGAAGTGTTTCTCTGATATTTGCAAAGTGTCTTCTGTAATCAGAAAACAGGATATTAAGATCTTCGTCGATAACAGCTACCTTTACTGTAGTGGAGCCGATATCGATACCGAGTCTGTAAGTTTTGTTAGACATATTACATCTTTCCTCAACGTAGTTTAAATAATTGATTCATATAGTTATAAATACTCCAAGATATAATACCATATATTTTCATCAAATGGTATACCCTACCTATTAACATTTTTAATAAGAAGAGTTTATATTGATGTTACCGTGAGTTTAGGCTTTTTTAATCTTCATTTATTTGACATGCACTTTGTTACAAATTATAATAATCTGAGAGTTTATTGAAAGGAATAATAAAATTTATGGAACGTTTTCTTGCTAAAATGGAGATGCGGATCGGAAAATATGCCGTCCGAGATCTTATGAGATATATTACTGCAATTTATGTTGCGGGAGCTGTCATAGGGCTTTTGCCGGGTAGTATTTATTACAGATACCTTAGCCTTGACTTTAGCGCCATAGCACACGGTCAGGTATGGAGGCTTATAACCTTTATATTACAGCCTGTCAGCGTTGCAAACCTTGGAGATATAATCCTTCTTGCAGTGCATGTATACTTTTATCTATGGATCGGGCGAAATCTTGAAAATGCCTGGGGTACCTTCAGATTTAACGTATATTATCTGTCAGGTATAGTACTTCAGATACTTGCCGGGCTTCTTCTTTTTGTTGTTACAAAAGACCCGTACTCAAGCATCTTTTTCGGTCTTGGGTATGTTAATGATGCCATGCTCCTTGCCTTTTGCGTTCTTTATCCGAACGTTGAAGTGCTTCTTATGTTTGTGCTTCCGATAAAGGTTAAATGGATCGGTATCTTTTATGCAGTTACGGTGGCTATCCAGATATTTGTAAGCTTTATTGGAGGCAGCTGGTATCTGGCTGTTGCCATTATTATGGCTATCCTTAACTTTTTCCTCTTTTATCTTTCGACAGGAAGATTTAAAAGAAGGATGCCGGGAGAAGTTAAGAGAAAAGTTGTGTATAAGGTAAAATCCCGCCCTGCTCACATTGCAAAGCATAAATGCGCTATCTGCGGCAGAACTTCAGAGACTAACCCTGAGCTTGAATTCAGATTCTGCTCAAAATGCAACGGCAACTATGAATACTGCAACGATCACTTATTTACACATACTCACATTCAGTAGGAAAGGTTTTTGACATGAGCGTAAACAAATTATTTAAAGATATAAACGGCGGGGTAAGGCTTAAAGAAAATGCACCCCTCCTTGTAAAAGAGCTTGGAGCACTTGATGCAAAAAGCGGCCTTATAAACCTTGCTTTTTCATACAGCATTTTATACGAAAATATCGACGGGACCAATGTTGATAAAGATATAGATACTTTTGTAGACAAGATAAATGAGATAATAAAAGAAGTTTTTGAAGGGGAGTGTGACAAGGCAAAGCAGGAAGCTGCCATTAGCAGTGCAGAGAGCCTTAGAAAAGACATTATCGAAAGAGTAGATACTCTTACCGCATATACCGATGTATTTCAGATCTATGAGTACGTACTAAACAGGATAAAAGGCAGATATGAGGATGTAGATACAGCCCCTGATATCGATGCGCTTGTTGAAAGAAGCTTTGGGTACATGTTTTCAGATACCGATAATGCGGCTGTAAATGAGCGTATAAAAGACATTTTATCTCAGCTTCCTGTCCGCATGACAAAGCAGAAGTTTTACGAGACCGTAAGCGAGGCTATGAGCATTTACAAGGGTTCTGATATGTCATCCCTTAATCTTTTTGATTATATGCTCCGTACCTGCGGTATGATATACAAAACAAACGAGTTTGACGGCATTTATAAAGAACTTGCAGATACTGCAGCTGCCTTTAAAGAGACAGATTATGACACTCTTACAAAAGATGAGTTTGATGCAAGGTTTGCAAAGCTTACCGAAGTGGGCGAGTTTATCTCAGATGCATTTGACAGGCTTTCACTTATAGTTGAAGTTTTAAATAATCTGCTTATTTACCTTTTTACCATGCAGTATGCGATATCAGACAGCGAGACTGACACTGCGCTTGCTTCCGTAAAAGAGACCCTTGCGGCATTTGACGGCAAGTATACAAAGGTAAGTGATTATGTGGAAGCATCTGAGGGCTTTTTTGCAAAACTTGAGGGCTTCCTTGAAAATTCCCGTGATGATATGGCAAAGCTTGATGCTTCAAGGGAGATACTTGTAAATGAAAACTACGAAGTACTTACAGAGCTTGATATTGAGGATGAGGTAAACGACCTTGCAATCTGTGCCCTTTTAGCTTCAGAGAGCCGTTTTGTTGATTATAAAAAGTTTTTTGAAAAGACAGGTACAGTTGGCGAAGAAGAGTTTAAAAATGTGCGCGATGCCCTTATAGCAGATTATGACGCCCTTTTTACAGGGCTTTCAAAGCGCATAAGAAGAGCTGTTATGGCTGAGGCCATTAAAAATATGCCGGTATTTTTAAACTCAAAGACCGAGATAGAGCAGTATATAAGATACGCCCTTGAAAGTTGTACTGACAAGGCAGAACTTGCAGGGTGCGTCGCTTCGATAAAGCTTATTACGGAAAGTGACTTTTAGGAAAAGTATAATGATTAGATGGCATAACAAGCTCTATTTTGATAAAGGGCTTGAAAGTGACAAAAAAAGAGAAAAGATAAGAGAAAACGTTGATGCAAGGAAGATAGTCTTCCCCGGAACCACCGGGATATTTCTTGCTTCAAATGATGATAACATAGCAGAGATCATACCTTTTAACGATATGCTTCTTCCTGCATATAAAGATAAAGATTATCTTTGTATAGGTATGTGCTCGGGGCAGGCAGCCGCTGAGAAGCTGGTCTGCAGGCTTATGGCTGATATATATAAAGAGCGGGGATATATCCCTGCGTCTTTGGTAAAAGAGATATTGCTGGTTTGCTAAGACCTTTCGGGCTTTACCGGCAAATGTAAACGGGGGAAACTATGCAGATAGTATTTGGCATTCTTTGGGGGCTGTTATTTGTATTTTTGTTTGTGCTCTTTTTGCTCCTCCTGGTTCTTTTTGTTCCTGTAAGATACCGTATGTCGGGAGAATATGAAAAAGAGATAAACGCGGATATCGGTATTTCCTGGCTTTTACATGTGGTATCCGTAAGACTCAAAAAAAACGGAGATAAAACAGATCTTATCCTTAAGATATTTGGCATAAGGTTTGGTAAAAAGAAAGAAAAGGAACAAACAGAGAAGAAAAAAGAAAAGAAGACAAATAAAAAAGAAAAAGAAAAAAAACCGAAGAAAAAGAGGGTTTTCGGCAAAAAAAGAAAACCTGAAGATACAGACGGCATGAGCAGGTTTGAAAGATTTATGCTTAAAGCCGGCTATATCTGCGAAGATCTTGACGCTCTTAAGAGAACTTTACAGAGTGATTCAAGCAGGCGTGCTTTTTCTCTTGTATTTGAAGAGGGAGTAAGACTCTTTAAGGCCATACTTCCAAAGAAACTTGATCTTTACTTAAAATATGGTACAGGCGATGCATACAGCCTTGCAAATGCACTTATAGGATTATCGGTTATCTACGGCCTTTACGGAGACCATGTGGATATAGAGCCCGACTGGGATAACGAAGTACTTGTGGTCCGGGGCAAGGCAAAGGGAAGAATAATCTTATTTACTTTAGTGCTGATTTGTATTAAAGTATTATTTAACAAGGATATAAAGAAACTTAAGAGAAGACTTGAAAGTCTGACACATTTTGAAGAAGAGGAAGGTAATGAAAATGGCGGAGACAAATAATAACTTTTCAAATACAATGGAATCCTTATTTAAGGGCATGGACGGATTTATTACCACAAAGACCGTGGTTGGTGATGCCATACATTTTGACGACGGAACCATAATCCTTCCGCTTGTAGATGTTTCATTCGGTGCAGGCGCAGGTGCTTTTACAAGAAAAGATATAAACAACAACGGCGTAGGCGCACTTGCAGGAAAGATAACACCAAGTTCTGTACTTGTAATAAAGGGCGGAAGTGTTAAGCTTGTAAATATCAAAAATCAGGATACTATGACAAAGATCCTTGATATGATCCCTGATTTTGTCAATAAATTTGCTCCATCTAAAGGCAAAAAGGGTAAGAAAGCTGAAGATATCACCGAAGAAGATATAGCTGAGGCTATTGAAGAGGCACATAAATAATTTTTTGAATTTTTTAATTTGTGCTTGCAATTTCCTTGACTTTCTGTTAAAATATTCGTTGCGTGCAAGATTATGTGTCTGTATTCGGGGCACGAGCGCACGAATACAGTCTATATAAAAGGAGGTGCCACCATGGCAAAGTGTGCTATTTGTGAGAAGGGTGTTCATTTCGGTATTGCAGTGAGCCATTCACATAGAAGAAGCAATAAGATCTGGAAATCAAATGTTAAGTCTGTTCGCGTTAACAATAACGGCACAGTACAGAAAATGTACGTTTGTACATCTTGCTTAAAGTCAGGTCTTGTTGAGAGAGCTTAATGCATCTCTTTAATATTGAAAAGGGAAGGAATGAGATTTAATTCTCATTCCTTTTTTTATTGCAGTTACAACTTATTAATGCTATAATCTTACATAAGGTAATAAAAACTATGTATGGAGGAGATTATAATGGATAGGTTTGCAGAAAAAAGACGTGCCAAGAGAATTCCCGTAGAGCTCAAACTTGAGGTATCTTCCCTTTTCAGACAGGATCACGAGCAGGTAGCAAATGTTAATGCTCCGATCGAGGTTCTTAACGTTTCCCGTACAGGAATCGGTTTTAAGAGTGAAAGCGTACTTCCTCTCGGTTTTTATTTTAATGCCACTCTTCATATTATGAAGGAAGAAAATGCTAATCTGTACTGCGTTGTTAAGATCATAAGAGAAGAGAAAGACAAGGACGGGGTAAATATTTACGGTTGCGAGATTATCGGATTTCCTTCGATCCTCAATTATGTATTTGATGACCTCGAGGCAGGTTATAAAGAATAAAAAGCAAGGCCCGGAATCAGATGGTTCCGGGTTTTTATCGGATAAAAGAGGTTAAGGAGTATACCTTAAGGATGGACGAAAAAGATAAGGAATATATTGCCCACATTGCCGAATATCTTAAGAATGTGGACTACATAAAGCCGGGAGAGGTTCCGGATATAGAACTTTATATGGATCAGGTGACTACGTTTATGGATTCTCATCTGGCTTCCTTTAAGCGCTTTGATGACGACAAGATCTTAACAAAGACCATGATCAATAACTACTCAAAGTTTAATCTTTTGCCGCCTTCAAACAAGAAAAAGTACTCAAAAGACCACATGCTGCTCCTGATCTTTATATATTACTTTAAAAATGTTCTTTCTATCAATGACATTGATGCTATTATGGAAGAACTGAGAGAGAACTATTTTA
>Ga0129306_1003522_pt1 | contig 11557 bp, 7 predicted proteins | sample P827metagenome_FD_94438 | JGI IMG/M metagenome (GOLD analysis project Ga0129306, IMG submission 94438) | Capybara group fecal microbial communities from Wisconsin, USA - P827 metagenome | ecosystem: Host-associated > Mammals > Digestive system > Large intestine > Fecal | place: USA: Wisconsin...
AATGATTCTGTCTGTTTTATCGGCACCAAAAAGGCCACATTTAAGATAACCGCCTCCAACTTAAAGACTTTCCTGAAGACTTTTGCAGACATCTTCTCATCATAAGTTATCCGCCAAAAGGCATAAAAAAGAGAGCTCTTCAAGAGTTCTCTTTTTATAGTATCACATCGATTCGCCATTACATAAACATTACATAGTAATGCGGTAATGTTTCCTTGACCCCGACTTTTCCATTTCTGTTTGATATAAGCTTATACGCCGTGTTGGGAGAATATGATTCTATAAAGTTGTTTAGCGATGCAGATGAGGTATTTCCGGACTTGACTTCAATCGGGATAACCTCTCCGTTTTTTTCAATTATGAACTCCAGTTCATGATCATCATCAGGCTTGTAATAATGTAGAGAATACCCTCTTTTAACAAGGCATTCGGCGATTATGTTTTCGTAGATTCCGCCTTTTGCATTTCCTTTTAAGGAATTATTCAGAAGTGCTCTTTTTGTCTCGAATCCATACATACAGGTAAGCAGCCCGGTATCATTAATGTAAAGCTTAAACTGTTCTTCTTTCTCATTGGCAATCAATGGTATGTAAGGCTCGGAAACATTATAGCAGGCATTTACAAGGGATGAATCTTTAAGCCATTTTATGCTTCCACCATATTTCCGCCTGGTCTGACCTTTCTCAACTGTGGAGTATTGAAATTTTTTGAGTTCTTTGGCCAGTTGCACAGGTATGGCATCATAGCACATTCTTACCAACTGTTTTTCTTTTCCCTTTGCGTGTTTGGATATATCGTCCTGATACTGAACTATGATGTTTTGTTGAATGCGCATAACTCGGTTGAAATCTTTGTTTGTTGCAAAATCACTGACTGCTTCAGGCATTCCTCCAACAACCATAAACTCTCTAAACAGATCCTCAAATCTGTTATGAATGCTTTCGGGAAGCTGATTTTCAGTTCCCATGTATTCCTTTAATTCGAGAATTGTATCATCAGAGTATCCATACATCCACAAGAACTCTTCGAAATCCAGGGAATACATGGTAATCTGATCTTCATATCCCACAGGTATAGATGCCGGTTCTTCTACCTCTGAATCGTCATCATCGCCATATGAAAGGCCCAGAAGTGAACCTGATGCGATTACATCAAACCTCATATCCTCTGCCAAGAATTTTAGTGCGGTTCTGGCACTTCCGCATCTCTGTATCTCATCCAGAAAAATTAGAGTTTTTCCGGGCACTATATGAGCATCCGGCATATTGGCTGTTATTCTTTTTGCTATTTCTGTTCCGGATAATTCTCCTTCAAAAATAGTCTTCAGAGCTGGCTGGAGAAAAAAATCTATAATGATAAAGGAGTCATACTCATTTTTGCCAAATTCCCTAACGATATAAGACTTGCCAACCTGTCTTGCACCTTTTATGAGCAGACATTTCTTTAGTCCTTCTTCATGCCTTCTCTCTTTCCATTCTAAAAGTTGTGAGTAAACTTTTCTTTTTAGCATATTTATCCCTCCATACGTTGATTCTCCTGCATTTACAGAGGTTTGTCAACCCCTGATGCATAAAATCGGAGGATAAATACGACTAAAAATGCATAAAATCGGAGGATTAATATGACTAAAAATGCATAAAATCGGAACATCCAGATACGCATAGTGTAGCAGTCAAGAAAAGTAGATGTAGCAGTCAAGAAAAGTAGACTCGAAAAATGTTTTTTTGTTGTTTTATTTTTCAAAAGTGGACATGGGCCACTTTTTTATGCATTTTATTTTTTCAAAAGTAGACACGGAGCGTTTTTTTCACTCGTTTTTCTTTTCAAAAGTAGACACATCCCTTGTCGATGGAATATGGGTTTGCATTGTATTTTATGCATATTCTTGATATTCTATTAGTTGGTGACTAAGGGGTCATTCGGAAAGTATGCATAAGGGACGGAAGACGGAAGATGTGAGATCGCTCACGGGAAACGGCCGGCGGACCGGATGCAGAGATGACGGCAGATTATCATAAGAGGGAGAATCAGAGATGAAAAGAGCAAAAGACATCATGAGAAGACTGCTTGCGATGGGACTGGCTGCAATACTTCTTGCAGGTTCGGTCAGTACGGGCGCATATGCGGAAGGCACGGACGAACCGGAGTCAGTAGCGGTCGCAGACGAAGGTACGGAAGAAAGTGAGATTATTTCTTCCGGGGAGATGACAGAGACTGAAGAGACCGGCGAAGAAACTTCAGAGGAGGTCTCATCAGAAGGATCGGAAGTATCATCCGATGAGGAAGAGACAATAACAGAGGATCTGACGGAAGAAGTACCGGACTCAGAGGATGAGACTGTTATGTCGGAAAAAGAGAGCATAGCTGAGGCAGATGATCAGCCGGAAGTTGAGCTGCAGGCGGGAATGGGTGCTTATGCAGACTATATACCGAAAGATGGAGACACCCAGGGGATACTGGTTAGTAAATGGGTACTGTTCGGAGGTTATCCCTGGTACATCATAGAGGATAACTCTACAAGTGCCGTGACAGGATACATCACATTGTTTGCGGCGGAATGCATCGGTGATGCGACAACATTTAATGATGCCACTGATGATCCTCATTATAAATACAGCTCCTCTAATGTAAAAAGAACTGTGGATGCCATGACAGAAGAAGGAGGAACTTTGTCAGCTGTTGCAGATGCAATCAAAACAGTCGATGTTGATATGTGTTACTATGATAATACAAAATATGACACTGTTAAAGATGTCAAGTGTTATCTCATAGATGAAAAAACAGCAGCACAACTTCCGCAAAACGCGATAAAATGCACAGTAACTATATCCGGAACAGACGAACAATATTGGATGACGAGTATTTGCAGAGAGCTAAACGATGATGATTTTCGTGTGGAAATGTGCAGCAGGGAAACCGGTGTATCATCTTTTGGCGACGTATTTGAAGGTCGTTATGGTGTTCGTCCTGCATTGCAGCTTAAGCTTTCCAAGGTAAGCTTTTCCCCTATCGACAATACATTTTCTCTTATCCCATCAGGCTCCGGCTACAGAGTGACTCTGGCCGGCGGTGAGAATGCGACGGTAAGCGGTGGAGACACGACCCAGACAGTGCAGACCGGAGCGATGGAAACCGTGACATATACTGCGAATGAAGGACATCATTTTGAACCGTTTGCGGATATCACTGATAACGGGATCACGGCACACAGAGTGAGCGATACCGTAGTTACGGTATCCGGAACCCCGACGGATGATGCGGCTATAAGAGTGCCGGATGCCGTTGATTATATTACGGTAAAAGCTGCCCGTGTTACATCCGGACAGAGCAGTAAAGAATTCGGCAAGTTTGAAGATGCGGTAACAGCCTGGAATGAAGCAGGGGCCGGAGCGACACTAACGCTTCTTAAAGATATTACAACAGGCAGTACGGTCAAAGTTCAGGGTGGAACAGAAGGATCGCCCATGATCCTTGACCTTAATGATCACGGAATTCTGTTTACCGGAGAATCGATAAGAGGTATTGTTGTTCCCAGTAAGTTGAATTATCTAAGACTTACGGACAGCAAAGGATCGGGAAGTACCAGATATATCACCACTGATGAAAGCGGAAGAGGTACATCTGTAAGCACTGTAAAACCCTCTTCGGGTATCGTTGTATCCGTACAGGGCGGATATATAACAGGGGCAAGCAATGTGGGAGTATATAATGACGGATCATTTGAAATGCTCTCCGGAACGATAATTGCCAACATATCAAGCGGATCTACAGCAAATGGTGGCGGAGTACACAATAGTGGTGTCAAGTTTACCATGAATGGAGGTATGATCACTTATAACTGTGCAAAATTAGCCGGTGGTGGTGTTAATAGCGCTGGCGGAAGTTCATTTATTATGAATGGAGGCATGATCACGCATAACAGCGCAAAGACAGGCGGCGGCGGTGTCTTTCACGAAAACGAAAGCGCAAATTCATTTGTTATGAATGGAGGAGAGATAAGTTACAATACTTCAGGAATAACCGAATCGGCAGTTGGAAATATGGATGCGATTGGCTTTATTTATAATACAGCTCTGTCATTTACCGGCAATATATTCGCAGGAGAGAAGATCGACGGATCGGATGCAAAGGCCGTTACTCCCAATCATGCCCGCTTCGATTGCGCAAAATACGGCTTCATAAGGATAGCTGATGATGTGTTCACGCATGATCCCATAGAGAAGGTGACATATACAGGAAAGGCTATCTCTCCGGATGTAACGGTTCGCTGCGGAACCACGGTGCTTGAGAAGAACAAGGACTATACGATCAAATTCAGCAACAACACGAATGCCGGCAAGGAAGCGAAGCTCACGATCACCGGTAAAGGAAACTACAGCGGAACCGTAACGGATACATTCGAGATCGGACAAAAGAGTCTCAGTGACGGTGCCGGCGGAGTGAATGAAGAGATAGGTGTATCGATCATCCCTTCTGTGGCATATAACAGTAAAAAGACTTATCAGCCCGTTCCCGTCATTACATATAATGGGAAGAAGTTAAAGAAGGATAAGGATTTCGAGGTTTCTTATTATGTGTTTGAAGACAGCGGATTTGAGAATGCGTTAACACCGAAGGAACCCGGTCATTACAGCATATTGGTAAAAGGAATCGGCAACTTTACGGATTCCATCCATGGGGACTTCCGGATCGCAAGCAGTACGCAGACACCGGTCAGTAAACTGACTGTCTCCAAGATCAAGGATCAGGATTACACCGGAGCTGCCCTTTGTCCCGAACCGACCGTAAAGAACGGCAATACCGGGCTTGAAAAAGACACGGACTATTCACTTTACTATGTGAATAATACAGAGATCGGAACCGCAACAATATATATAACCGGCATGGGAGAAAATTATATAGGTACCCGGACAGTAACCTTCAAGATCAAGGGTATTCCGATGAAAAAGGTCAGTGTAAAGGGTATCCCGAAATCCGAGACATACACCGGAACAGCCCATAAGCCGGGCGTTACGCTTAGTTATAAAGCAGGCAGCAAAGCTCCCGTACAGAATATCGATTGCGTTCCGAAGGATTTATATGAGGGTCTGACCGAAGAGCAGAAAGCGGATGTTGATTGTCTCATAACTTACGGCATTAATACAGACGTCGGAACGGCAACGGTTACCCTGACAGGCATCCACGGCTGCACCGGTACAGTCAAGAAGACATTTAAGATAACACCGTACCCGATTGACAAGGATCAGTCAGATATCTTTACAGTCACTCTTGCTGAGGAAACCTATCCTTATGCCAAGGGCGGAGTGAAACCCAAGCCCGTGGTTAAGTTCATGAGTACTGTTCTGACTGAAGGTAGAGATTATACGCTTTCATATGCCAATAATACATCCGTAAATGACGGAAGCGGAAAAAAGAAGCCGACGGTTAAGGTAACGGGCAAGGGCAACTTCAAGGGTACCGATACGACCACGACCTTTAAGATCGGTCAGGCAGACATGACGGCCACAGGAGTTACGGTATCTGCCAAGGATGTTGTATTTAAGGATAAAGCAGGCAAGTGGACGACCAAGTTCTCGCTCGCAGGACCTGACGGCAAGGCTCTTAAGGCCGGTAAGGATTACGACAACAAGACTGTCTTGTATTCATATGATGCAGAAGGAACAAACATAGTAAAAGCAACGGATACAGTTCCTGCAGGCACCACGATATATATAAAAGTGAATGCAAAGGGAACGCTGTATTCGGGATCGGCGACCGGCAGCTACAGAGTAGTCGAAAAAGACATCAGCAAGCTCAGCGCATCCGTTGCCGCCAAGGAATTCACGGGCAAAGAGATCAGGCTTAATAACGGCGATATCACCTGGAAGTCCGGAAAGAATAAAGTAACGGATGTTGAATTCGAGATAGATCCTTCGACTTACAAGAACAACACCAACAAAGGCAAAGCAACTGTCATTGTCAAAGGAAAAGGTGCTTACGGAGGTACCAAGAAGGTTACCTTTAAGATCGGCACCAAAGGCATCTTCTGGGGATTGCTTAAGAACTGACCGAAAGACATAATACAGCAAAAGGGCTGCTCGACGAGCAGCCCTTAAACTTATACAGCGCTACTTGGATTCGAACCAAGAAATGACGGAGTCAGAGTCCGTTGCCTTACCGTTTGGCGATAGCGCTATTTATGCATGTCCTTTACAGACAACGATTATAATAACGCATTTCAAATGAAAAAGCAAGGACTTTTGTGACGGATTTTGCGAATTGTGATAGAATGAACAACATGGATAACAATGAATTAAAACAATTAGGTGAAGTAATGACGGAATCGGAGGACATTTTCGACGGATTTGTCCTGCATGTGAAGAAGGATATGGTGCGTCTGCCGAACGGTAATACTGCATCCAGAGAGATCATCCGGCACATCGGCGCTGTCTGCGTTGTTCCCGTGACAGACGACGGCAATGTCATAATGGAGCGCCAGTTCCGCTATCCCATAGACCGTGTGATCACCGAGATCCCTGCCGGCAAGCTCGATTCCAAAGATGAGGACAGACTCTCCGCCATCAAGCGTGAGCTCAGAGAGGAGACCGGATATGAGGCCTCGGAGTGGCTCGATATGGGACTTTACTATCCCGCGCCCGCCTACTCGGACGAGAAGATCACGATGTATCTGGCGCGCGGCCTTCATAAGGGAGAGAGAGACCTCGACGAGGACGAATTCCTCAATATCATCGAAGTGCCCATGGATGAGCTCGTGGAGGACATCATGGCCGGCCGCATCACGGACGGCAAGACTCAGGTTGCAATATTAAAGGCCAGTGCCATCATGTCAAAATGACGGCGACTGACCTTACAGTCTCTCTAAGATTCTGAACCTGTCGGCACGACCACCGGGGGCATCATGTCAGCATCTCAGTGATAATGACGAGTGCGACGGCAGCCAATATGCCGAGCACCAGTGATACGCTCCAAACGGTGATACGCTTTTCTTTGAACAGCTTATTGTTACGGATGGACTTAAGCGGATTGGTACGTCCTTCATTGCCGGAGATCCATGATATGATCCCGCCGGCCATAAGCAGTGTGATCACTGACAATAAAACATATACTATGACTGTCAGAGCCGAGGTTGAACCTACGGCTTCTTTCATATCTCCTTCGAGTAGCTCCTCAAATAATCCCGTATAGAGATGATCCAGAACAAACATTGCCAGAACGGTTCTTGAGTTGATGAGCGCATGCATAAGGACAGAGGGCCAGATACTTCCGGTTGCTTCCACTAAGAGAGCCATGGCTATGCCGATGACAAAAGCATATGCAAACTGATTGATATTACCATGCATAAGTCCGAAGAGAAGGGCGGACATCAGTACGGATGCAAGAGGCCTGCAGGCTCTTCTGTAACCGCCGTAGACAACTCCTCTGAATGCCAGTTCCTCACAGAAGGGAGGAAGTACGGCCATAGTAAATATTGCCGTGGGAATGGACATATCCAATATATCTCCGCTCAGTTCCAGTATCGTATTATCCACGAATTGCATGGTTATGACATTGCACAGTGTAATAACGGGCATGATCATCAGAGTATAGACAAAAGTCATCAGTATGGTAGATGGCTTGACTGCTCTGTACATCAGTCTGTCAGAGAGCGGAACGGCTTCGTAACCTTCCGTGGATGCGGCCTTATGTGACTGTATGACATACCATATCCCGGCCATCAAAAGTGCAGGCGCTGCGATCAGGAGTTCCGATATTACTGAGTTGAGCACCAGATTGTCGACTATCACGCCGAGTATATCGATGGGCAAAAAGTTGATCCCCCACATAAGCAGCATCAATAAAAGAAAATATATATTTGCAATATTCCGTTCGGTTTTCATTCCTCTTTTGGTTAACATAATGTTATCTTGTTCTCTCCGATCTCTATCAGCCTCTGTTTAAGCAGCCTTCCGACAGCTCTCTTAAATTCATTCTTGGACATCCCGGTCTTTTCTTTTATAAGCTCGGGAGATGCCTTGTCATTAAACGGCAGCATTCCTCCGTTACTTTTCATAAGCTTTATGAGCCTGTCCGCATCTATATCCATCTGTATATGACTGAGTTCACGCAGGCTTAAGTCCACCTTGCCGTCAGCCTTTACGGCAGTGACTCTCGCCCGAACCGTCTCGCCGACCTTCACATCAGTAGTCAGCTCCCGCTTCGGGATCAGCCCCTGGTACATATCATCGATCGCCACGAAGGCGCCGAAATTATCACTGATCTCATAAACCGTTCCGTTCACCTGATCGCCCTTACGGATGTCCGTGGCGGTCTTAAGATACTTATACAGTTTCATGGTCGCGCAGAGGCGGCCGCTTTTATCCTCATAGAGCGCCACGGGGATATCCATCCCTGCACTAAGCTCGGTTGTCATCTCGCGATAGGGCAGCAGCAGATCCTTCTCAAGTCCCCAGTCGAGGAAAGCACCGATCCTGCCGACCTCGAGCACACGGCACCGTCCGATCGAGCCGAGTGTCATGCGCGGTTCCTTACATGTTGCGATGAGCCTGTCACTGCTGTCTTTATATATGAACACATCGATCTCATCTCCGACCTTTGCCCCTTTCGGAACCTGGTTGGCGGGCAAAAGAACCTCGCCTGAGTCTTCCGTGTCCGTCAGGTACAGTCCGAATTCCACGGACCGTGATACCTTAAGTGCCTGTTTTTTTCCAATATTCATAGTATATCCGTCCTGTCGTGTGAACTGCCTGCAGCGAAAATCAAAACTTAAGCTCTGCAAGCATATATGTGTTACCTGACACTCCTGTCAGTTCGACCACCATCTCTGAATCCGTCTTATATAAAACGGGAATGATCTCGTCATTAAGATGCGCCTGCTCGCGATACTCTGCCCGAAGGCGCTTAAGAGTGTCGGGATATGTGAGCGAGCTCATGGCGATCTTGATATACTGGCCGTTGTTGACATGGCCGTTGCTGTCAAGGTGCTGCCTGCCGACGATCACGCTCTCAAGCTTCTGACCCGGGACATCAGGGATGCTTATCTTGCGGGATGAATAGGTCATGTCGAGCTTCGGCTCGATGTCATAGGCCGATATCATCTTATCGGTCACCTTGGCCGGACGCATGTTCTTCCAGTCCATTAAGAGCCACAGCGAATTGGCTTTGACGATCATCTCACCTGCCGTCCCATCCTTACCGACAGTCTGCAGACAGAAGTTTCTGTATCCGAAAAAGCCCTTGAAGTCATAGGGGAAAGTGCCGACAAACAGCCTCTCACCGTACTTCGGACGCCTCAGTATCTCGACTTCCCAGTAATTAAGAATCCAGACCATGTCGAGCGGGAGCAGATAATCAAATCCAACACCCAGATCATCCGAGTGGAAACATGAGCTGTCCTGGAACATATCTATTATCGCGGGCAGCGTCATCAGCCTCGAATCATCCGACTGGCTGAAGCCTACCCTGAAATCGTATGAGTACATAATAACCTCTTATGTAATACTGATGCGCTGAATATATTGCGCAAGCGGGTAATTGGAGACGCCGGTACTCAGGTCTGCAAGTGCATCCATGCACTTGCAAACAGACCAACCGACATCCGTGTCGAAACGCCGGCGTTCCTCAGGCGGCTTATGTACCGCTGCGTCGGAACCTTAGCGCAAGCGTGCCCGCGGTGCAATATATTCAGTGCATCATCAATATATAACAATGCAATATTATAGCACATAGGGGGAGATTGTGGTATTATTGAAGATAGCAAAATGTAACGGGAAAGGGAGGTTTACATAACATGAAGAGAAGTATGCGTACTACGCTTCTCATGATCATTGTGCCCCTTGTGGTCGCACTGATCGTGAGCATTGCTTTTTTCTCTGTAAGGCTCAACAAGATCAGCAAGAGTGATGAGGCTCTGTACTACGACAAGCTGTACACGATCAACACCACATTGCTCAATGCGGACAGGGACTTCTATCAGGCCATGTATGCCGCACTGGAATTCCATCTGGAGCAGGCGACTCTGTCAGCTTCAAGACTCTCGGAATTACAGGAAGAGTATAAGGAGAACAAGCAGCAGACCGCTGACAGAGTACGGGAAGCCGTGCAGATCGCTGAGTCTGATCCGTCTCTGTACACCGGAACGAAGTTAGAGGGCAGTGAAAAGTCGTTCTTAGACTATTACAACCTGTTCGAATCCAACTTCAATATGTGGGACGGTTACTATAAGATCGATACGGATGAGGGTTACTGGTCCAACTTCTGTAATCAGTTCGGACCTACCCGTGATGCTCTGTCCGATATGCAGGAAATTACGGAAGCCTGGGCTACGGCACAGGTTGCGAAACAGGAAGCAAGTGTCAGGAACACCATCATCATAAGTTTTGTGATATTCATTATCATCGCTGCAGTTCTTATGGTCCTTGCCATCCTTGTCATGAACACCATCACGAAGTCGCTTAAGCAGGTCGGTGATGCGATCGACAATATGGCTGACGGTGACTTTGTATCAGAAGTTAAGGTCAAGTCCGATATCAGGGAATTCATCAATATCGCTTCCGTTACGGACAATATGCGCAACAAGTTAAGAGAAGCCCTGCTTAAGGTTGTAGGACATGCGGAAGCCGTCAATACCGGAGCCGATGTGACTGAGGATTCGATCAGTGATTCGAAGAGGACATCGGGAGATATCTCCAATGCCATCGACGATGTGGCACACGGAGCGACTTCCATGGCTCAGGACGTACAGGATACGTCATCGATCGCCATCGATATGGGTTACGCCGTTGGCAATGTCATAGATGTGGCCACTGCCAATATGGATAAGGGCCAGTCGCTGTATGAAGAATCCATCAGGGTTCAGCAGCAGCTTGAAGACCTCAGGAAGGCCGATGCCGAGACAGACCGCATGGCAGGTGCCGTTGCGGATTCGGTTGAAGAGACGGCCAAGGTTGTCGAGGAGATCACCACAGCCGCACAGGCTATCATGGGTATCGCCAATCAGACCAACCTGCTGGCACTCAATGCATCGATCGAGGCTGCCAGAGCAGGAGAGGCAGGCCGCGGATTTGCCGTTGTGGCTGAGAGCATAGGAGGCCTTGCTGCCGAGTCCAATCAGACAGCCAGCCAGATCACCGAGATGTTGGGCAATATCACGACACTGTCACAGCGCAACAGGGAACTTACGGGCAATATCAAGGAAGCAACGACGAGAGAAAATGCTGCGCTTGAAGAGATGGTATCATCATTTGATAACATGCTTGTGATGCTCAAGGAGACGGAGGCAGGCAACCGCAGCATCAAGGAACTTGCAGAGTCTCTTGACGACGCCAAGAACAGGATTTCTTCAGCGGTTGAGAGCCTTTCCAGCATATCCGAGGAGAATGCGGCTTCGACCGAGGAGACCAGCGCCTCGATGCAGCAGCTCAACTCCAACATGGAGAACATTGTGGCCGAGGCTCAGAACCTCAAGGCCATTGCCACCGAGCTTCAGGCAAATGTGGGGTATTTCAGGGTTCAATAGGCCCGGAGCCTGTCTCGACATGGGGCGGACACCGCTCATTTA
>Ga0129306_1003524_pt1 | contig 11542 bp, 8 predicted proteins | sample P827metagenome_FD_94438 | JGI IMG/M metagenome (GOLD analysis project Ga0129306, IMG submission 94438) | Capybara group fecal microbial communities from Wisconsin, USA - P827 metagenome | ecosystem: Host-associated > Mammals > Digestive system > Large intestine > Fecal | place: USA: Wisconsin...
TGTTTGTCATTGATATTGTCCCCTGGGCTTTGCAAGCGGCGAAAAAGAAGGGGATACCGTCTTATTTTATGGCAAATTTTACCTGGATAGACCAGTACGAAACGTTTTTGCCTGCCGACATGCTTCGTTACTATGAGGAAGCGTATTCACTGAGGGACAGGGTCCTTTATTATGATCTGGCAAACGAGCCGACTAAAAAGCGGCTTGGGCAGGGAACAGATGTCGGATTTGTCGCCAGACCTTTTCATGATAATGAAGTGCAGACGATAAGAAGCCGGCACAAAAGAAAAACCGTGTTCCTGTCCCTGGGGGTCAGCAACAGCGGCTTGAACCTGCCGATTGATGTGAGCGGCCTGGATTATGACTTTATCGCGACCAAAGCGATGCAAATCATAGGGGAGAATGTGGAATATCTTGATCCTTCCGTGCAGAACACACAGGATTACATAAAAGCATCAGATTTTTGCATATCAAAGGCCGGCTGGGCAACGGTTGCCGAAATCATGCTGGCCGGTGTCCCGTTTGGCGTGTTGAACCGGGAGAATGTAACCGAAGACATGATGACGATTGGGCAGTTAACAGAGAGAAAGGCTGCCATTCCAATTAACGAAAGTGAATTAACGGATATGGGAACGCTTCTGAAAAAAATGGAAGATTACCCGTGGTCAAAAGTAAGATATAAGAACAACTATAAGCTGGTTGCTGACATAATTTGCGGATTGTGAACCGATTCAGGCAGAAGATGTTTGATGAAAAAACGCAATGTCCGAACAAGTAATTTTAATTCTGTTGTACTGACACAAGGAGAAATAGTTTATTTAAAGTGAAAAAATATCTGGTATTCATATTAAGTATTTTACTTTTGGTTAGTCTTTTCCTGCTGGCCGGTTGCGGGTCAGAAACGAAAGCACCACAACGGGAACAGAGCATCCGTCATATTGTAGAGAACGGAATCCAATATTCCCATGCGTCCGGTATTTATGATAAACCGGAATTAAAAGTGCATATGAAAGCACCGGAAGGATATACGATAGCGTTTACCACGAACGGAACTAAGCCTTCCCTAAAAGATGCCAACGGTAAATCCGAATTGGATGTAACCTTAAAGCGCGGTATGTCCGGATATCTTGTGGACCACAAAGAACTGATGCTGTGCCCTGAGTTAAATAATTTTGTTCTTCGCAAGGATGAAAGTCTGCCGGCCGGCGTTGTCCTGAATACGGCTCTGGTTGACAGTAAAGGCACAGTCAGAGATAAAGTGCAGACAAATGTTTATTTTTTAAATGTAGATTTTGCAAAGAAGTTTCCGGGGTGTCTGGTTGTTTCAATAACGACAGACCCGCGGAACCTGTTGGATTATAAAACGGGGATTCTTGCTTCCGGCGCCGCATATGATGTCTGGAAGAAGACGAATGCAGGGAGAAAGGCAATAGCAGGTAAAAAATGGTGGGAAGGCAGAGCAAACTTTACCCATCGGGGCAGAAACTGGGAGAAACCCTGTCAGATACAGATATTCAAAAGCGGTTCGGTAAAGCCGGATCTGGAAATGAACGCAGGGTTACGGGTGCGGGGAGGCATGTCAAGGTGGTATGTTCAGAAATCTTTTACGTTTTACTTCCGGGATGAGTATGGAGATAAAATACTGCAATTTCCATTATTTGGCAAAGTAAGAGAATACAAGACTTTTTCGTTGCGAAACGGTGGGAATGATACCGACTACCTGAAGTTTAAAGATACGTTTATTCAGGATTTGGGCAAGGGAGGCAGGTTCACTGTTTTTGATTCCCGTCCGGCTGTATTGTTTTTAAACGGCGAATACTGGGGACCCTATTCGTTGAATGAACTGATATCGGACAAAACGATGCATACCCTGTTCGGGGTTGATGAGAATAATGTGGTCGTAATCAAGGAAGCAAAAGTTGAGGTCGGAAAAAAAGAAGATATAAAGCTTTATGAAGAACTGCAGGCTTTTGCAGATAAGGATCTGACGAATCCTGAAACATACAAGAAGTTTTGCGATGTGGTAGACGTCCGTTCCATGGCGGATTATTTTGCCATGCGGATCTATACCGGTGACGGAGACTGGACTCCTGTTCATAACCATGTGCTCTGGCGAAGCCGGGATAATTCCTTTAACGGCGGTCGGTGGCAGTTTATTGTCCATGATACGGAATACAGCGCAGGGCACTATAATCAAAAACTGACATCCCCTGAAACAGACCATTTCCAGCGGGCAATAAAACATTTCCCCCTGTTTAAGGCAGCCATCCGGAATAAAGAGTTCTACACGATGTTTTTGGATGCCATTAAAAAAGTCGGTTCGGAAAACTATAAGTATTCAAGGGTACAGGAAAAAATGAATTCCTATGATAAAATCTGGGGGACGCTCATGCTGGACTTCTATAAGCGTTTCGGGGATTCTTCGCTGAAACGGAAAGACTGTATGGAATTAACATTGAATTTCTTTAAGAAAAGGTATGACATTATCATACCCATTGTGGAGAAGTGGAGACCGTGAAGAAATAAGTTTCTTTAATTACAAAATACGGCGAAACAATTTTTTAAACAACAATTTTAGTTTAAGTCTTTTAAAAAGGATAAAAATGACCGGTATTATGAAAAAAAATCGAAAGATACTTTTTGTTACGCTGTTAACTGCAGAAATATTACTAATGGTGTATATGACCTGGCAGTATGGCGCCCAATGGCTTGACAGCGATGACTCGGCAGAAATGATTCTGGCTGAGTTACTTAGTCGCGAAGGCGGTATCCTGAGTAAGAACTGGTATTATTCTACGGAATTGCGAGTCCTTAATACCCAATTAGTGATGGCGCCCTTGTTTTGCCTTTTTTCTGATTGGCATGTCGTCAGGACTGTTGGGACGGGGATATTGTTGGCAATACTTCTATCTTCCTATATCTTTTTCTGCCGGTCGGTCGATCTTGGGAGGAGTATGATTTATCTTGCTCCTCTGATTGTCTGGCCTTTTTCCTGGATTTACCTTGATTTTGTGTTGTATGGTTTATATTATATTCCGCATCTTTCCATTATTTTTATTAGTCTGGGGCTTTGTTTGAACACTTCATACAAACAAGCCCTGAGAACGTTTGCGCTGGTATTTCTTTCTTTTGTGGCAGGGCTTGGGGGGATTCGGATGGTAACGGTTTGCTACGTTCCGCTTGTTGCTGCTGCATTTGTTTCTGTAGTTCCTCATTTTCGCTCTGAGAATACAGTATCTGCAAAATTCTTTTTCCGGTCTCTGTTTTCTGTGATGGCAGCCATATGCGGTTTGGTTGTCAACTACATGGTCCTTGCAAAATCTTATAGTTTTTTAACCATGTCGTTTTTACATCTGGTTCCACCGCAGTGGGGAAAGGTAGTCTCTATTATTAAAAGTTTACCTTCTTTTTTTGGTATGGTAAGGTATGATTCTTCCTTTCTTAAGATGATAGTCTTTTTGCTGGTTTGTTTTTTATGCCTGATAATTCTTTTAATGAGTTTACGACTGATCAAATATTGGAAGTCGTTATCTCAGGAAACACAAATATTATTGGCGTTTTTTCTTTTTTCTATTCTGCTTACTATTGCTGCGCCGGTTTTTACCACACAAGGCTGGAGTAACCGCTACATGATACTGCCCGGAATAGGTTTTTTGGTAATTATTGGCGCTTATATTAATCGGTTTAAACCCACTGTTTCTGTAATAAAATATGTTTCGATTATTCTTATACTAACAGAACTGTTTGCCGGGTTTCATCAATATTATGTTTTTGCTCATACAAAAAAGCTGCCGATAAAGAATCCTGCCTTTTCATACATTCTGCAATCCGGTATGCGATTTGGCTTTGGTGATTGGGATACTTCGGACGTATTGACGGAATTAAGTAATGGGAGGATCCATCTTTGTAAAATTGGAAACTTTAAAAAATTGGATCCCTGGTATTGGTTAATGGAAAAAGATTTCCAAAAATATGCACGAGGTCGGTCCGTTTTTTTGATTATCAATAATGACAGGTTAACTTACCATAAAAATTATGGATATCTACACGGAAGTTGGGAAAAGAAAGAACTTACATATCTTGATCACGGAAGGGTAGTGTTTCAAGACAGATACTTTACGGTTTGGGAATTTTCATCCTATGAACAATTGGAGGCTCTGCGTGGCAAGAAGTTTTGATGTAAGTTTTAAGTTAAGGAAGAACCGAATGTTTTATGAAGGCGTTTAAAAAACTTATCCGGTTTAACTCAAGGTTACTATTTAAAGGATTAAGGGCAGATTATTATGATTTCGGTTATAATGCCTGTATTTAATACAAAACAATACTTGGAACAGGCGATTGACAGCGTAATATGCCAGACCTGTCCGGATTGGGAACTGATTCTTGTGGATGATGGAAGTACCGACGGTTCCGGGGAGATGTGTGATGATTACGCAAATAAAGACCGTCGTATCCGCGTCATTCATCAGGAGAACAGAGGTTTATCAGGGGCAAGGAATACAGGCATGAGGTTTGCTTCGGGTGAGTTTATTCAGTTCCTTGACAGTGATGACTGGTTGTATCCGGGAACTCTGAAAACTGTTTATGAAGCGGCAATTAGTTCAGATTCGGATATGGTTATTTTTGATGCGCAATATGAAGGAGATAACTATTCCTGGCATGAAAAGTCAACGATTTTGGAGGGTTTATATGATTCGAAGACGATTCTGGCAAACCTTGCGAAGCCTTCCATACCGCCGTATGCCTGGAATAAATTTTGCCGGCGATTATTATATGAGGGTGTTTTGTTTCCGGAAGGTGAAAACTGGGAAGATGTAGCCACTACTTTTTATCCTGTTTCCAGAGCAAAAAAAATAGCGGTTCTTGGAAAACCGCTGTATCATTACCGCCAAAGGGAAGGCGCTATTTCAAAAAGCGCATTTAAAGATGGGAGTGCCCACAAATGGCGTTTTATTCAATATAGAAAAAGATATGAGTTTTTGAAAACCAATTATCCGGAATTGGCGGATATAGCCAAAGAGAGCCTGTTTAGAAACGGTCTGCTGTACTATTCAATAAGTTTGCAGGGAAAGAAAGATAGAAAAGAGAAACAAAAAACTTTTGACTATTTGTGTTCCCGGGAATTTGACGAAGGGATTATAAATCAAAAACTCAGACTTGTAAGAAAAGGATTTGAAACGTTTCCCGCTATTATTTCTTACATAATCAGAAGGAAGTTTTCTCCGCGTAATTAAACTAAAAGAGTTGGCTACTGTCTGTTAAAAATGGAGCAGACCACTTCGAAAACCGGTGGAAAGTATTTAAACAGAATAAAAAGAACAGCTCTTTTCCATGGTAAGCCCTTAGGAATCGTATTGTTTTGGCGTAAGATATGCGCAAAAAACATATAGTTTGGCTTTGACTTCTGTTTGTAGTTTCTGATGCAGTATCCCATACCGAAAGTATTAAGAAAAGTATTATATTGTTCCGAAGAACAGCCTTTATTCCATAAATCTTTTAGTTGTAAGATACGCATTCTAAACCAGTCCCTGGATTTTGTGTAGTCCGTCGTAATGCTTCCGGAACGCAACCGGTAATAATACAGGCTCTTGTTCATATAATAGATATTGGCTGCATTGTACACGGTTTTATATGTGGTTGCAATGTCCTGATAGTAATGTCCTTCGGGATATAACACTCCGTAAAACAGCTCTTTTCGATAAAGCTTGTTCCATACGTAATTTTGTACGTTTGTGAATAACAGGTCAATTGCTTCATCGCGGGTTATACGGCCTTCTTGAACGATTGTGGCAGGTGTTGGGATTTTCCTGGCATTTTTAACATATTGAAAGTTGAACATTACCAGGTCCGCATTATTCCGTATTGCACATTGATAAGCATCTTTACAATAGTTATCGTCTACCCAGTCGTCGCTGTCAACAAACATCAGGTAATCGCAGGAAGACAGGCGGATTCCCAAATTGCGGACAGCAGAGGGCCCGGTGGTTTTCGGGAGATGGATCACCCGGAATCTTGCATCTCTGACAGCATAAGCATCGCAGATTTCACCGCATCTGTCAGGAGACGCATCGTCTATCAAGATAATTTCAATTTCCGGCATGCTTTGCCTGCACAGACTGTCAAGGCACTCTTCCAGATAATTTTCAACTTTATAAACCGGAACAATGATGCTAATTAATTTTTTCATTATATAACTATTCCTTTATCTGCTTTTTATAATAGAATACCACAACTTTTGTATTAACGAAATAGTTCCGAATGTTTTATATGATATAATATTTAATTAATAATGTTTAATCGTTATTACCTTTAGCTATTCATCCTATTTTCGGGAGGGGCATTATGACAATGCCAACGCAGCAAACGGACTTTGTCATTACCTGGATAAAGGATAATGATTCGAACTGGCTGAATGAAAAAAGTAAATATCTGTCTGGGAATACCTCAGGAGACGGTTGTGCAAGGCAAAACCGGAACTGGGGACTTTTGCGCTACTGGTTTCGCGGGGTTGAAAAGTTTGCTCCCTGGGTTCACAAGATCCACTTTGTTACAGAGGGTCATTTACCGGGTTGGCTGAATACAGGGCACGATAAACTGAATATTGTAAAACATGCTGATTTTATTCCCGAACAGCATCTTCCTACCTTCAATTCCAACGCAATAGAGCTTTTTATGCATAAAATTCCGGGTTTGACGGAACAATTTGTGTATTTTAACGACGACATGTTTCTAATTAACAAAGCGGTTCCTCAAGATTTTTTTAAAGACAATCTGCCCTGTGATCTGGCAGTTTTAGGCGCAGTTTTGCCACAGGATGAACCGGTCACCAATATTATCTTTAATAATGTTAAGATTATAAACCGATATTTCAGGAAAAAAGATTTAACGATACACCAGTGGAGAAAAGTCCTTTGTCTTTGCTACGGGAAACTGCTGGTACGGTCGCTTTGCCTGTATCCGTTCAGCAGGCATACCGGGTTTTATGATCCCCATCTGGCGATTCCTTTCACAAAAAACACCTTTGAAACCGTTTGGAATCACATACCTGATGAGTTGTCCGAAACCTGTATGCACCGGTTTCGTTCTCCGGATGATTTGAGCATCTGGCTAATGCGCTACTGGAGTCTGGCAAAAGGAGAATTTGTTCCCCATGCGATGCCGGGGAAATATTTTGAGATTGGTAATCCGGACCTGGTTCCTTTTATCAGGAACCAAAAAGGAAAGATAGTTTGCTGCAATGACGTAAGGGACGGATTGGATTTTGAGACAGAAAAACGCAGGCTGGCGGAAGCCTTTGCTTCGATACTGCCGGAAAAATCCCGGTTTGAAAAATAAGAGGATACTGTGATATGCGTGATGCGATTGATTTTGTAATAACATGGGTGGATGATACCGATCCGGTCTGGCTCGCTGACAGGGAAAAATATCGCGGGATTCCTGCCGTATCTGGCGACTGCCGCTTCCGGGATTGGGGGCTTTTGCAGTTCTGGTTCCGCGGCGTGGAAAAGTTTGCGCCTTGGGTTAATAAGGTCCATTTTGTTACGTATGGGCATCTGCCGAAATGGTTAAATACAGATCATCCTAAAATTAACATTGTAAAACACACAGATTATATTCCGGAAGAATATTTGCCGACGTTTAATTCGCATACGATTGAACTGAATCTTCACAGGATTCCGGATTTGGCGGAGCAATTTGTTTATTTTAACGATGATATGTTTTTGTTAAATGCAGTTACTCCGGAAGATTTTTTTAAGAACGGTTTGCCAAAAGAAACGTGCGGTCTGGATGTACCTCGATTTGACAGCCGGTCCATAGCATTTATTGACTCGAATAATATCGCCCTCATTAATGACAGATTTGATAAAAAGCAGTTTATAAAGCAGAGTTTCCGGAAAATTTATACGCCGGTAATCGGCAGAAATAAGTTTATTAAAAATATATTTTTAGCACTGTTTCCATATTTTACGGGATTCTTTAACCATCACATTGCCTGCTCGTATCTCAGGAAATCGTTTGAAACCGCTTGGAAGCTTTATCCGGAGCCGTTAGACGCGACCTGCCGCTGCAGGCTGAGAGAACGGACCAATGTGAATCAGTGGCTGATTAAGGACCTGCAGTTTGTGCATGGATGGTTTGAGAACAGAAGCAGCTCATTCGGTGACAGAATAAATGTACACAAAAGTAATATCAAGGATTGTTGTTGCCGGATTCGTGAACAAAAACTAAAAATGCTATGCGTCAATGATAATGAGGGGGTAAAAGAATTTGAAGAAATGAAAAAACGTCTTCACGATGCCTTTGCAGATATTTTGCCGGAGAAATCTTCCTATGAACGTTAAAAATACCTTATTAAAATTGAAAAGGCACCAGTTTCTTTTCGAGGAACTGGTCAAACGGGATTTTAAACAAAAATATAAGCGGACGGTATTAGGCATGGGGTGGAGCGTACTGTCCCCGCTTCTGACCCTTTTTGTGATGAATTTGATTTTCAGCCGCTTTTTCGGGCGTTCCGTAAATCATTATACGATTTATCTGTTCTGCGGAAACCTCTTGTTTTCTTACTTTAAGGAATCAACGACCGGCGGCATGAACGCCCTGGTAGGAAATGCAGGAATTTTTACAAAGGTCAATGTGCCTAAGTATTTGTTTTTGTTTTCCAAAAATGTGTCTGCGTTGTTCAATTTCGGGTTGACATTGTGCGTTTTCTTTTTGTTTGTTCTGTTTGACAGAATCCATTTTGGCATCCATTTTCTGGCACTCCTGTATCCGATACTCTGCCTTGTTATCTTAAACCTTGGCGTTGGCATGATCCTTTCCGCTCTGTTCGTGTTTTTCCGGGATGTAAAATATTTATATGACGTGTTTACAATGCTGCTAATGTATTGTTCCGCCATTTTTTATACGGTACCGGACAAATATCAGATTTACTTTATGTTAAATCCGATTTACGCCTATATCCGTTATTTCCGGCTGATTGTCCTGGAAGGCAGGATCCCGTCTTTAGGACATCATGTATTATGTGCATTATATGCGGTGCTGTTTTTCGGTATTGGTTGCTGGATGTACAAAAAATACAATCACAGATTTTTGTATTATCTCTGATTTAGATTAGGAGGGAACATCATGTCTGTCATTCAGGCTGATCATGTCTCAATCCGTTATATAACCGGCGATTTAAAAAATATAGGTTTTAAAGAGTATCTGGCCCGTAAATGGAGGGGGAATTATCACATTAAAGAATTTTGGGCGGATAAGGATATATCCTTTTCTATAGAACGTGGAGATATGCTAGGAATTATCGGTACTAACGGTGCGGGCAAGTCAACGTTGCTAAAGGCTGTTTCCGGTATTATGCGTCCGTCCGAAGGAACATTGAAAGTGAAAGGAAATATGGCAGCTTTGCTTGAGTTGGGAAGCGGTTTTGATAATGACCTTACGGTACGGGAAAACACCTATCTGCGTGGCGCCATGCTGGGCTATACCCGTGAATTTATGGATGCGCAGTATGATTCGATTATTGAGTTTGCCGAGTTGGAAGACTTTGAAGATTATCTGTTTAAACAGCTTTCCAGCGGCATGAAATCACGTCTTGCGTTTTCGATTGCCTGCCTGGTAAATCCGGACATCATTATTTTGGATGAGGTTCTCAGCGTGGGCGATGGAGCTTTTCAGAAAAAGAGTATGGACAGAATGAAAACGATTTTATCCAGCGGGGTTACCGGTGTATTAGTTTCCCATTCCCCAAAACAGGTGCGAAAGATGTGCAACAAGGTTTTATGGCTGGATCACGGGAAACAGGTGATTTTTACAGACGATGTAACGACATGCTGTTATGCTTACGAAGAATTTTTAATTACAAAACGTTTACCTCACAGTAAAGAAGAAATTATGCAACTTGCCAGTGACTGGCAGGAAAGAGTGAAGGAATACGGCGAAGATGCCGAGCTTGATTAAGGGGCATTTTTATGAAGCATTCTGACTATCAGTTTTCGGTTGTGATGGCAGTTTATAATGTCGAAAAATATATTGCAGAAGCTGTAGGCAGCGTTATTGACCAGACAATTGGATTCCAACGCAATATCCAGATCATTTTTGTGGACGACGGTTCAACGGATAACTGTGGTATTATATGCGACCGCTACAAAGAAAAGTATCCGGATAATATTGTTGTGATCCATAAAAAAAACGAAGGGCAGGCAAAAGCCCGCCTGGAAGGTCTTAAATATGCCCGGGGGAAGTATATAAACTTTTTTGACCCGGACGATATTTTATCGCTTAATGCCATGGAAAAAGTTTTGGAGTTTTATAAAACTTACAGAGACGAAGTGGATGTTGTAGCGATTCCCATTTTCTTCTTTGGATATAGAAAAGGCGCTCACCCGTTAAATGATAAATTTGAAAAAGGCACGAGGGTAATTGATTTATTGCAGGAATGGAAAACCGGACAGATGAGCCTGGCTTCTTCGTTTGTCAGGCGGGAAGCACTTGACTGTTTTAGCGCTGATGCGGAAATCGTAACTGCCGAAGATGCCATTGAACTCATAAAGATTCTTGTCAGGAAAAGTAAGCTGGGTGTCGTAAAAGATGCCCAATATAAGTACAGAAAACGCAGGGATTCGACTGTCGGGCAGGCACAAAGCAGGAAAGGCTGGTATAATACCTATTTAACCCATTTTTCTGAGTGGGCTTGCATCTATTGTAAAAAAACAATAGGATATGTGCCAAAATTTGTTCAATATACTGTGTTGTATGATTTGCAATGGAAGTACAGTTCTGCCGGTATTCCGGCAGGTATTCTTACAAAGGAGGAGGAAGAGCAGTACCGTAATCATTTGTTTTCACTGGCCCGTTATTTTGACGACGGTGTCATTTTGTCCCAGAAATCAATTAATGGTGAGCATAAGTTGTATCTCTTAAAGGAAAAATACGGAAAAGATCCGGTGTTGGTAAGGAATTCGGAAACAAAAGAAACAGAACTTTGCTATAATGGTGCAACAGTTTACAAGCTGTCTGATCTTCTGGTTACCGTCCGCCGTATTGACATACTCCGGGATAAGATTTTTGTTGAGTATACCCAGATGATTCCCAATATTGCCCTTCCGGCCCCCCGCTTTTATATTGATGTTTCCGGTTCGCTTATCCCTGCGGAAGTTGAACAGTACGTTAATACAATTTATTCGGCAGGTATCAGTATCGGAAAACTAGTTGCCTGTAAAGCCTTTCTTCCGTTGCCTCAAAAAGGGCAGCAGTATTGTATCAGTTTTATAACCTGCTATGATGATGTCAGGATAAAACAGTCAAAAACAGATTATGGTAAATATGCGCCGCTTACACTGATAGTTAAGGGCGCGCATTATTATAAAAACGGTATCATGCTTGAAACAAATGACAAAGGATTTGTTGTCAGAAGAGTTTCTGAATATGAAGCGTCGCTAAAAGAATTAAAACATAGTTTTTCGTTATTGCTGAACAATGATATTGCCGCCAAAAAAGCAGCTTTTGCCCGGTTGGCTGCATTTTGCGGAAGGTTGAAAAAGAA
>Ga0129306_1003525_pt1 | contig 11542 bp, 10 predicted proteins | sample P827metagenome_FD_94438 | JGI IMG/M metagenome (GOLD analysis project Ga0129306, IMG submission 94438) | Capybara group fecal microbial communities from Wisconsin, USA - P827 metagenome | ecosystem: Host-associated > Mammals > Digestive system > Large intestine > Fecal | place: USA: Wisconsin...
ATCTCTGGCTTGTTACCTTTTTTACTGCTTTAGGTTGTGTTTCTCAAAAAATCTTTTTGGATTTTTCGGAGATCGCACTGCTGTGTGATCATCAAATATCTTTGATAACTTTTTCAAGGTTCATACGTCTCCCGCAGGGTGACGCAAATGATATAATAACACTGAACAACATCAGCGTCAAGGAATTTTTTCGCTATATTTCAGATTGTTTTCAGGGGTTTATAAGACTCTGATATATGTCTCTTTTGGACACTCCGCGATCAGCGGCAACTCTCTTCATTGCCTCCTTGCGATCCATGCCCTGAGACAGATACAGATCCATATGATCTTCTATCGGCATATCGTTCCACCGACTTAAGGCTGCTGCCTTAAGTTCATCCGGATCCATACCCTCAATGACCAGAACATACTCGCCGCGCGGTTCTTCAGACTTATAGAATTCTACTGCACTCTCTACGGAAGTAGGAGTGATCGATTCAAACTTCTTGGTCAGCTCTCTGCATATCGTCATCCTGCGGTCGCCGAGCGCTTCCGCCAGCTCACTCAACGTTCCCTTCAGATGATGAGGTGCTTCATACAGTATTATTGTCCTCTGCTCATTCTTAAGAGAATCGAGGACTTCTCTTCTTTCTTTTTTATCATAAGGAAGAAAACCTTCAAAAACGAATCTGCGGGTCGACAGTCCCGACAGAGTGAGCGCGGTGATGCATGCCGCAGGTCCGGGCAGGGAAGTGACCTTGATCCCTTCCTCATGGCAACGGCGGACCAGTACCTCACCGGGATCCGATATGGCAGGTGTACCGGCATCTGTCACCAGGGCTATGTTCTTACCCTGACGCATCATGGAGATCAGAGTGTCCGCTTTTTCATATTTATTATGCTCGTGGTAGCTGGTCAGAGGGGTTTCGATACCCAGGTGGTTGAGAAGACGCAGACTGACACGGGTATCTTCGGCAGCGATCATATCAACGTCCGACAGAGTCTGTGCCACACGCATGGTTATATCCCCCAGATTGCCTACGGGGGTTGCACACAGATAAAGCATTCCGTGTCCGTTTTCCGAATTGTATGTATTATCAGAAGCCATAATCCCTGACCATCTCCTCTGAGTAAACACCCTGAGCACTGTATACGATGAGAGGTTTCTCCACCTGCATCCTGGGCTTACCGCCGCGGACAGCCTGGATCAGAACCATGTTCGGTTCCTTATCCGCAAAGGGATAGACCAGTCTCATCCTCTTTGGTTCCAGACGATATTCGCTCAGCGTACGAATGATCTCCGCCAGTCTGAAGGGACGGTGGATCATATAAAAGCTTCCGCCTGTTCTGACCAGATGCGCTGCGGCCCTGACCACATCTTCCAATGTGGCACACACCTCATGTCTCGCGATGGCCAGATGAGAATCCGGATTCTGCAGACCATGATCGGCGATCATATACGGAGGATTGGATGTGACAACATCAAAAGAAGCTGCTTCAAAAAGTGAAGCGGCCTCTCTGAGATCTCCGGTAACTATATCTATCCTGGATGAAAGATCATTGAGTTCGACGCTTCGCCGCGCCATGTCCGCGCTGTCAGGCTGAATCTCAAGCCCGGTCAGATGCGCCGCTTCAGTCTTGGCCGACATCAGTATCGGTATTATCCCGGTCCCGGTGCCCAGATCCAGACACCTGTCTCCCTTTGCCGCCGTGGCAAAACCGGTCAGCAGCACCGCATCCATCCCGAAGCAGAAACGTTCGGGATCCTGTATGATGCGAAGGTCGCTCAATTCCAGATCATCAACTCTTTCGCCTTCCTTAACCAGAGCTCCGTCAGGCATTCTCTCCTCCGCGGTTATTGTTGTTGGAATTGTTGCCATTCGAGTTACCGCTGTTGTTCTGGTTGTTATTATTTCTGTTACGCCTGCGATTGCGGTTATTTCGTCTCTTCTGCAGGTTAGCGCCGTTATTGTTCTTTTCGGAATGCTCTCCGTCCTGCTTCTGATGGTTATTCCGATCGGAGCGCTCTCCATCCTGCTTCTGGTTATTATTCCGGTCGGGGCGTCCGTTACGTTCAGGACGATCATTTCGTTCTGTTCGCTCACTCCGGTGAGGACGTTCACTGCGAACCGGTCTCTCAACTTCTTCCGATACGGATTCCTCGTATTCGCTCGTCACCTGGTCCGGTTTAGCCAGCTCTGCTTTCAGCTCAGCCACATCCTCAGGCTCCAGTGCCTTCAGCTGTTCCAGTTCCTCTGCCGTCAGTTCCAATTTGCCCTTCTTGCGGCGCTTCTTGAAACGGATCTCATCGGCATGATACTCTTTCATTTCCTTTTCGTCACCGTTCTGAACCAGAACTCTGACTGTCTCACGGAAAATATTAACACTCTGAACTATACCGCGCTCACCCAGAGAAGTAGTCACATAATCTCCGGCGCTGGGCAACTTACGATTCTGTTCTTCGTATACTTCTTCTTCATTATTCAGACAGCACATGAGTCTGCCGCATACACCTGATATCTTCGAAGGATTGAGGCTCAGATTCTGCTCTTTGGCCATCTTGATCGAAACCGGAACAAAATCAGACAGATAACTGTGGCAGCATAATGCCCTGCCACATATACCCATACCTCCGAGGATCTTGGTCTCATCTCTGACTCCGACCTGCCTGAGCTCGATACGGGTTCTGAATACGCCCGCGAGATCCTTGACCAGCTCGCGGAAATCAACACGTCCTTCAGCTGTAAAGTAGAACAGTATCTTACTGTTATCAAAAGTATATTCTGCGTCTATCAGCTTCATCTCCAGATTGTGTTCATGGATCTTCTTCTGACAGACCTTATATGCATCTTTTTCCTTAATGCGGTTATCGGCTGCCTGCTTTGCATCTGTTTCGGATGCGATACGCATGATAGGCTTGAGCGGAGCGACTATTTTTTCATCTTCGACCTCATAGGGATCGTTGACGCATGTTCCGAACTCAATCCCCCTTGCGGTCTCAACTATAACATTGGTTCCTCTCTTAACCTCGTATGATCCGGGTTCAAAAAAATAAACCTTACCCGCATTGCGGAATCTGACACCTACTACTGTTTTCATAATCTATACACCTCTACCCTTTCGGGCGCCAAATCATGGCCTTTCTAAAATAATTCTCAGGAATTCTCCTGGATGGACAGCATGAGAAGCTCCATAGCCAGATCATAGTTTACATTGGCTTTCAGTCTTCTCTTGGCTTTATCTATTGCATCTATGATCGTCTCTATTCCCTCATAAGTACTTCTGTCCGCAACCCGGGTTATATACTGGATCTCATCGTGGAATATGAGACCGTTTGCATCCCTGGTAGCTTTGAACATCAGAACGTCACGATACCAGACAGAGATGATGTCAAGATAGTCTGTGGTTTCGAACTTGTACTCTCCGATCTGCTTTATGGCATTAGCCACTTCCACGATCTCCATATCGCGGATGTTACGCAGAAGCGAGAGAGCTTCAGTCCTGACATTATCGAACTCCTCACTGCAGGCCAGCAGTTTTGCCTTACCCACATTACCTCTGGCAAATGCGATACACAGGTCCGCCTTGTCGGAGCTCATGCCCAGCTCTCCGGTCAGATACTTTCTCATCTGACTGTCCTTGACGGGCTTCATGTTCAGAGTGATGCACCGGCTCTGTATCGTCGGAAGCAGAGCTTCCATAGTTGTAGTCAGCAGCAGGATAACCCCGTATGACGGAGGCTCCTCCAGAGTCTTAAGCAATGCATTCTGCGCTGCCGGAGTCATCTTTTCCGCTTCATTACAGATATATATCTTCCAGGGCGATGAATACGGTCTTATGTTGATGTCTGCGCATATCTGATCGCGGATATCATCCACACCGATACTTCCGGGCTTCTCATGTGTAACATGAATGATGTCGGGTTGATTATCATTCGCCGCCTGAAGACACGACGGACAACTTCCGCACGGTTTATCCCCTTCTCCGCTGCACTGCAGAGCCTTCGCAAAAAGGTTGGCGATATACTCCTTACCGCTGGATCTCTCACCGTTTATGATATACGCATGTCCCACATGTCCGCTGGCTATCGCACCTATCATGTGATCACGTATCTGTTCCTGACCTATGATGCTGTCAAATCCTGCCATAGACTCACCTCTGTCTCAAGTGAAAATGTCCAATAATAAACCTCTGATCTCTCCGATCTTCTCCAGGATCGCGAGATGATCCTTTTCTTCCTTAACCAGTTCCTGTGCCAGAGCATCAAGATTCTCGTCGACCAGACGGATGATGCCGTATACACGATGCCGTCCCTTTCTGTCCAGAAAGTTCTCTCTGGAAAATGAATGTGAACGGGATACTATCTCATTTAAGAATCCCTTGACCAGAGTCCGGTATTTCTTCATGTCACGGATGTCGTGGTGCTTGGCAAGCCGCTTACCCTGAAGTTCTATCTCCTCCATCATCTGAGTAAGTGCCTGCTGGAGATCCGCTTCCTGAATCCGGCTGGCCAGCGTAAACTTAAACGAGCCGTCCGCCTCCTGCACAGCCTGAGTTTGTTCTACCGGTATGGATTGCTGTAACTGATTAACTTTTATATCCAATACTCTGACTCCCGCTATAGCACCTATCGGCTATGCATGATCTTCAATATATCTCCTGACATTGCGAAGACACTCATCGAGATCCTCGTTTTGGAATCGGTCCGTGATACCTGCCCCGGCCAGTTTATCGTCGCTGAAATCCTCCGTGTCGGACAGGAATCTGCGGCACATCTCGGCATATTTGGGTACCGACTGCTTATGCTCCCTGCGCACCGCCCTGTCTATACGTATGGAATCGTCCACTTCTATATATATTGGAAGCACTTTATCCGATCCAAGGGTCTCCTTAAGTTTAATATATGCCTCAAGTGTGCCTATGTATATATAATTCTGATCGGACTGCATCATCTCATCATCTTTGATGGTGAAATATCTCCACAGACCATGGACGGTTTCATACGCCCGGTCTTCAAGGATCTGTCCGGCGTCTCTGAACCTGACATAGTCTTCTTCCGACACAAAGTTATACTCAATCCCGGAATGCTCGTTCTGTCTGATGGGGCGCGTTGTATAGGGGACAAGCACCTTAAGTCCGAGAGCATTGTCTGCGAGCAGTCTTTTATATATTGTATCTTTGCCTGAGCAGCTCTTGCCCATGAGGCATATCAGTTTATTCATATCCTTCCAGGACCGCAACCCGGCCGTCTCTCAACCCGGTTATATGAAGTCCTGTCTCCAATCCCCGATCTATCCGATCGTATACTTCCCTGTCTATGATCTCCCCGGGAACGATAAGCGGTACGCCCGGAGGGTACTGACAGATATATGCTGCGCTGACTCTGCCGATCACTCCTTCATCCAGGTTCACGATCGTACCGGCATGTCCGTATGCATCATGAGCAGTCATGGCTGCCTGCGGAATATGCATTTTGCATACGCCATCAGATCGTGTTCCGGTCTGATCGGCTCCGGCCGGCAACCTCTCTGCGATCTGCATATCCATCCCGGTCAGCGCTTCTTTAAGTCTGTCAAAAGAGGATTCATCATCAACCGGGCTGAACATAGCCAGTACATAATCATCCCCGTACATCTCACACTGAATATGATAGTCCTCAATAAGACCGATATACAGGTCTCTTCCGGAGAAAGATGATGACTTCAGCCTGATGACGACTTTCAGCGGATCCGAATCATATGTCGATCCTACATCTATATGATCAAGTGTCCTAAGATCATCTCTGAACCGTTCCGACAGTTCGACGGTCCGGGCCAGGTCATCCCTGAGCCGGTCCTTCATATAATCCAGACACTTCTCTATTCCTGCCATCAATACATATGAGGGAGAGCTTGACTGGAACACCTGCATATAGTGATTTATCCGGTCTGTAATCATCTCCCGCATACCGGCATCGCTTCCGCACATGGCTTTAGAAGTCAGGAGCAGCGCTGTCTGCGTTGGGGCAGGAAGCATCTTGTGAAGACTGACGACAGCTATGTCGGCGCCTGCCTGCAGCGCACTTCTTCCGTATCCGAAACCGAGATGAGCACCGTGCGCACTGTCAGCTATCAGTATCATCCCATACGAATGAACCGTCTCGGCTATCTTAGAAAGATCTGCCGTCAATCCCTCATATGTGGGGTATGTGACCAACACGCACGCGGCCTCTCTGTGAGATTCGCATGCCTCTGTGATCTGCTGTACGGATGGAGGCATCAATACGGATGACTCCGGTCTGTGATCCTGCTCTATGTATACCGGATTCAACTGTCCGGTCTCAACGGCATAATAAACCGATTTATGAGAGGCACGGGGAAGAATGATCGTATCGCCTGCGTGGCACACCGCCATTATCGCAGCTTCGATCGCAGCAGAGGATCCGTTTACCGATATCAGGGCTTTCTCTGCTCCGTATATATCCGAAGCCCTGTCCTCTATTCCGGCTATTAAACCTGTGGGTTCATGAAGATCATCAAACCCGTCTATCTCTGTGATATCTATTCCGTATACCCCGCTCATAGCCGGGATCACATCTCTTCGTTTGTGCCCGGGCATATGCAGCGGCAGCATATCGCTGTTATTCAGTTCGACCAGTCTGTCATAGAGAGTCACCATATGCCTCGTCAGGATACAGGCTCACGGCTCACCTTAACATATTCACGAAGACGGTTGTGGAACTGCTCCGTATACGAAGGTACATCCAGATATACGTTGGACTGCCATGCGATCTTGATTATCCTGGACACACATGCCCTGATCTCCGCCTGTGCCAGCATCCCGTCAATGAGCTCGGAACGTATGTTGGCATGATCCTTGGGATTACCGGGACATATCAGGTCGTTGCCGGCTCTCAGACATCCCGATGCCGTACAGTCATCTCCGTGTTCGGTAGTGGTCCAGTCCGTCATGATCAGGCCTTCAAATCCCCATTCATCTCTGAGGACCTTGGTACACAGATCATAACTGTTGGCCGTATGTACACCGTTTACCAGATTATAGCTTGTCATGACCGCCATCGGTTGAGATGACTTAACACATATTTCAAAGCCCTTCAGATAAATCTCACGGAGTGCTCTTTCATGTACTCTGGAGTCACAGTGCATCCTGTTGGCTTCCTGATTGTTGCAGGCAAAATGCTTGATGGTCGTTCCGCAGCCTCCCTTGCTCTGAACCCCGCGTGTCATAGCTGCTGCTATGATACCTGACAGGACCGGATCCTCTGAGTAATACTCAAAGTTTCTTCCGCACAGAGGATTACGGTGTATGTTCATGCCGGGCGCAAGCCACAGAGTGGTCTGGAATTCCATCATCTCCTCTGAAACCGCACGTCCCACTTTCTCTATGAGTTCGGGATCCCAGCTTTGAGCCAGGGAAGTTCCCACCGGAAAAGCGGTGCAATATTGATAATATGTAGTGTAGTCGCCTTCAGGTTTGTTGTCTTCCGTCTTGAACAGGCCGTCCTCCACTTTATCCATAAACGGATGCGGATGGATCTTTCCGTCAGAGGTCACATAGTAAGAACGGTCAAGCCTGAGTCCTGCAGGTCCGTCTGACAATACCATCGAGCCTATTCCCCGGCGCAGACAGGCTGTGCTGGTCTCAGCAGCTGATCCGGGTACCGACAGTCCCGATGCGCCTATCTCTCCGTTAGACTCGTTACCGGCTCTGGACGGATCCTCGGAAGCCATCTCAGCCAGTGAAGGCTCACCGGTTGTCATTCGTATCAGTTCATCTATAGTCAGCTCACTTGCCAGAGCGAGAGCCTCGGGATCAACCTTATCATCCTCCCCGTACTCTATTGTCTCGGAATAGACAAATGCATCAGAGATATTGATCACTGTAACATCCCCGGCTTTTCCTTTTTCTACCCAGGACTTATATCGTGTCACACGATTGGCGTCAGGAGAATGAAGCTCGGAGAACGCCTTCTGAACCGGGCATATATGCTCCGTACTGAGTGTCACGATACTGTTATCCATACGCAGCATCGCGCGTAACTTACTCTCACCTAAACAGTTGCCCACCCAGATGCCATAGTAACCTTCTTCCAGCACATATCCGGGAGTCTCCTCGCTGTATGATGTACACAGATCAAGGGGAAATGTGATATCCATTGTCTGTGACTGTCCGGGAGCAAGATCATCTGTCTTGGCAAATCCCACGAGTCTGCGGAACTCCTTCTCAAGTCTTCCGTCGGGGCAGGAAACATATATCTGGACCACTTCACGGCCTGAGTATTTCTCACCGATGTTCCTGACTGTCACTCTGACAGATATACTGGGATCACGCATCCCGCGTCCCTGAAGCTTGACTTCCTCTGTCTTTATCTCAAAGCGGGTATAGGACAGTCCAAAGCCAAAGCCGTATCGGACTGCCTTGTGGAAACTGTCAAAATAACGATATCCGACGTATATCCCTTCATGATATGCCGCATATTCGAGGGTTGATCCATTGGTAGAGAACACATTGGCACCCGGATAATCCTCGTAGGCATATGCCCAGGAATCAGTCAGCTTACCTCCGGGAGTAACTTCACCTGACAGAATGTCTGCCAGAGCATTTCCTCCCTCCATACCGGGCTGTGACATATACACGATAGCCTCGATATTGGCGAAATCATCGGTGAAGCCAAGGTCTATCAATCCTCCGATATTGAGGATAAGTATAACGTTCTCATACAGGTTACACATCTTACCGATAAAAGAATACTCATCATCAGTCAGCTGGTAGTCACCGGGGGCGTTCTTGCGATCCGCACCCTCTCCGGAAGTACGGCAGAGAACATAGATGGCCGTATCCGCTTCCGTTTTCTCAGGATCCGCACCCGAGGGGCGCACCATGGGATTGCCGGCATATAACTCAAACATGCCGGGGTTACCGGGCTCCTTATTCTTCATGAGCAGCCAGTCACGCCATTTGATCCTCTCAGCCTGATATATATCCTCATAATCTGCCAGCCATTTTTCATTGGCGATGGTGAAACCGGCATTTCGCATGCCATCCGCGATGCTCACGCATTCCCTTTGATTAACATCACCTGATCCGGTACCGCCCTTGGTGAAATGTGTAGCTCCGGATCCATAGAGCGCAACGGGTTTAGTCTTATCAAGCGGCAGAATCGCATTATCGTTACGCAGAAGAACCATACCGTCAGCCGCGGCACGTCTGGCGATCGCCCGGTGCCTGATCTCATACTCGCGGATCTCATTATTGGATACTCCGCTAAGATGACGCTGTCTTAATTGTCTGCTCATAGATATCTCCCTTTATAACAAACTAACCGTATTATTTTACCATCAATTACCTATCTGATTCAAATGCTCCATAAGTGTCTCAAGGTTCTCGGCAAGAGTCTCCGTAGAAGGTTCTGTCAGAGAATCCGAGACTTCGCTTTTAAGTGAATCCTCAGTATCTTCAGAATCATCGCTAGATGTCATTACTATTGAATTAAAATGGCCGCTTACGAGCTGGTCGATCACCTTACCGGCGCCCGTCGGATCAGCCAAAAGATCTGCTGCCATCTCTTCCTCATTCAGGCTCTCCGCCACACTGCCCATAACCGATTTATCAAGTGCGGAAATAAGCTGACGCACCTCGTCCAGATCAGTGAGGCCGGATGTTGCCGAGACGGTTGTTGCAGATGACGCGGCTTCGACTGTTTCAGCTCCGGTGAGCTTGGCTGTTTCCGCATCCAGAAGAGATTGAAACTCCGCCTGTACAGATGATGATACTCCTGTTCCTGCCAGGCTGTTAGCAGCAAGCTGCTTCGAAACCGCCGACAGGCTGCTCGGATCTGTGATCCCCTTTGATATAAGATATGAAGTAATATCAGTATTCATAAACTCTCCTGAAATAAAAATGGTACGATATCCATTTTATCACATATTAAAACACCAAAAAAGCCCTCAACCGCAAGGGCTGAGGGCTTAAAGCTGCTGTATTATCTGTGAATGTAGAGCCTGGTCATATCAGGTTCATCATCTCCCTGCGCCATGCACAGAAACTCCCATCCGTATCTCTCATAGAACCCTGTATGATCGGTAACAAGATATACCGGAGTAATGCCGTTGGATCGCAGATCCTCTACCGCCATGTCAAGCAGGTGTCCTGCGATACCCTTGCATCTGTAAACCTCATCCGTATATACGGCGCAGATGTTAGGAGCCAGATCCTTACGGTCATGGAAGTCGTTTTCGATCACTCCCATTCCTCCTACGATCTTATCGCCATCAAGGCACAGATACCAGCCGTAGTCATTATCATGATTTAAGTATGATTCCATACATTCCAGATATGCCTCTGTGGGAACGCCCCACTTGGCATGGAACCATTCGGCAGCAGCGCCCCTGATATCCTGCATCTGTCTGAGTGTTATGAATTTATAGTTGTCATTCATGGTTCAAATCCTCAAAATCTGAAAGTGTTATCCTTTGAAAAAAATGCCCTCAGCATATATCGCTGAGGGACATTTGGACAGTGCCCAGAACCGGAATCGAACCAGTGACACGAGGATTTTCAGTCCTCTGCTCTACCAACTGAGCTATCTGGGCGAATAAGCAATTAAGCACAAGAAAAGCCGGGATGCGAGATGCAGGAGCCCGTCGAAAGCTTGCTTTCGTAAGGGGTTATGCATCGAAGCAGACCAGTTTGCTCGTATTTACGAGCAAACGTTCATCTCGAGAAGCTTTGCTTCGAGAGATGGGCTTTTCTGTGGAAAGGCCATCATTTTTGATGGGCTTTTCTGTGGAAAGGCCATCATTTTTGATGGGCTTTTCTAAGGAAAGACCATCTATATCGATGGGCTTTTCTAGGGAAAGAAAAAGTAGCGGGAGCAGGATTTGAACCTGCGACCTTCGGGTTATGAGCCCGACGAGCTTCCAGACTGCTCCATCCCGCGTTAACCCCTTATATTTCTATAAGGGTAATGGGCTTAAGTGGACTCGAACCACCGACCTCACGCTTATCAGGCGTGCGCTCTAACCGGCTGAGCTATAAGCCCATATAGTGGAGATGGTGAGATTCGAACTCATGACCCCCTGCTTGCAAGGCAGGTGCTCTCCCAACTGAGCTACACCCCCACGATAATGGGTGGAGATGGATTCGAACCATCGAAGTCGTTGACAACAGATTTACAGTCTGCCCCCTTTGGCCACTCGGGAATCCACCCATGTAATCGATATGATCGAAAAGCCGATATTCGGACTCGAACCGAAAACCTGCTGATTACAAATCAGCTGCTCTGCCAATTGAGCCATATCGGCGAACTCTTCGTTCGCGAGTCGAACTCGCTTTCTAACAAATAAATGGGGCCTATAGGGCTCGAACCTATGACCCTCTGCTTGTAAGGCAGATGCTCTCCCAGCTGAGCTAAGACCCCATATATCATTTCCAATCTATGGAAACGACCCAGAACGGACTTGAACCGTCGACCTCCGCCGTGACAGGGCGGCGCTCTAACCAACTGAGCCACTGGGCCAGAAAACCATACCGAAATACTATCAGACTCTCAGATGAAGCCCTC
>Ga0129306_1003526_pt1 | contig 11541 bp, 8 predicted proteins | sample P827metagenome_FD_94438 | JGI IMG/M metagenome (GOLD analysis project Ga0129306, IMG submission 94438) | Capybara group fecal microbial communities from Wisconsin, USA - P827 metagenome | ecosystem: Host-associated > Mammals > Digestive system > Large intestine > Fecal | place: USA: Wisconsin...
AGTGCATTTCGCGGGATGAGCATCTGGTACGGACAGGACGGATACGGGATATATGAACTTATGAGTTCTCTTTTCACTGAACTTGAGAAAAAGAGCATAGGTTACAGGACAGTCGTTGAATCGATCATTAAACAGATCATAATCTCCTGTGTCAGGAATTATCCGGTCAATGAAGACAACAGTGCTCCCAAAGGGATCACTTCAGCCGATAATCAGTATCTGATCATAGAGGAGGCTTTTCTCTACGAATATGCATCACTGACGCTTCCGATGCTTGCCGGACGCCTGAATTTGAGCACGAGGCAGACACAGAGACTGCTGACCGAACATTACGGTATGAACTTCCAAAGCAAGAAAACGGAAGCGAAGATGAGTGCGGCGGCACTCATGCTCAGACTGCCCGACAGGACGATCACCGGCATAGCGGATGAACTGGGGTATTCATCTGTGGAGCATTTCTCATCCGCCTTTAAGAAGTACTACGGAATGAGTGCCAGCAGGTATCGTGATACCGGCATACATGACAGCCGTTAGGACGTCTGTGAACATTCTGTGAAAGCCTGTGTAATATCCCATCGATGACGGATTAAATGCAGAGACATCCATATCCGTGAGCGGAGGTGAACTGACAGTATTGAATGCTGACGGACGTGATGCCGACGGAATGGATTCAAACGGTGATATAACCATCACGGGCGGAACTGTCAGGATAAGTCTGCCGGGCTCTGGATCCAATAATGCGATAGATTACGGAAGTGAGATCACGTTAAGTGATACTTCAGGAAATGTACTGCTTACCTGGGAGGTTCCGTACAGCTATACCGCGGTGACACTCAGCTGTCCGGAGCTGACAGTTGGAAACAGCTATGTCATCTCTCTCGGTGATCATGAAGAAACGATCACCATTGAAGAAACCTCGGGTGCATATGGTGACGCACTTGACTCAATGTTCGGAGGAGGTTTCGGCGGAGGAAAACCCGGCGGTGGAGGCAACCCTGACGGTACAAACCCCGGCGAAGGTGGCGGCCCTATGGGTGACGGCCGCGGCAGAAACTTCGAGGGTGATGACAGCGAGCGAACGGAACCGCCCGAGGGGATGAATTTCGGTGACGGAAGCGAACCGCCCGAGCCTCCGGACGGTGGGGTTACATCACAGCAGCACATACGCAGGATATTAACATGGAGAATGATGGAAAAACGCATTGACGGAAAACTTGGTACGGCGTTCATTATCATCGCAGGATGCTTCTGGGGAAGCATGGGGATTTTTGTCAGAACGCTGGGGACATACGGATTCGACTCCATACAGATCGTTTCGATACGTGTGACGCTGGCAGCACTTATCTTTTCTGTGGTGCTGTTTATTAAGGACCGTTCCGGATTCAGAATCTCGCCCGGGGATATTCCGCTCTTTCTGGGCCTGGGCCTGGGAAGCATTCTGTTTTTCACTGTGTGCTATTTTGCCGCGATCACGATGATGCCGCTTTCAACTGCGGCGATCCTGCTTTATACGTCACCTGTATGGATCATGCTCATGTCGGTCCTTTTTTTCGGGGAGAAGCTTAACAGAAAGAAGCTGGTGGCTCTGGTTCTTGCCTTTGCGGGCTGTGTGCTGGTTTCAGGGATCTCCGGCGAAGGAGTGACGCTGACGGGACTGGCGGTGGGACTCGGGTCCGGCATCGGATACGGATTATACAGCATTTTAGGCACGATAGCATTACGGAAATACTCACCGTATACAGTCACGACATATACGTTTATATTTGCCGCTGCCGGGTCATGGATCATATGCCGGCCGGCAGATATGTATCATAAGTTTTCGGGCGCACCGGATCCCGTTTTTTTTGCATTTTTTTGCTGCCTGACCGCTCTGATCACTGCGGTGATACCGTTTCTGGCATATACACTCGGACTTGAACGGGTGGAAGCGAGCAAAGCAGGAATAATTGCCACTATCGAACCCGTGGTTGCGACAGTGATCGGAATACTGTTTTTCTCTGAGTCGTTAACGATAATATCAGGGTTGGGGATTCTCCTGGTTTTGTCCGCAGTAGTCATTCTGAATCTGAAGTAACGGTTTCACGGATATGATCCACAAATCTCTGAGCCAGATTTCTTAAAGGATGTTCATCGGAATATATGAGTACATACGAAGCCCGTATCCGTTTGTCGGATATGGGCTTTATGCACATATCGGCACTTTCGGTCACGATATCCTCAACTGCCGCGGGATATATGGCCACGCCAAGGCCCTGCTTGCACAGCTCGTATGCGGTCACTACATTGGCGATACGGGCGCGTATCTTCGGACGCCAGGTGCCCGGTCCGAACCAGTCGGTGATCTCCTGAAGCCTTGATTCCCTGGACGGGATGATCAGCTCCTGATCCGCGAGTTCCTTCATGGATATGGTATCGGAGCCGGTGGCTGCGAGAGGATGGTCGGAGCGGAACATGGCTACCCATGGCTCGCTGTAGACCTGTATGCCGTGTATGCCGTCAGGATCATATGGCTCCATTATCACGGCCACGTCACTTAAGCCTTTTCTGATACGGTTTACGACTTCATCGGAATTTCCGTTCCAGAGACTGTATTGCACATTCGGGTATTTTCCGGAAAACTCCGAGATCCACCGGGCCATGAGATGCGGGCCCTTACCTTCGACTTCTGCGAGATAGAGCGTACCCTGAAGACCGTGACTGATATCGCGTACATCCGACACCGACTGGTCTGCGAGGGTGATGATGTGAGCGGCGTAGTCTCTGAAAAGAACTCCTTCTTCTGTCAGTTCCAGAGAATGATGGCCTCGTATGAACAGCGGAGATCCAAGCTCATCCTCAAGGTCGCGAATCTGCCTGCTTAAGGGAGGCTGAGCTATCATAAGTCTTTCGGCTGCTCTGGTGAAATTCAACTCCTCTGCAAGAGTGAGAAAGTATCTTAAGTGTCTGAGTTCCATGATCATCTCCCGGGAATATAACTATACTTAAAAGGTATCACATCACCTACATTATATGTATTTTACGTATAATGGTCAATGTAATAACATGATATCAACAGGAAACAATCTCACACCCGACAGTGAGCCGGGAGAAAGGGGTACGATATGTTAGCAAAGATAGCAGAGTTCTTCAAAGAGTATTACGATGAGTTTTCACATCGTGAAGGCTGATCAGATATAGAAATCCATTAATCTCATAAACAATGCCCAAGTTGTTATGAAACACGAAACTCCGGATGTTATCATTCGGAGTTTTGTGGTATTATTGTACAGTAGTCTTTCTATGAGAAAACAATCTATTAAGGAGGTTTGTTACATGATCTATTCTACAGAAGTAAAAGCGATGTGTCCTGTTCATCAGGGTGTTCATCACGGCGCTGCTCCCATTCCTGAAGAAGCTAAATGGGTTAAGGCAAAGGAAGTTAAGGACATATCCGGATACACACACGGTATCGGATGGTGTGCTCCTCAGCAGGGTGCCTGCAAGCTGTCTCTTAATGTTAAGGACGGTATCATTCAGGAAGCTCTGGTTGAGACTATCGGCTGCTCGGGTATGACCCACTCCGCAGCTATGGCATCTGAGATCCTTCCCGGACTTACCGTTATGGAAGCTCTTAACACTGACCTGGTTTGTGATGCCATCAATACCGCTATGAGAGAGCTCTTCCTCCAGATCGTTTACGGACGTACCCAGAGTGCATTCTCCGAGGGCGGACTTCAGATCGGTGCAGGACTTGAGGATCTCGGTAAGGGTGCCCGTTCAATGGTAGGTACCACTTACGGAACACTTGAGAAGGGCCCCAGATATCTCGAGCTTACAGACGGATATATCACCCATGTTGCCCTTGACGAGAACGATGAGATCATCGGTTACAAGTACATCAACTTCGGTAAGATGATGGACTTCATCAAGGCCGGCGACGATGCAGTTACCGCAGTTGAGAAGGCTTCCGGTCAGTATGGCCGTGTTGCTGATGCTGTAAGACTTATTGACCCTCGTAAAGAGTGATAAAGGGAGGATATGAAAATGGCAAATTTTGAATCTTATGAAAGAAGAGAGCCCCAGATCCTTGCTAAACTCAAAGAGTACGGTATAGGGTCGATCGACGAGGCTGAGAAGATCACCAAAGACGCAGGACTTGATGTTTATCATATGATCGAGAACATCCAGCCTATCTGCTTTGAGAACGCTAAGTGGGCATACACCGTAGGTGCTGCCATCGCTATCAAGAAGGGTTGCCGTAAGGCTGCAGATGCAGCAGCTGCCATCGGTGAGGGCCTTCAGGCATTCTGTATCCCCGGATCCGTTGCTGACACCCGTAAGGTTGGTCTCGGACACGGTAACTTAGGCAAGATGCTCCTCGAGGAGGAGACCGAGTGCTTCGCATTCCTGGCAGGACACGAGTCATTCGCAGCTGCAGAGGGTGCTATCGGTATCGCAGAGAAGGCTAACAAGGTTCGTCAGAAACCCCTCCGCGTTATCCTTAACGGACTCGGCAAGGACGCTGCCCAGATAATATCCAGGATCAACGGATTTACCTTTGTAGAGACCGAGTATGATCCTTACACCAACACAGTTAAGGAAGTATCCAGAACATGCTATTCCAAGGATCCCGAGTCACCCCGTGCAAAGGTTAACTGCTACGGTGCAAACGATGTTTGCGAAGGCGTTGCCATCATGTGGAAAGAGAATGTTGATGTTTCCATCACCGGTAACTCAACCAATCCTACCAGATTCCAGCATCCCGTTGCAGGTACATATAAGAAGGAGAGACTTGAGCAGGGTAAGAAGTACTTCTCCGTTGCATCAGGCGGCGGTACAGGACGTACACTTCACCCCGATAACATGGCTGCAGGTCCTGCTTCCTACGGTATGACCGATACCATGGGCCGTATGCATTCCGACGCTCAGTTTGCAGGTTCTTCTTCAGTTCCCGCTCACGTTGAGATGATGGGTCTGATCGGTGCAGGTAACAACCCTATGGTCGGCATGACTGTTTCTACAGCAGTTTCCATCGAAGAAGCAGCTAAGGCAGGCAGGTTCTGATCCGATAATCAATCAGCTATAAGCAAAGTATCGCCGCATTCATTTTATGGATGCGGCGATTGTTTCCATTTATATGAGTATTAACAAACTGAGCATTGGAATAATCGCATATGTTGATGCCGGAAAGACAACTCTGACCGAGAGCATGCTCTATCAGACAGGTATGATCCGGACCCGAGGAAGGGTGGACTCCGGTGATGCACATCTGGACACCGAGGCACTGGAGAAGAAGCGCGGAGTGACCATTTACTCCAAGCAGGCTGTCATAGACATGCCGGCAGATCACGATCTTAATCTGTCCGGTGACAGTTTTATGATCACGCTGATAGACACTCCGGGACATGTCGACTTTATCGGTGAGACGGAGAGAAGTCTGTCGGTTATGGATCTGGCGATCCTTCTTATAAGTGCTCCCGACGGAGTGACGGATCCGGTCAGGCGGCTTAAGTCCATGCTCGAGAAATACCATGTTCCGTATCTCGTATATATCAACAAGACGGATATGTGCGATGAGGGCAGGATCTGTGATATCACCTCTTTTCTGAAAAAGGAGATCGACCGGGGGATAATGCCCATATCCGAAGATACCACGGAAGATATCGCATCCTTAAGCGAGGATATGATAGAGAAGTACCTTGAGACCGGCACAGTCACGGATCAGGATATCACCGAACTGATATACAGCGGACGGCTGCATCCGGTGGTATACGGTTCGGCACTTCGCGATGAAGGGACGGACGAACTGATCCGTCTCATCACAGGACATATGCCCGCGATCAGGTATAAGAACGAAACGGCCCTCAAGGTATTTAAGATCTCCTATGAGGACGGACACAAACTCAGCTTTGTTAAGGTTATGGGAGGTTCCGTATCTGTCAGAGACAGTCTGCCCGATGAGAGACTCGAAGGACAGAAGGTAACTCAGATCAGACGATACAGCGGAGGAAACTATGAGACCCTTGACCGTGCGGAAGAGGGGGATGTGGTCACACTGTGCGGTATCGAGAACAGCTTTACCGGTATGGGCATAGGTATGGAGCCGGATGAGTCCGATCCGATCAACAGACCGGTGCTCAGGTATGATGTGATCATTCCGCCGGATGTGCCGGTCAGGACTTTTGTCCCGAAGCTCCGTGAGCTTGCCATGCAGGATCCGCTTCTTAATCTGGATACTGACGCAGATCATGTCTCGATATCCGTTATGGGTGAGTTTCAGCTTGAGATCCTTGCTCAGACCATTGAGGAAAGATTCGGTGTCAAAGTCCATTTCAGTCCGGGCCAGATCATATACAAGGAGAGCATAGACGATCCGGTGATAGGTTTCGGTCACTTTGAGCCCCTAAGGCACTATGCGGAAGTGCAGCTCCTGCTCGAACCTCTTCCCGAGGGGAGCGGCATTGAGATAGGAACGGATCTGTCGGTAAATGACCTGAGCATCAACTGGCAGAAGACGGTACTCAGTACTCTGGCTAGAGACCTCCCTACAGGTGTTCTCACAGGATCACAGCTCACGGATATGCGGATCACTCTGATAGGAGGACGGTCTCATACCAAGCACAGTGAGAGTAATGACTTCAGGGAAGCGGCAAGACGCGCCGTCAGGCAGGCCCTGATGAAGACGACATGTATATTGCTCGAGCCATACTATGCATACATGCTCACGATCCCGACAGCAAACATCGGTAAGGCGATGAATGATATAAGCCTCATGAACGGTTCATCTGTCATAGCGAGCCAGGATGAGGAGATGAGTGTGATCACCGGTACTGCCCCGGCATGTAAGATATATAATTATCAGAGTGAACTGACGAAATATACTTCCGGAAAGGGAACCGTTTCGCTTGCTTTCTCAGGTTATGTGGAGTGCGCTGAGGAATATGCACGTGAAGTGATCGAGACACGCTCATACGATCCCGATACCGATCCCGATAATCTCTCGGGCAGTGTGTTCATCGATCACGGCGCAGGATACTATGTACCCTGGTATGAGTGTGAGAGCAGGATGCATGTTCCCTCACGCGAGGCAGAGTATCTGTATGATGAGGCCGAATCCGAGGATGAGAGACTGGAGAGAGAATCCCTTATGCTTCAACGTGCGGCTGAATCGAGGTCCCGCAGTTCGTCCGGAGAACTGTCGGATCGTCTGTATTCCATGGGGACGGATGAGATAGATGCGATCATAGACCGGACGTCTCACGCTAATGCCGGTACCCGTAAGGGCAGGACCAAGCGTGTCTATCATCAGAAGAGAGTCATATCCTCCGGACCGGCGAAGACAGGAGATGAGAAATACACCAGGCGCACGGAAAACAAGCGCCCGAAGTATCTCCTGGTAGACGGTTATAACATCATCCATGCATGGGATGAACTTAAAGCCCTGCTTACCGGAAGTTTATATGAGATGGACGGAGCAAAGTACAGACTGCTCGATATCCTCTCCGAGTACCGCGTGCTGAGGGACACGGAAATCATTGCCGTGTTTGATGCATATAAGGTAAAAGGGCATATAACGGAGAAGATAGACTATCTCGGAGTACATGTGGTATACACTAAAGAAGCGGAGACAGCGGATGAGTATATCGCGAGATTTACTGTACGTAACTCCCGGGATATGGATATCACCGTAGCCACATCCGACGGTCTGGTACAGCTTATAATACTTGGAGAAAATGCAAAGCTCATGTCTGCACGTGAGCTTGAGCAGGATGTGAGGAGAGTCAGAGAAGATGCCGGCTTCAATACTTGAATATCTGGACGAATACGGAGATAAGTCATTTGCGGAGAGACCTTTCGGTGACGCGGACAGTATGATACTGTCACAGCTAAGCTACCTGAAATATGACGGGCTGATCCCGGATGGGGGAAGTGTCATTTTGCGTGAGCTTAAAGATACCGCACAGACCGATGCTGTCTTCGGAGACACTCTGGCAGGAAAGCTTAACAGGGAGCTCTTTGCCAGAGCGGTTAAGAGCAAACGGTTCTCGGAAACCGGGATATCACACTATGTAAATATCATCGACAGGGATGTTCAGACGCAGTTCTGCGCAGTGACATTTACCGTACCCGGACTTGAACCGTACGTCGCATATCGCGGGACTGATGAGACCATGATCGGCTGGAAGGAAGATTTCAACCTGACATACATGGACCAGATCCCGGCACAGCGAATGGCTGTTGAGTATCTGTCGGAAGCCGCATCAGACATAGACGGTCGGTTCTATATCGGAGGCCACTCCAAGGGCGGTCATCTGTCCATCTATTCGGCCATGTATGTGCCTGAGGATATACAGGACAGACTGATCAGGATATACTGCCTCGACGGTCCGGGCTTCATGAAGGATATGCTCCATATGGAAGGCTATGAGCGTATACGGGACCGCATCGTCAAGTATCTCCCTCAGTCCAGTCTGGTAGGCATGCTTCAGCAGCGAGACGATAACTATACCGTGATCAAGAGTATCGGAGTCGGCCTGCTCCAGCACAATCTGTACACCTGGCGAGTGGAAAAGGGAGAACTTGTTCCGGAAGGGGATCTTAAGGAAGTCGCAAAGATAAGGGACGATGCCATCAACGACTGGATAGAGAGCCTGCCGCCCGAGAGCAGGCAGCAGTTCGTTGATTCATTATATGAGATCATATCCGGATGTGAAGCGGATACGGTGGCAGAGTTCTGGAGTAAGTTCATCTCAAATTCCAGACAGATCATATCTTCATTCAAGGATACCGATGCGGACACCACCGATATGCTCAAGCAGATCAGCAGGAAGCTTATCGACAGCGCCAAAGTACATTTCATGAACGAACTCGAGAACATACTGTCTTGATACTGTTAAGTGATCATCTGAAAGAAACCTTCGGCTGTAAGGTATATAAGATCGCATTAAACGGCGGATTCACATGTCCGAACCGTGACGGGAGCGTAAGTGAGGGCGGATGTATCTTTTGCTCCGCGGGAGGAAGCGGTGAGTTCGCAGGAGATCCGGAGTTAAGCATCACGGAGCAGATAGAACGTGGTAAGGGTCGCGTAGCCGCCAAGATCAGAACGGGTAAGTACATCGCGTACTTCCAGGCATATACCGGCACATATGCTCCTGTAGGCAGACTCAGACAGCTGTATACGGAAGCCATGGATCATCCTGACGTGGCGGTGCTGTCCGTTGCAACCAGACCCGATTGTCTGCCCGATGAAGTGGTAAGCCTTCTGGCTGAGCTAAATAGAATCAAGCCCGTATGGGTGGAACTGGGACTGCAGACGATACATGAGTCCACCGCCAGATATATTAGGCGAGGCTATGAGCTGGATGTATATGACAGTGCGGTTCGCAGGCTTCGCGAGCACGGTCTTGAAGTCATAACCCATGTGATACTGGGGCTGCCCGGAGAGAGCAGAGAAGATATGCTTAAGACAGTCAGATATGTCTGTGAGACCGGAGCGACCGGGATCAAGCTCCAGCTGCTGCATATCCTTAAAGGGACCGATCTGGAAAAAGAATACCTCGCCGGTCGTGTGTCTGTACTGACGGAAGACGAATACATCGATATCCTGAAGGATTGTGTAAGCCTGATACCCGACAATGTGATCGTACACCGCCTGACCGGAGACGGTGACAAGAAGCTTCTCGTTGCGCCTCTTTGGAGCGCAGATAAGAAGCATGTCATCAACCGTATACGCAGATGTGTGATAGAATAGTGGCAGACGATGCCATACAGGGAGGAGACTCTATGCGGGATCATAATGAGATCAGTGATGATCTGATAAATGAAGTCATGAAGCATCTGGATGACGAGGTTACATTCGGCGCCATGCGGATGAGCGTGGAATACGATCCCGAGCAGCGTGAGGAGAAGAGCGTATCCCATAAGTGCTGTAAGGTATACGGCATGGATGCGGATCAGATGGTGGGTAAACTCGACGGCTATTCCGACAGCACAAACAAATACTGAACAGGGTATCCGGTTAGGAGAAGAATATGAATTCCATATGGGTTAATCAGGCGGGGTATCTGCCGGGCTCACGTAAGAGAGCCGCATTAAACTATAATGCATCCGGGTTTCAGCTGACTGACGTAAGCGGAGCTGTAGTATACAGCGGAGCTTTGAAGCATTTCGGTACCGATGATATATCCGGTGAGGATGTATATGTTGCCGAGTTCGATGATCTTAAGACAGAGGGAACATACAGGGTGACCGCAGACGGAGTATCATCCGTTTCCTTCAGGATCTCAACTGATGTATATGACGGATTAATGAAGGATCTGATGAAGTGCTATTACTATCTGCGGTGCGGTGATGCGCTCGATCCGGAGTATGCGGGAGAGTATTATCACGGACCGTGTCACCTCACACCTGCAACAGTATACGGTGAGGACATCCCCCCTGTGGATGTGACCGGTGGATGGCATGATGCAGGTGATTACGGCAGGTATTCCACAGCCGGAGCCGTTGCAGTCGCACATCTTCTTTACGGTGTAAGGTTCTTTGATTCGCTTCTGGATATCAGATTCGATATTCCGCAGGTAACATGTGAATCCGGGACGCTTCCGGATATACTTGCCGAGGTTAAGGTCGAGCTTGATTTCCTTCGTAAGATGCAGCGTGAGGACGGATCCGTATGGCATAAGGTCACGACCTTCAGACATGCCGAATTCATCATGCCCGAGGATGACCATGATGAGCTCTTTCTCTTCCACGTATCATCGCTTGCCACTGCGGATATATCTGCTGTTTTTGCTCTGGCCTCCACGGTATACAGGGCATATGACGCGGCTTATGCCGACAGTCTGATGACAGCTTCTCTTAAGGCATATGAGTGGCTTAAAGCCAACCCCGAGCCGTTACTCTTTTATAATGCTCCGGGATCGGGCACGGGAGAGTACAGTGAGGATGAGGATATATCCAACCGCTACTGGGCAGCGTGTGCATTGTATGAAGTTACATCCGACGAGACGTATCTGAAGGATGCGAGCGCGCTGTACAGATCACTTGCCGATCATGATGCCCATGCTGCGCGGAAAGGTTATCAGGGTGATGTGTTCACCTGTATGGGCTGGGCAGAGGTGGCAGGACTCGGATCACTGTCGCTGATACTTAAGGATGACAATAATGCGCTGACCGACAGCGTGAAGAACAGTTTTATTACCGAAGCTGACAGACTCTGTGCGAACGCCGGTAAGAACGGATTCAATCTGTGCATGATGAGAGCGGACTTTATCTGGGGAAGCAATATGGAACTGCTCAAGTATATGATGGTCCTGACTGTGGCAGACAGACTGGATAGTTCGGACAGATATCGTGATGCGATCCAGTCGGGCATAGATTATCTGCTCGGTATCAATTCCATGGATATAAGCTATGTAACGGGCAACGGTGAGAAAGCATATAAGCATCCTCACCTGAGACCGACTGCGGTAGATGACATAGAAGATCCCTGGCCGGGACTGGTGTCCGGCGGACCCAATATGGGTCTTCAGGATGCTCGGGCCAAGGAAGTCGATCCTG
>Ga0129306_1003527_pt1 | contig 11541 bp, 10 predicted proteins | sample P827metagenome_FD_94438 | JGI IMG/M metagenome (GOLD analysis project Ga0129306, IMG submission 94438) | Capybara group fecal microbial communities from Wisconsin, USA - P827 metagenome | ecosystem: Host-associated > Mammals > Digestive system > Large intestine > Fecal | place: USA: Wisconsin...
ATTTCCTTTGACCAGGACAGCGACAGCAACTACTACCTGACGGAGGAGGCCATGGCGGATTATGATTTCACGAAGATGATCAAGTCCGATGACCGGGCCACCACCATGGAGCTCATCGCGGAGCTTAAGGGCTATTCCATAGGTTCGGGAATGCTTTCGGGGGAGGATGCGATTCTTAAAGGACTGGTTTCGGTCAAACTAAAGGAAGAAGATCCGCTGATGATAGGATATATAACAAGAAAGGGCTCCGAACTGTCGGAATGCGGCCGGCAATATGTGGCGGAACTCATGAAATATAAGGAATTATAAGTTTTTGGCAGGATCGCCTGTGATAAGTAAAAGTTATCACGGGCGATAATTTTTGCGTATTTTTCAAATGCCATGTGGGGTGATAAGATACCCTCAACACGAACGAAGGAGGAATTCACCGTGAAAAAGAACAGCGTATTCTCGATGTGTATGATGTGCCGAATGATGAACAACAGGGCCTGTAGATCTTATCACGCGCCATGTCTTAACGTCATGCGCTGAATGAAATAGATCGATTTAGGCCCGGGAAAATGATCCCGGGTATTTTTTTGCAAATAAAAGGAGAAAAACAATGAAAAAAGGATTATTGAAAAAAACAGTTATCACAGTACTCGCCGCAGTTACAGCTTTATCCCTTGCAGCCTGCGGCAAATCAAAGGGCGGCGCAAAGGTGATCAAGGCAGAGACCTTCGGAGCACCTTCACCCTTTATCTATTCACCCGAAGATCCTAAGGATGCTTTGTACACCACAGCCGACGGAGTTGCGTTGTCGGGTTACGACATCGCAGTTCTGGTAGAACTCTTTAAGACCAAAGCCCTTGAGGGATACACCTTGGACTTAAGAGTAAACTCCAACACCATCGTGGATGCACAGCAGGGAACCGTAGACTTCGGCGTAAACAACTTTTCTTACAACGTAGACAGAGCCGAGAGCTTCTACTTCTCTTATCCTTATACCAAGGCTAAATACGCCATTCTTACAAAGAACGGTTCTGCCATCTCTTCCTTTGCGGAGATCGCAGCAGCAGGTCTTCCCGTAGAAACCTCCGCAGGCAACAACGTGGCCAACGCTCTTGAAAGATGGAACGAAGCAAATCCCGACAAGAAGATCATCATCGAATACACCTCCGCAGATATAACCGTAGAACTCCAGCATATCGCGGAAGGAACCCACGTAGGTATCGGTGACACCCCCGTTTGGGCAGCTTACAGAGAGTCCTATCCCGAGATCTTCGCAAACATTACCGAGACTGTTATTTCCGACGAAGAAGCCCTTCTTATCACCGAGCATTCCACTTCACACCTTCTTTTCGGTAAGACCGGTGCTCATGCAAAGGAATACCAGAAGCTTCTTTCCGAAGGTATCCTTGAACTTTACAAGAGCGGAAAGTTAAAAGAACTTGCTGATAAATATACCGGTATCGATATTGTACCCGCTGAGTCCGATTTCATTTACTTAAACTAAGCACACAGATTAAAGGAGGATAAAACTATGGCAGAAAACAGTGCATGCAGCCTTGAGGCCCACAGAGCCAAAGTTGAGGCAGAAAAGAAGAACATAAAATACACTGACGAAGTTGCCGAATATCTGGCAGGTCTTAATCATACAAAACCCCGTCCCACCATCAATCAGGGTGAGATCGATGAAAAGGGATTCTGGGTAAGACAGAAGAATTCCCTTATCACTCCCTTCGGTGACAAAGAAGGAGATCTTAAGGCGGACAAGGACAGATATATCATCTACTGGAATCCCGGATGCAACTGGAGCCAGCGTCCCGTCATCGTAAGAGAACTTCTTGGTCTTCAGGATGTGGTGAAGGAACAGAAGGTAAACCACACCGGTGAAAGCAACAAGTATGGCTGGGGCTTCCCGGATCAGGAAAACTTTAAGGATGCCACCACGGGAGTAAACTTCCTGTCGGATCTTTACACCAATGCAAATCCTAACTACACCGGAAGAGCAACCACCCCTACCCTTGCGGATTACAAAGAAAAGAAAGCGGTCAACAACGACTACCACAGACTGACCAACTACCTTGAGGTACAGTTCAGAGCTTTTCAGCCCGTGGATGCTCCCGATCTTTATCCCGTTAAGTTCAGAAAGGAGATAGACGAATTCAATGACTGGTTATTCCCCAATATCAACGACGGACACTACAGACAGGCCTTCGCCCAGTCTCCCGAAGCGTACAATGACGGCCATGCGGCATTTCATACAGCTCTTGAAAAACTGGACGAGAGACTTGCAACAAACAGATTCTTATTCGGTGATTACATTACAGATTCGGATGTACGCGCCTATGTATCGCTGATCAAGTGGGAAACCGACTTCTATCTTGCAGCCGGCCCCCAGAAGAAGAGGATCTCCGAGTACAAGAACGTTTGGGAATATGTGAAGGAGCTTTACAGCATCCCTGCTTTTTCAAAGTATATCAACAGACATGACAAAGCAAAGAACGACACCAGAGGAGACTTCGGTTCGTATATCTATAGGATCGTAAGCAAGATTGATCTTGACGAGTTCTTAAAGACGGATCACGCAAGAAAGGCACTTTCCGCAGATCCCGAGAATGTATTCCTCAAGCATCCCGCAGGTGAGACCCCTGAGGATTACCAGTCCGTTATCTCCACAACCAAGTGGAACGACCCTTCCCAGGAAGTAAGGGCTGACAAGAATTTCAAGCTTTCCGTTGACGCATCCGTCAATCCTTTAAAGGGAAAGCTTCACAACTAAGGACAGATCATGAGTATTGAGTTTAAGGAAAAACGGGAGGGATCGGTTTATACCGTTACCTCCCATGAGGGCGGAAAACTTACGGGAACTGCAAAAGCCATATCCGACGGCTTTGAATGGGCGAAGATAACCGATGTTTCCGTCGCCCCCGAATACAGGGGTCGGAATCTTGAAAAAGAACTCATCGGGCGTCTCGGCGAAGCACTGGCGGGACAGCACATATTCGCCCTGGCAGACCCGGAATTATATTCCGTATATGAGGAGCTTGGCTATTTAAGATCCAAAACCTCCTTCACCTATGATTACAACGTAACTCCCGAAACCTTTGCGGAATGGGAAAGACAGGGACTGTTCCTTCCCGAAGGCTACAGGTTTGAAGATGAATTCTATCCCCGTAAATCCTTTATCGATAACGGAAATGTGGTGAAAAAAGAAAAGATCGGGGAGATCCGCTACACGGATACCCTTGAGGGAGCAAGCATTGAAGAGATCAACGAGGTCCTGTCCAAAGCCTTTGGAGGACATCAAAGGGACCTTAAGAAGACCGAAGAGGTATTTATAAGCTCACAGAAGGTGGAGATAGCCTATGACGGCGACAGTATCGTCGGAGTAGCCAGAGCGGTCACCGACGGGGAGTCCGAGGCCCTTATCTTAAACGTTGCGGTGGATCCTTCGTATCAGGGTTTTCACATCGGATGGAACATAGTGGTGAAACTGTCCGCCCAGCTACCCGGTTTCTTTATATTTTTAAATACTCATCCCGGTGCCGTAGGCTTTTACAACAGAAAGGGCTTCAGAAGAAACAAGACTGCCTTCTGCTTTTCTCCCGGCACCATGCCGCCTGAGATCTCGCGGGGCTTCCACCTGCCCGTAGGCTACAGGTTCCCCGATGAATATAAGAATTGATTGCCCTGAAAACAGGGAGGTAACATGAACACTAAATTTTCGGATTATTTCAGTTTTAAACTTGTGTGGGACAGATTCCCGGAGCTGATAAAGAAAATACCAATCACTCTGGAGCTGGCGGGACTGGCCTTTCTTGTGTCGGTGATTGTGGGACTTCTGATTGCCGTTGCAAGATACAAAAAGGTAAAGGTACTCGCAAAAATAGCTACCGGCTTTCTTTCCGTAATGCGCGGTACGCCAATGCTCATTCAGCTGTATGTGGCTTATTACGGTATCCCGGCAATTCTCAAGATATTTAATTCATGGGGAGCTAACATCGACGTCAACATCATTCCTAAGATTGTGTACGCTTTTATAGCTCTGGGACTTTACCAGGCCGCCTTTACCAGTGAGACCTTCAGGGCGGCGCTTGAGTCGGTGGATAACGGTGAGATCGAAGCCGGAACAGCCATGGGAATGACCTACGGCCAGATATTGAAGCGTATCATCATCCCCGAAGCTTTGGAAAACGCCCTTCCCGGTATCGGAAACTCTCTTATCGGACTAATCAAGGGCACCAGCCTTGCTTCCACCTGCGGCATCATCGAGATAACCTATCAGAACCAGATACTCGCGGGACGGGATTACAGATACCTTGAAGGATACGTGGCTCTGGCAATCATCTATTGGATCATAACGGTCATCTTCGAGAGAATATTCAAGTTCATCGAGAAGAAGATAAAGATACCGGATCAGCCCAAAGCAGTGGAAGGAGCTTAAAATGGCCATATTGGAAATAAAGGATCTTCATAAGAGTTTTAACAGCAATGTGGTGCTCGACGGAGTGGATCTTTCGGTGAACAAGGGAGATATCATCGGTATCGTGGGCCCTTCGGGAACCGGTAAATCCACCCTCCTCCGGTCCATAAATCTTCTGGAAAAGCCCGAAAAAGGAACCATAAGCATAAACGGAACGCAATTAGATCTCCCCGTTAAGGGAAAGGACCGGAAGAAGATCAACGAATTGAGACTTCACACCGGAATGGTGTTTCAGCGCTTTTATCTCTTTGAGCACAAGACGGCCCTTGAAAACGTCATGGAGGGCCTGGTGACCGTACGTAAGTTACCCAAGGAAGAAGCAAAAGCGGCCGCGCTTAAGGAGCTTGAGAACGTGGGCCTCCTTGAGTGGCAGAATCATTATCCCAAGCACATGTCCGGCGGTCAGCAGCAGCGTGTTGCCATCGCCAGGACCCTTGCCATGAAACCTGATATCATCCTTCTTGACGAGCCTACCTCCGCACTGGACCCGGAGCTTGTTACAGAGGTACTCAATACCATCAAGTCGGTGGCGGAACAGGGATACACCATGCTCTTAGTTTCCCACGAGATGGATTTCGTTCGAAAGATATCAAACCGCGTTCTTTTCCTGGACGGCGGAAAGATAATCGAGGACGGCACTCCCAAAGAGGTGTTTGACCATCCGGGGAGTGAAAGAGCCAGAGAATTCTTTGAAAAGATGAGGGGCTTAAAGGAGCCCGAGTTTTACATTTAATTAGTGACCCGGAGGCAAAGGATGGGCGAGAGTATAAACGCGGAAAGACTTATAAACCGGTTTCTGGAATACGTTTCCTACGATTCCGAATCCTTTCATGAAAAAGCACTGGGAGAGCGGGTCGCGGGCGACCTTAAGAAACTGGGTCTTGCGGTGTCCACGGAAGGTACCGATCCCGGATATATGTCAGAGCATCCCGAAAGCTTCCCCAATATCTATGCTTTCCTTCCCGGCAACAAAGAAGGAAAGCCCCTTCTTTTTTCGGCGCACCTTGATACGGTTTCGCCGGGGATCGGCAAGAAAGCCATGATAGACAAAGAAGGGCGAATCACTTCTGCGGGGGAAACGGTGCTCGGAGCCGATGACGTTTCGGGCCTTTCTTCCATAATGGAGGCTTTGAACGTGATCGTTGAAAACAATCTGTCTCACCCGGACATAGAGATTCTCATAAGCCCCGCGGAGGAGGTTTTCTGCGAAGGCGCCAAAAGATTCGATTTCACGGGGATAAAGTCGAAGAATGCCTATGTACTCGATCTTACGGGCCCCGTGGGAAGGGCGGCCCTTGCGGCACCTTCCATCGTTTCCTTTGACATAACCGTTACAGGGAAAGCCGCACATGCGGGCTTTGAGCCCGAAAAGGGCATCAATGCCCTGAACATAGCCGTTGAGGCCCTTAAGGACATAGAGACGGGACATATCGATTCCGAGACCACGGTGAATTTCGGAACCATTAACGGCGGAAGTGGCAAAAATATCGTGCCCGGAACCGTGAAGATAAGCGGTGAAGTGCGGAGCATGCATCACTTCCGCGCCTTAAAGGTCAAGGATGATATCTTCAAAAGATTCAGACTGGCGGCAAAGGCTTCCGGAGGAAGTGCCGAAACGGTCTTTTGCGAGCACGTAAAGGCTTACAGGGTATCCGAAAGCGGAAAAACGGTCGAACATTTTAAAAAGGCGGCGGAAGCTCTGGGGCTTCAAAAAGAGTTTATCGTAACCTTCGGCGGAAGCGACGGAAATTATTTCAACGAAGTCGGAATCGAGACCATAGTCCTATCTTCCGGTATGGAAAATGTCCATACCACGGAAGAATATACCGAGGCGGAAACGCTTAAAAAGGCAGCAGAACTGACCTTAAATCTGATGACATTATAGGAGTATCACGTCATGTATTCGATAGAGACCCGATGTATACACGGAGAAGATCATAAGAGCGAAGACGGAAATTTCGCCATCAGTTACCCCATCTATCAGACAGCTTCTTTTTCTCATCTTACTCCGGGACACAATCCCAACGGATTCGATTATTCCAGAGAATCCAACCCCACCAGACAATATCTTGAAGAGACCGTCAGCTCCCTAGAGGGAGCCGCCGATTCCATTGCTTTTTCTTCGGGAATGGCGGCAATATCCTGCTTTTTTGACTATTTTTCCCCGGGAGACCACATCATTTGCGGTTCGGATCTTTACGGCGGCACCGTCAGGTACTTTGACCGTATACTGAAAAAGAACGGGCTCGTCGTGGAGTACGCGGACACCACCGACCCCGACAGCTTAAAGGCGCTCTTTAGAGAGAACACCAAAGTCATTTATTTTGAAACTCCCACCAACCCCATGATGAAAGTCACGGATATCGGTAAGGTCTGCAGGCTGGCTCACGAAAGAAACATCCTTGTCTGCGTTGACAATACCTTCATGACTCCCTGTTTTCAGAATCCCATAAAGGAAGGGGCGGACGCGGTGATCCATTCGGGAACCAAGTATTTAAGCGGACACAACGATACGGTCGGCGGGTTTCTTTGTCTTGCGAATAAAGGACTTGCGGACACCTACAGGCTTCTTTCAAAGACCACCGGAGCCACCCTCGGGCCCTTCGAATGCTGGCTCTGTCTCAGGGGTCTAAAGACCCTGGCCATACGTATGGAGCGGCACAGAGAAAATGCGGAAAAGATCAGCGAATGGCTTAAACTTCAGCCCTGCGTGGAGGAGGTTTTCTTTGTGGGAAGCGGAATGATCTCCTTTTACGTGGATTCAAAGGAAAAGGCTCTGTCGATACTTAAGAACATAAAACTTGTCACCTTCGCGGAAAGCCTTGGCGGAACGGAAAGCCTTCTTACCTACCCCACACTTCAGACCCATCCCGATGTGCCCGCCGAACAAAAAGAAAAGCTTGGCATAAACGACAGGCTTCTTCGCATGTCCGTCGGTATAGAAGCCGCGGGAGATATCGTTAACGACCTGAAACAGGCCATGGAATAAGAATGAGGAAGAATCGGATGACCGAAAGAAATCTGGATTTTGATACGGTTGTAAACAGAAAGAATACGGGATGCCTTAAATATGATTTCGCGATGAAGCGTGGATATCCCGCGGATGTGCTGCCTTTGTGGGTGGCGGACATGGACTTTAAGACCAGCTCTTACATAGAGGATGCACTTAAGGCCCTTGCTTCCCACAATATTTACGGCTATACGAACACTCAGCCGGGAGACGGTTTCTTTGACGCTGTGGCAGGCTGGATGAAGAGACATCATGACTGGACCGTTTATGAAGAAAACCACGTAAAGACCCCCAGCGTCTGCGTGGCCATAGGACTTGCGGTAAGGGCCCTCACCTCCCCCGGCGATGCGGTCATTATTCAAAAGCCCGTATATTATCCCTTTGAGAGCATAATACGAAACAACGGAAGAAGGCCGGTAAGTTCGGACCTTTGCCGGGACCGTGAGGGCCGGTATTACATAGATTTTGAGAATTTTGAAGAAAAGATAAAAGAAAACAGGGTAAAGCTTTTCGTTCTTTGCAATCCCCACAATCCCGTGGGAAGGGTGTGGAGTCCCGAGGAGCTTACCCGCATAGGTGAAATCTGCAAAAAGCACGGAGTGTACGTGTTCAGTGACGAGATCCATTTTGATTTTGTTTTTAACGGTACTCACTCGATCTTTCAGGAACTTAAGGAGGATTTTAAAGAATTCACCGTCACCGCCACTTCCCCCAGTAAGACCTTCAACCTGGCGGGGCTTCAGCAGGCGAATATCTTTATCTCGGACAGAACCATGAGAAGACGGTTCAAGGCAGAACTTGAGGCCACGGGCTTTGATGAACCCAATGTTTTCGGGATCGCCGCTGCAAGAGCCGCCTACGAATCCGGGGATGAGTGGTATGAGGGAGCCAAAAAGTACATAGAAAAGAATATCGATTTTGCCGACCGGTTTACCGCGGAAAAACTTCCGGGGGTAAAAAAGATCAAGACCGAAGGGACTTATCTTATCTGGCTTGATTTTAACGGGATCTGTCCGGATCCGAAGAAGCTTGATGATATTATAGTGAACAAAGCAAAACTCTGGCTCGACAGCGGAAGGATATTCGGAAAACCGGGAGAGGGATTCCAAAGGATCAATGCTGCCTGCCCCCGTTCGGTCCTTAACGAGGCTCTGGAGCGAATAAGACATTCTTTTTACGATTGAAGGGTAACAGTCTGAAGATCAATTCCTTCAGACTGTTTTCTTGCTAATTCGCCGTGAGTGTGCTAATATTTGAATGATTTTGAAATACCCACAATTTAATAAGGAGGAATATATGATTTACTCAACAGAAGTTAAGAACATGTGCCCCGTTACTCAGGGCGTACATCATGGCGCTGCTCCCATTCCCGAAGAGGCTAAATGGGTTAAGGCAAAAAAGGTTGAGGATATTTCCGGTTACACCCACGGTATCGGCTGGTGTGCACCTCAGCAGGGTGCCTGCAAGCTTTCCCTCAACGTTAAAGACGGTATCATCCAGGAAGCTCTCGTAGAGACCATCGGATGCTCCGGTATGACTCACTCCGCAGCTATGGCTGCAGAAATCCTTCCCGGACTTACCGTTATGGAAGCTCTCAACACAGACCTTGTTTGTGATGCCATCAACACCGCAATGAGAGAACTCTTCCTTCAGATCGTTTACGGAAGAACCCAGAGCGCATTCTCCGAGGACGGCCTTCAGATCGGTGCAGGTCTTGAAGATCTCGGTAAGGGAAGCCGTTCCATGGTTGGTACAACCTACGGTACTCTTTCCAAGGGACCCAGATATCTTGAACTTACCGACGGTTACATTACCGGTATCGCTCTTGACGAGAACGATGAGATCATCGGTTACAAGTACGTTAACTTCGGCAAGATGATGGACTTCATCAAGAAGGGCGACGATGCAGCTACAGCACTTGAAAAGGCTTCCGGTCAGTACGGACGCGTTGCGGATGCTGTTCGTGTTGTCGATCCCAGAAAAGAATAAGCACAGTAGGAGGATAAGATTATGGCATTATTTGAATCATATGAAAGAAGAGAGCCTCAGATCCTTGCTGTGTTAAAGCAGTACGGAATCAACTCTATCGAAGAATGTAAAGATATCACAATGGCAGCAGGCATCGATGTTTACAAGCTCATCGAAGGCATTCAGCCCATCTGCTTTGAAAATGCAAAGTGGGCATACACCGTTGGTGCAGCTATCGCCATCAAGAAGGGCTGCCGCAAGGCATCCGAGGCTGCAGCAGCTATCGGTGAAGGCCTTCAGGCTTTCTGTATTCCCGGTTCCGTAGCAGACACCCGTAAGGTTGGTCTCGGTCACGGTAACCTCGGTAAGATGCTTCTCGAAGAGGACACCGAGTGCTTCGCATTCCTTGCAGGTCACGAAAGTTTCGCAGCAGCAGAAGGCGCTATCGGTATCGCTGAGAAAGCAAACAAGGTTCGTCAGAAACCCTTAAGAGTCATTCTTAACGGTCTCGGCAAGGACGCAGCTCAGATTATTTCCCGTATCAACGGCTTTACTTTCGTAGAGACCGAATACGATCCTTACACCAACACCGTTAAGGAAGTATCCAGAAAGTGCTACTCCAAGGATGCTAATTCCCCTCGTGCCAAGGTTAACTGCTATGGCGCCAACGATGTTTGCGAAGGTGTTGCCATCATGTGGAAGGAGAACGTTGACGTATCCATCACCGGTAACTCCACCAACCCCACCAGATTCCAGCATCCCGTTGCAGGTACCTACAAGAAGGAACGCCTCGAAGCAGGCAAGAAGTACTTCTCCGTTGCATCCGGCGGCGGTACCGGACGTACCCTTCATCCCGATAACATGGCAGCAGGTCCTGCTTCCTACGGTATGACAGATACCATGGGACGTATGCACTCCGATGCACAGTTTGCAGGTTCTTCTTCGGTTCCCGCTCACGTAGAAATGATGGGTCTTATCGGCGCAGGTAACAACCCCATGGTTGGTATGACCGTTTCTACCGCAGTTTCCATCGAAGAAGCAGCTAAGGCAGGCAAGTTCTAAGTCTTAACTTCTATAAGTAAAATTAACGGTTTCCTTCGGCACAGTCCGCCGGGGGAAACCGTTTTTATAAAACGGGGGGATAAGGAGTAAGCTATGAGTGGTTTTAAAGCGTTTTTGAAAAAGAAAGATATAGAAATATCCCTGAAGCGATATGGTATCGATGCACTGGGAGCCATGGCTCAGGGACTTTTTTGTTCTTTGTTGATAGGCACCATAATCAATACCGTGGGCACGCAGTTTAAGATCCCCTTCTTAACGACTACCGTCGCAACGGTGGCGGGGATCGAATATACCGTTGGCGGTATAGCCATGGCCATGAGCGGCCCGGCTATGGCCGTAGCCATCGCCCATGCATTAAAGTGTCCGCCGCTGGTGCTTTTTTCCATGATCTCGGTGGGATTTGCAGCCAATGCTCTTGGGGGAGCGGGCGGCCCTTTGGCGGTTTTGTTTGTGGCGATCCTTTCTGCCGAGATCGGGAAGATCGTTTCAAAGGAAACGAAGGTTGATATCCTTGTTACACCGCTTGTTACCATAGGCACGGGAATCTTCTTTTCGTGGCTCATCGCACCTGCTCTCGGAAGCACCGCAATGTGGCTTGGGAATATCATAATGTGGGCAACGGATCTGCAGCCGTTTCTGATGGGAATAGTGGTTTCCGTTGTTGTGGGAATGGCCCTTACCCTTCCCATATCTTCTGCGGCAATCTGCGCGGCTTTAGGGCTTACGGGTCTTGCGGGCGGAGCCGCGGTGGCAGGGTGCTCTGCCCAGATGATAGGCTTTGCGATAATCTCCTTTAAGGAGAATAAATGGGGCGGTCTCGTTTCCCAGGGAATCGGAACCTCCATGCTTCAGATGGGAAATATCATTAAAAATCCCCGAATCTGGATAGCTCCTACACTGGCAAGTGCCATAACGGGTCCCATAGCCACATGTATCTTCAGACTGAAGATGAACGGCGCCCCCATATCTTCCGGTATGGGACCCTGCGGTTTTGTGGGGCAGATCGGTGTGTATACCGGCTGGGTAAATGACA
>Ga0129306_1003532_pt1 | contig 11516 bp, 9 predicted proteins | sample P827metagenome_FD_94438 | JGI IMG/M metagenome (GOLD analysis project Ga0129306, IMG submission 94438) | Capybara group fecal microbial communities from Wisconsin, USA - P827 metagenome | ecosystem: Host-associated > Mammals > Digestive system > Large intestine > Fecal | place: USA: Wisconsin...
AGTGACGGTATACTCCTTTCCGTCCTTCTTAAGAGCAACAATACCGTTGTCCTTTGAGAAGATATAGGTAAATCCGTTTCCGGTTACGCCTACATTGCCGTCGCCGGATGCGGTCCTTATGAACTTGGCTGCTTTGTTAAGTACGGGAATTGCGGGGTTGCTCTTTGCAAATACGGTGCTTTCGCCCATGGCAACCGCGAATCCTCTTTCGCACCATTTGGTTTTCTTTGCTTCGCGAACCACTACTCTGTAAACATAGTCGGAGCCTGCGTTTCTTGCGGGTGTTTCGACCTTGATCTTTTCGGTCTTTCCGGGCTTTACGGCAAGATTGCCGAAGCGCTTTGCAAGTACGACCTTACCGTTTCTTGATACGGTATAATCGAAATAATAGCGGGACAGGTCGATGAACAGGTTTCTGTTTTCAACGGTGAATCCCTTATCGTCTGCCGTAACTCTCACGTTCGCATAGAGGTTCTTGGCCTCCGGGCACTTGGGAGATTCTCTTCTGTCTGCAAACACGATACCGTCGGTGCAGAAGCAGTATTCCGTAGGTCTGTCACCGAAGTCGCCGCCGTAAGCAAGACGCATCTTTCCGTTATGCTTCTGCCAGATGGCCTGATCCAGATAATCCCAGATAAAGCCGCCCTGATACATGGGGAATTCATCCTCCAGATCCGTATAAAGCTTCATACCGCCGAGAGAGTTACCCATTGCATGCATATATTCGCAGGAAACATAGGGTTTGTCGGGATTTTCGCTTAAATACTTTCTGATGGCTGCGGGCTTTGCATACATACGGGAATACATGTCGCTTGCTCTTTGCATCTCGGGGTCGGGATCCCGCACGATACCCTCGTAGTGCACGATCCTGGTATCGTCAACGCTTCTGAAATAATCATGCATTGCAACGAAGTTTGTTCCGCTGTAGGACTCGTTTCCCAGGGACCACATCAAAACTGCCGCATGGTTTTTGTCTCTTTCAAACATGTGCTCTGCTCTGGAAAGGACCGCACCCTTCCACTCGGGCTTGCTTCCGGGAACTTCAAGCCCCAGTTTACGCCACTCATCGTTCCAGGTTCCGTGGGTTTCGAGGTTTGTTTCGTCTATCATGTAAATACCGTATTCGTCGCAGAGTCTGTACCAGAGGGACGAATTGGGATAGTGAGAAGTACGTACGGCATTTATGTTGTTTCTCTTAAAGGTCTTGATATCCCAAAGCATCTCTTCGGGAGAAACCACTCTTCCGCCGGTTGCGGAGAATTCGTGACGGTCAACACCCTTAAACACTATTCTCTTGCCGTTTATGAGCATGAGCTTGTCTTTAAGTTCAAAAGTACGGAAGCCTACCTTTGTAACGGCAATCTCCGAAATATTTCCCTCTGCGTCAAAGAGGTAAAGTCTCAACTCATAAAGGTTGGGTTCTTCCGCGCTCCAGTGCTTTATCCGAAGGCCCGAAGCGTTAAAGGTTGCTTTGTCACCGTTTACGAGAGCGTCTCTGTTAAACACCGCTCTTCCCTTTGAATCAAGAAGCATGACTTTCACACCGGCCACGTTTCCCGAAAGCTTGGCGGTAAGATTGAGCACACCCTTATCATAGTTTTCGTCAAGCAAAGCCTTCGCAAAAATGTCCTTTACATGGAGCTTCGGAATCGCATAGAGATACACTTCTCTGAAGATACCGAAGAAACGCCACATATCCTGGTCTTCAAGCCAGGAAGCACTGGTGCGCTTGTAAACTTCCACGCAGAGTCTGTTGGTGCCTGAGGTCACATATTCGGTGATCTCGAAATCCGCGGGAGTAAAGGTATCCTCGCTGTAACCGACGTACTCGCCGTTTACGAATACGCGGAAAGCGGTCTCAACGCCCTGAAAAGAGATAAACAGGGGCTTATCCTTTAAATTGGCGGATACCCTGAATTCCTTTACATAGCTTCCCACGGGAGCAAAATCCTCGGAAATCTGCGGAGGAATGAGATCCTCGCTTCCGTCCCAGGGATAAAGGGCATTGGTGTAGTGAATCGTGTCATAGCCCTGCATCTCGATATGGCCGGGAACCTTGATGTTCGCAAAGCCCTTAAGCTTAAAATCCTGTCTGTAAAAATCCTTCGGACGTTCCTTTAAATTCACGGAATACTTAAACTTCCAGGTTCCGTTTAAGCTCTGTTTTAAAGGCATTTTTTCACCGAGAGCCACATCTTTTTCTTTTTCGTAAAAGAAATGGTCCGAATGAGCAGGTACCAGGTTTTCGCCGAAGATCTCGGGATTCTGTAAAAATTCATGAAGCTGACGATCCGTCATACTTATAATCCTCCGTTTAATGTATTTTCAAGAGCGTAATAGCGCTTCTCCGCTTCTTTGTCGCCCTGTTTTAAAGCGGTGGCAAATTCCGTCGGAGTATAAAGCATATATCTCTTAAACATTCTGTTAAAATAGCTTATGGTGTTAAATCCCACATTTATGGCAAGTTCCGAAACCGAATCCACCTTTAAAGGATCCTTGTACATGACCTTTGCGGCCTCAAAAACCCTGCGTCTTATCAGATAATCCACCGGCGACATGTTAAGGACACGCTTAAAGGCTCTGCAGCATTCGTTGCGGCTTACGTGGATCTTTGCGGCAATGTCCTCCAGCCTGAGGGCCTCGTAGTAGGTCACGTCGATATAGCGCTTGGCCTCTATCACCCGAAGCTCGTCTCTGGCGGGCACGTTTTTCCCGGTGTACTCCGCCTGAGGCTCCAGGGTATGCTCCAAAAGATCTGCCCACATCAGTGCCATGTTTCCAAGAGTTACCAGCTCAAAACCGGGCTTTTTCTTGATATTTGCTTCGATGATTCTGGCAAGGCGTCTTAAGGCCCGCTCTTCTCTTAAATTTTCTCCTTCAAGTTTTAAACATTTGGGAAGTAACGACCTGAAGGACTCGTAATATTTCTTGGAAAGAGGGCTCTGGGCATCGCGGTTTACCACGAACTCCGGCCTGTATACAATGCTGTACCAGCCGGTGTTGTCACAGCAGCAGGGCACAATCTTTCTCGGAACACCGCGTAAAATAAGAAGCGCCTGTTTCGGACCGAGAATGTACTTTTCTCCGCATTCCACCGTCACCGTTCCCGACCGTACCACGATAAACTCAAGATCTTTCGTGCGCACCGCCTCGCAGGGACTTTCTTTACACTCTTTTCTTTTTTCAATCAATTTCACCGAAACCGGATATTCCGGATTCGGGTATTCGGTTGTCAGTTCTTTGACCATACTTATTTACCGAAATATGCACATGCAAGTTTGATAAGATCTTCAAAATCTTTGCTGCCCATGGTCTCGCAGGAAGAATGCATGGCAAGCTGGGCAAGGCCGATATCCGCCGTTCTGATCGAAACGTGACCGGTGGAGATATTGCCAAGTGTTGAGCCCCCGGGAATGTCCGAATTGTTGGCATAATCCTGAAGCTTAAGACCCTCATCCTTTGCGATCTTTCGAACGAAAGCCGCGGAAACCGCATCTGTGGCGTATTTCTGGTTTCCGTTGAATTTAAGCACCACACCGCCGTTAAGTTCGGGGCGGTTCACGGGATCTGCTTTTTCGGACATTGCGGGATGTACGCCGTGCGCGTTATCCGCGGACAAAGCAAAACTTTCGTGAAGGAGTTTCAAATACTCGGTCCTTGAATAAGAAAGGCTCTCACAGATCCTGAAAAGCACATCCTCAAGGAAGGTGGAGCCGGCGCCCTGTTTGGTTCCGCTTCCCACTTCTTCATTGTCAAACAAAGCAAGCACACGGACATATTCACTGTCCTTTGAATCAAGGAAGCCCTTAAGACCCGCATAAACACAGGCCAGATCATCAAGTCTCGGAGATGCCGCAAACTCGTCCTTTGCGCCGAAGGTAAAGCCCTTCTGTCTCGGATACACAAAAAGATCGCTTGCAAGGATCTCATCCGCTTTAAGGCCGGTCTCTTCCGAAATGAGTTTTCCGAAGACGCCCTTCTTACCCTTTGCAAAAAGGGGCGGAACATCCTTCTGAACCTGATATTTGTATCCGTTGTTGATGTCGGAATTCATGTGGATCGCAACGTTGGGGATCACAAAAAGGTTACGGTCGATGTTAACAAGCTTTTCTTCGATCTTTCCGTTCTTTTCAAAAAGAACGCGTCCCGCAAGAGAAAGGGGCCTGTCAAACCAGCTTGAAACAATCATTCCGCCGTATTTTTCAACATTTATCCTGATGTATTCTCCAAAGGTAAGTTCCGGATTTTCTTTAACCCTGAAAACGGGAGAATCGGTGTGAGCCGAATAGATTCTGAAGCCTTTGATCTTCTTCTCGGGGATGGCGAATGCAATGAGAGACGAAGAATTTCTTACAACATATCCTTTACGGGCCTTGGAAAGTCTCCAGGTATCTCCCTCGGAGAACTCCGAAAAGGCCTTTTTCTCAAGTTCTTTTCTGACGTTTTCCACTGCATGGAAAGCGGTGGGGCTTGCGTCTATAAAGTCAAAAAGTTTCTGAACTTTTGCCATGTTTTATCCTCCTGTGTCATTCTTTTCAGACACACAATGATTATATGTCAGCGGAAATGAAATGGCAATCTTGAAACGGGTTTCTTTATCCTTAAATAAATAATTGTTCAATAAGTTTTCACATTTAAATATTTACATATATTTAAAAAAATCGTATAATTCTTGCGTATGTCGGCCTAAGACCAGAATTTTCGGCCGAAGGAGAGGATTTATTATGAGTGACGAAACAAAGAACGTTGCAGAAACAGGCAGCGAGGAGATCAGCAAGAGCAGGCAGAAACGCGAGCAGCGCAAGGCTGACGTGAAGGCTCAGAAGCGCAAACAGAACTTTGAAAGCATCATCGGATGGATCATCGGTATTGCCATCGCGGCAGGCGTTATCACCATTATCTGCCTCGGCATCTGGGAAAGTGCTACCAAGACCGTTTCCGACGGAAACTACAGCGCATATCTTACCGACGACGGACGCGTTAAGGGTGCAAATTTAAAGAAGGTTAAGGACATCGGCCTTGACGGTCTTTCCATCAACTATTCGGACATCGAATATAAGGATGAGACCATTGAAACCGACATCAACAACCAGCTTGCCAACTACGCAGAGTTCTCTACCAAGAAAACTCTCGAAGTTAAAGACGGCGACACCATCAACCTCGATTATGTGGGCTCCGTTGACGGCGTACCTTTCGACGGCGGAAACACCAACGGACAGGGTACCGAACTTACCATCGGTTCCGGCAAATACATCGACAACTTTGAAGAGCAGCTTATCGGCGCTCATCCCGGAGATTCCGTAACCGTTAACGTTACCTTCCCCGAAGTATATGAGAACAACCCCGATCTTGCAGGCAAAGCCGCAGTATTCGAATGTGTTGTGAACAGCATCAAAGTGATCCCCGAATTCACCGATGCATTTGTTCAGGAGCACTTCAGTGATGTTGCTTCCACCACCGAAGAGCTCAGAGCGTACTTAAAGAGTGAGGGCGAGAAACAGAACGCCAGAGATTACGTAAGCAAGTACATTAAGGAGAATGCTTCCGCATCCGCTCCCGGCGCTTACTTAAAGCACTTAAGACAGCTCATCAAATATGCGGACGAGCAGCAGATCGTTTATCTCCAGCAGCTCTATGCATACTACGGACTTACGAATGCTCCCAAGACTGTTGAAGAATACAGGCAGACCGACAAGCGCGGTTATGAAAAGGATCTTCGTTCCAAAGCAAAGGATCAGGCCGCATTCGACCTTACCTTCGAAGAGTTCTTCGTAAGAAAGGGTCTTACCGTTACCGATGCGGATTATTCCGAGGTCCTTGTGATCTACAGTCAGGATGCCGACAACGGCAACGCAGCTGAGACCTACGGCGAGCCTTTCTTAAGACAGGTTGCTCTTCAGCATGTAACTCTTGATTACATTGCAGAGCACGCTACGATCGTTAAATAATTTCGGTTGACACTCAGGGCGGAGAAATCATCTCCGCCCTTTTTATTTCCCGCACACACGACCGCACCCTGTTTTCTTATCCTTCGGAGGTTATATGCACGAATTCAAGACCATAGCAAAGATCCATACGGATTTCCCCGAGAAGTTCGGAATTCCCCGCCAAAGCGGACTGGTGCCGGAGCTTACTGCCCGCATCGTGTTCGAGCCGGAATTCAGAAATCCCGATTCAGTCAAAGGCCTCGAAGGCTTTTCACACCTTTGGCTCATCTGGCGCTTTGACGTGCCCGTAAGCGATAAATTTACCGCTACCGTTCGTCCTCCCCGTTTGGGCGGTAACGAAACCATGGGGGTATTTGCCACCCGTTCTCCCTTCAGACCCAATCCCATCGGCTTATCTTCCGTTGAGATAGCCGGTATCTCCTGCGGCCCCGATGGCCCCGTTATAACGGTCAAAGGCGCCGATTTAAGGGACGGCACCGAGATTCTTGATATAAAGCCCTATCTTCCCTATGCAGACTCTCATCCCGACGCCGTGTCGGGTTTTGTGGGCGGTCTTGATGAAGAACCCCTCACGGTTGTTTTTTCCGTTCCTTTACCCGATTCTTTTGACAAAGAAAAAGAAAGCACTCTTATAAAAGTACTTTCTTTAGACCCCCGCCCCCACTACCAAAACGATGAAACCAGAGTCTACGGCATGGCGTTTGCGGGATTCAATATAAAATTCAAAGTTTCCGGCAAAACCCTCACGGTGATCGGAATCGAAACACTTGCGTAATGCCGAATGACCGTCGAAAGGCAGCCGTCGTTCAACCGGCCTGTTTGTAGAGGGTCATTTCTTTCCTGGCAATCTTTATGTATTTGTCACATTCAAGTATCTGCTTTTCTCTTCTTCCGATGTATCCGGAAATAAGGAAAGGAGGAAAGATAATCCTGAACCAGATTTTCTGTACGGACCAGAGGGGTTTCCAAATTAATCCGATAAATCCGAGTACTCGTCCGGTGCCGGCGTCACCCAAAAGCCTTCCTGCCCAGTAAGCGGATTTTACTGCCGCCTTGTTTGCAAAAGACGAGCGGTTGTCTCCCTGCCGGAAAATCTTAAGTTCGCTCCAGCCGCCCAGAGGCGCGATAACTTCTTTGTGAAGTCGGATGATACCGTAAATCAGACTTACCGGAATTGTTAAAAACAGAATCATGGTAATTAAGCTTAAAATACCGGTCAGTATATCCGATTCCGGAAAAATTCCGAGTAATGCCATGAATATAACGGATAACCCCAGAAGAACCCCAAATGGGCCCCAGAATACAGCAGTCACCCTCCATGCCTTTTTTTTGAGATTTTCGGCCACCGCTATCTTCTCTTTAAACCAATCTCTGCTTTCGCCGAAAAAACCGACTGCCTCGTTTGCCTCTTCCCATGAATCAAATATATGTTTTGCCATTTCAACCTCCTGTATCGTCCCTTCGGGACTTGGTATTTTGTTTTGTTCTACCTTTATTACGCATGAGGTTTCCGTAAGGTTTTAAAATTTTGATAAAATTTTTAGAACTTAAAAAACTTATGGAAATGAAGATGGATTAATATATTTTTAAGTCAAAACAATAAAGAAACGGCGTCTGCGTAAGCAGGCGCCGTCTTTTCTTTGCGGAAGGGTTTTGAATTGCTGATTAAAATCAATCATCCGAATCAAGGGCTTCAAGGCCTCTGGCATTTGCTACTTTAACGGCCTTAATGTTCTTAACAAGGACTGTAAATACTAAGAAGCTTAAGAGCACCAGGATTCCCGCATATACGGGAAGTACGCCCCATGCTCCCGAACCCATGAGTACCAGACCCAAAAGCACGGGTGTGACGGTCTGAGCAGACATGCTGGCGGTGTAATAGTATCCCGTGAACTTTCCGATCTTCTTCGATGAGCAAAGCTCCACCACCATGGGGAAGGAACAGTTGTGAACCAGTGCCATTCCGTAGCCCTTGATGGCCCATACGATAAAGAGAATGGTAGGGAAGGTCCACTCGCCGTTTGAACCCGTTTCCACGCCTGTGGGACGGGCAAATACCATTACGATATAACCGATGACCGTTACGCAAAGACCTGCGGAAATGGTCCATTTTCTGCCGATCTTGTCGGCAATTATACCTGCGGTGGCAAAACCTATAACAGAAGCAAGTCCGCCTAAGATCGTAAGGATCATGGTCTTACTTGAAGATGAATTCAGGTAGTAGATAACATAGTTTCCGATGTAGGTTCCGATGGCATTATCAGCCATGAACCATAAAAACTCAGCTCCGAGGATGGCAAAAAGCATTCTCTTATTAGCCTTGGACATGGGCTTGTCATCGTCGATGGGTGTCTCCACCGCAGCCTGTCTTTCGCCTTCTTCCATCTCATCCTTAAGTTCGACCGCCAGCTTGTTTTCTTTGATCTTAGCAAAAAGAACAAACGCGGAGATCACCATAAGAACCGATGCAACTATAAAGGGAATCTCGATGGTCCAGACGTTTCTTGCTTCGTCGGACACATTGATGTAGTCGCTGAGTTTAAGGAAAATACCGAGAACCGTTGCAGCTGCGCCGCCGAAATATCCCATGATGTTTATGACACCGTTGGCCTTGGCACGTACGGGCTTGGGCGTAATATCGGGCATAAGAGCTACCGCGGGATTACGATACATCATCATGAACATGAGGACGATGGCCATCATGCATACCATTCCCACCACGTTGTTCATATGGAAAAACAAGGGAATAAACGGGAATGCCAGAGCGGCTACAAGAGTACCGGTCAGGATATAGGGCATTCTCTTACCGATGGGAGTCTTGGTCTTGTCGGAAAGACTTCCAAAGATGGGAAGCAGGATAAGGGCGGCCAGATTATCGCAGGCCATGATGATCCCGACTATCCACTGTACGTTTAAGATCTTGGCGTTTTCACCGCTTGCTTTAAGTGCGGCGGAGGAAAGGCCGTACATTCTGCGGGCAAAAATGTCCGTTAAGAATGTGGGACACCAGGAATCGTACACCTGCCAAAGGAGCAAAATACCAAAAAACGCGAAGCCGATAAGACATGTACGCTTCACGTTTAGCTTAAGAGTTGCGGACCCGACCGCAGTTTTTTCTTTGTTCATAGTAACTCTCCCTCTTATATAGTTTGTAACAGATTTATTATAAACCAAATAAGAGGATATGTCACCGCTGAAAAGATATGAAAAAAGTTCAGTCTCTTATATCCACATCCCCGCAGTTGGGGGCGGTGCCGTTGGCCCAGGGGCTTCTCACATCGCAGCGGCCGTGATGGTACCATTCTTTTTTCGTGCCCGGGTCCTGTGCCGTGGAAAAAGAAACAAGAAGCCGGCTGACGCCTCCGTTCATCTTTCCCTCAATCATATCCACCAGTTCGTCTATCTGCTTTTCGTCTTCCGAAAGTTTTTTATCGTTATTGTCGTTCATATCGCTCCTATATCCGCACTATCCTACCCGGAACATGTCAACCGTGCCCTCGGCAAGGACTGTGCCTTCCTTTGTTTCAACGGTAACGCGGACCACGGTTATGTGCATGCCGCGCTTTACTACCGCGCTCCTTGCAATTATATCACCATTTTCCGAAGTGTTGCTCAAATAATTTACATAGGCGCTCTGAGTCACGTATTTGTGCCTGTCGGCTCTGGCGGTAACGCCGGCGCAGATGTCCATGAGAGAATAAATCAGTCCCCCGTGGACCATGCCGTAGGGGTTCTTGGATTCGGGAGTAAGAGTCGCCTTTACAACGCTTTCCGTCGTCGAAACAGAGACTATTTCCATGTTGTTGTGGGTCATGAAGGGGTTCTTCATGATCAAGGGGTCACGCTCGTCGGTCATATCGGTCATCCTTTCAAACAGAACAAAAGTATTAAAACAGAATAATTATACCAAAACACTCAAAAGCGGTAAATCCTTTAAGATTTACCGCTCCCAGTTCATCATTAAGATCATTTCCGCCGATTCCACCATGCTCCGGCCCGTGTCCATGCTGGTCTTTTGGATGTATCTGAAGGCCTCGGGCTCCGTCATGTCGTTTCGGTCCATCAAAAGAAGTTTTGCTTTTTCGATGGTCTCACGCTCTTCAAGGCTCCTCACCGGCCGCTTCCTTTTTTTCTTTATGCGGAAAGCAAGGGTGGAAAGCATCATATCGAGAGTGTTTATCAGGTCTGCTGCCTTAAAGGGGTTCGACAGGCGCATGATACCGTCTCTCGGGAGATAATCGTCCACATCTGAGGAAAGCAAGAGAACATGAAAATAATCGGGCAAATACTCAAATAATTCCGAAACTCCCATGTCTTTTAATTTCTTTGTGCAGATCACGACGCCGTAATCAAGAGTACCGACCTTTCTTAATACCTCAGCTCCGTGGGTACACAGAGCATCGGCGGAAAAGCCGTGCCTTTTGAGAATCTCGGCGATTTTCCCGGCATTATCGGGATTGGGAACGGCAACAATGATACTTCCCATAAATACCTCGTCAGACTTTCAAAAGATATTTTTCGATCTCCCAGTCGGAAACACGGTCAAGATACTCTTCCCACTCGGAAAGCTTGCCCTTTACAAACAATTCCGTAAAGTCCTTTCCCAGAACGTCCTTCACAAACTTACTTGAAGAAGCAAGGGCAACCGCATCTTTTAAGTTTCCGGGAAGGCCCGTAAATTCAACCTTATCAAGGTCGAGCTTTTCTTCCATGCCTTTAAGACCGGCCCTTACGATAAGGGAAACGGCGACATAGATATTGGCGGAAGGATCGGGGAATCTTACTTCCACGCTTCTTTCCCCGTTATCGTCGCAGACCGCCACCGGATTTCTCGCAGGTTCTCCGGTGCAGGAAGCTTTCCACGTGCGAATCCGCTTATAGGAATTTACCAGGGGATTGGTAAATGCGGTGATCTCGGGGGCATATTTAAGTACACCTGCGGCAAAGCTCTTAGCTTCGCTCAGGGATGAATTGAAGATATTTCTTGAATCCTTGTAAAGAGAAAAGCGAAGGTGCATGCCGGAACCTGCCACGCCCTGAAGGGGGCTGGGCATAAAGGTAGCGTGAAGGCCGAAGCTCTTGGCTACGCTCCTGACCGCAAATTTGAAGGTCATGACATCGTCTGCGGCCTTAACACCCGAATCTCCGCGGAAGTCGATTTCATGCTGTCCGGGAGCCTTCTCGTGGTGGGAAGCCTTGATATCAAAGCCCATGTCTTCAAGGGTTAAGACCATGTCACGTCTTGCATTTTCACCAAGGTCCACGGGGCCAACGTCCATGTAACCCGCTTCCTCATGGGTCACGGTGGTGGCACCGCCGCCTTCATCCGTGTGAAAAAGAAAGAACTCGCACTCAGGATCCGTAAAGGTCTCAAATCCCTTCTTTTCAAGGACCGCCAGGTTTTTCTTTAAAATGTTGCGGGGGCAAAGCTCAAAGGGCTTTCCGTCCGCCGTATATACGTCGCAAATGAGCTTTCCAACCTTCCCGTGCTTGGGTCTCCAGGGAAGGATCACAAAGGTATCAAGATCCGGCCTTAAATACAAAGGCTCGTCCGTAAGATTCGGAAAT
>Ga0129306_1003534_pt1 | contig 11504 bp, 3 predicted proteins | sample P827metagenome_FD_94438 | JGI IMG/M metagenome (GOLD analysis project Ga0129306, IMG submission 94438) | Capybara group fecal microbial communities from Wisconsin, USA - P827 metagenome | ecosystem: Host-associated > Mammals > Digestive system > Large intestine > Fecal | place: USA: Wisconsin...
AAAACAGCTTCTTTTACTTGCTCATGTTTTTTGCCAATAAAGGAATCGTAAAGGAGCTTCATTTTTGAATCAATTTCTTCAGATTGTGTTACACAAGTTTCATAAAGACTTATAAAAATATCCTGCAAATCTTTCTTTACGACAGGTTCTTTTCCAAGGTAATTCTGAAGCATTTGTTTTGATTCAATTACTCGTTCTTCTGCCTTATTTTTTGCAAACTCCAGAATATCTGAAAGCTCAATTTTCTCTGTTTTTACATTTCCATTTTCAGAAGTAAGAATGACAATCTTATCCTTGTTATCAAGACCGACACGTAATTTTCTCTGCTCAACAATACCATCTTTTTCATAGCCGATTGCTTTAAGAATTGTTGCTGCATCTTCTTCTGTTATGGCGGATTCTTTACCTTTCTTGAACAGATGAATATTAGAATTGAAGAACTTTGCAAAATCTTCTGATTCATTATAGTTTCTATCGAAGAAACGGATTCCGTCATAAGGAGATTTTTCAGGACCAAGATCCATTGGTTTTTCCATGTTTGGATTCCTGGTTTCAGAGTATTTTTCCTGCAATCGGTTTGCAAAATCAGAAGCAGTCTTTACGGCATTCCCAACAGGGTACCACTGTTTTGTTGAAGCTGCATATTTCCATCCGTGTGCTTTAAGTTCTTTGAGAATATCACGATTGATTTTAGCCGTATCAAACTTGATGTTTATCCTTCCCTTTTCTTTGTTTTCAAAAATACTGAAAGGAAGAATACGCTGCTCGTCAGAGTCAATTTCAGAAAGCCTGTTAGATATGTCATTGAGCTTGTTCTCAATTTCTTTTTCTTCTAATTTCCGGGCATTTTCTTTTATAACTTCCTCTTCGTTTCCAAAGTCTTCAAGCTGTTTAAGATACTGTTCAATTGTGCCGGATTTTTCTTTTGTAATCGGATTAAAGTCTACCTTCATACCGTTAAACTCAATTCCCTCTTCATTAAGGGCATTGAACAGGGAATCTTCACGCCAGCGGTTTTCTGGATTCTTTGAGTCAAATTCTACAAGAAGAGAAATCTTTCCGTCTTTAGTCGGATCACGATACATCTTTACTCCAACAAGAGTAAGATTTTTCTCTGTTTCTCCTGAATCATACTGTCTGAAAAGTTCCTCAACATCAGCTTTAAGACTTTCTTCGATTTCACTTTCAAAGAATGCTTCCCCATTTATAGGCCAAACAGGAAGAGCTTCTTCCGGCTCATCATCAAGTTCCAGTTCCTGTTCCCTCAATTGAGCTTCATATTCTGCTTCAAGAGCAGCTTCACTCATACCACCATTTGCCTGGATAGACTCAATGCCTTTATCAATTTCATCATCAATAAGATGCTCCTGCCTTAACTCATCATCTGTCTTACGAATCCAGCGGCCGTCATCACCTTTTTTGAAAAGCTCATTGTAATCTTCTCCGACAGAACAAAAATTAAGATGAATTGTTCCATCCTCAGAAAGAGCTTCATTTTCATTGAAATCGAGTAAAAGTTCGTCATTATGCCCTGTAAGAGCCTCGCAGATTTCGTGAAGATTTTCTTTTACCCATGATTCATCTTTACCCGCCATCTCTGCAATTTCAGAAAAATCAAAATTGTAATCAAAACCGCTTGCTGAAGCTTCAAATCCGTTCTGACAGATTCTGTCTGCAAGAGAGGTAAAGTCAAAGTTTTTTTCGCTATTCATACCCATATCCTTTGCTGTATTTTTGATTTCTTTATAGCGTTTTTCTTCTGCCATAAGTCTTTCTGTAAAGTAAGAGTTATATTCAGAGGCATCCATTACCTTTTCAAGGGAACTTCGCCAGAGAGAAAAATCAAAGTCATAGCCATGTTCACCGTATTTTGCATTTCGGGATTCTCCGTATTTTACATTCTGAAGCATGTTTGAAATCTGATGCCCGGCATAACTGATAAATTCATCTTTGAAAGAAAGATCTTTGTTCTCATTAAGATAGTCTGCGATATGATTGATACAGATTCCTGCATAGTGTTCAAAGGAAACAGCTATGGATTCTTTTTCTTTCTCTACAGAACTTTTTGAAACATCAGAAACAGCCTTGTTTATAATCCAGCTGCTGTGAACTTTCTTATCGCCTTCAAGAATTGGTTTTAATGTCTTGCAATGCTGTATATAAGCCTCTTTGAGTTTTTCATAATTTGGCTCAACAATGTCTGCAACAAGTTTTTTCTGTTCTTCTGTAATATTCGGAGCATTGACTTTCTGCCACTGCTGCTCGTATTTTTCAAGAACTTCTGGATAGGAACAGGTCATGCGGATGTAGTCAGAAAGTCCTTCTCTTTCATAAGGAACTTCTTTTCCATTCTCAAGAGTTCTTTTATCATCATGGAAATCATAGCGAAGACTATAAGAACCAGGTTCATTGTCTTTTGCATCCGGGAAATTAACGCTAACATCACATTTTAAGAATGTGTTGAATCTGTTATTTAATTCTTTAAGAAGGTCTTCGCCTTCTTTTAGACCAAGAACGGTTCCGCTTTCCATCATTGCAGGTTTATGACTTGATGTTGTTCCTTCTGTAAAAACAATTTTGATATAAGGAAGTTTTAAGTCTTTAAATTCTTTTTCACGAATTTCATTTATTCTTTTAAATTCTTCCTCTGTAACGACTTCTGCATCAAGCTGTTCATCTTCTGTAAGCCAGGAAGCATCATAGCCGGAGGCAAGAAGTCCGAGTTTATAACTGTAATCAATGCCTCTTTCTTCAAGAATAGTCTGAATATATGCTTTACTGTCAATGTCACATGTAAAGCGTGGAGCGGAACTGTCTTCGATTTGAATCCATTTTACATCATAACCATTTTGAGAAAGGTGTTCTTTCAGTTCTGTAATTTTTTCTTCCGAAGCAGATGCAAAAAGGGTAAATGTCGGACGTAACTCATTTGTCTCATCTTTTTCAAGAGGCTTTTCCTTCATGAGTTTATGTTCATAAGTTACAGTATCTGGTTCTACAATTCCCATAGCAAGGTTTAATTCACCTTCTGAAAGTTTTGTATTTCCTTTTTCAAGTTCTGCTTTATAAAGGTTACATAAATCAGAAAGTGTTTCATTTCCTGATATTTCCACGCCAACGGCTTCAAGCTGTTCCTGCATGTCGTGGATATAATAGTCATTGATGTAAATATCCAGCCGCTCAAATGCTTCTGAAGCATCCTTAAACACAGCAGCTCCGTTGTCATCTTCCCAACCTACCCAGCTTGAAATATATTCCTGTTTCTGTATGTCATAAATCATAAAAGAGCCGTTTTCTTTGTAATCAGGACGCATATCCATTACACCAAGAACTTCTTCAAGACTTACAGGTTTTTGTTCATATTTATACGAATTGCGATTTTCAGGAAACAGTTCTTTTTCCTTTTCAAAAATGAAATCAGGTTTTACAACTTCATAGTTTTTAGAGTTTTCTGCCCTTTCGCTTTCAAAGGCATTATAGAGTTCTTTATAAGCATCAATGTAAGTACGGCTTCTTTCATCTGCTTCTTTAAGCTGCTTTATGAAGGAATCTCCAAAAATACCAAAATTAGCCTTTCCGTCTTCATCAAGCGTTACGATTGAAATGCCATCTTCTGCCCATTCGCCGAAGATTTTATCACCAGGTATTTCTAATGCAATTCCGAATCTGTTTTCAGAAACATCTGATTCATTAAGGTGTTGGAATAACTTTACGGCATCTTTTGCAGAAAGATTTTTTACAGGTTCAAAATCAGAGCCGAACTCTGCATTATCTTTTACAATAAAGCTGTAAAGAGTTTTTTTGTTCTCAGCAGAAATTGTTTTTTCTTCAGCAACCTGAGATTCTAAAGCTGTGCCAAACTCTTTGTTTATAAGCTCTTCAAAAGGCAGCACCTTTTCCTGAATAATATTTTCTTCCTTTGCTCTCTGGATTGTGTATTCTGCATCTATTGCAGCCCTTTCAGTAAGGAAAAGTTTTGAAGGATTTTTTACAAGGTCTTTTACCCTTTCAACATACATATTGAAAACAAACTGTTCCCAGGTTGCGGTAGTCTGACCTTCTGTAAAGACAACATTATTTTTATCAAATGATTCTCCCAGAGCATCTGCATACGAAATTGTTGTTGCATAAACAAGACAGTCTTTTTTGTCTTTAGGGAAAACAGCAGGATTCTGTTTTTCTAACGCAATGTCATAGTTTTTCTTGAAAAGAGAATCGATGTCGTCTTTACTGAAATCAGAATCTTTTACAAGAGTTCTTACGATATTTTTATAAAAATCATCGCCTTTACCAAGAAGCTTTACCTTTATTGGAGTAACATCCTCGTAATTTCTAAGAACTCCTTCATTATCAATATAAGGACCGTCTACCGACTGCAGAGGCATTACGAGAATAGAAGAGCCGTCAGGATGATCAAACTCAATGGCTCGGTTCAAAGGTTTTGAAGGGTCGGCATCTAGTTCCCTTTCATATTTTTCAACCTTATCGTAGTACCAGGTAGAGCCGTCTTTTGCATCAAACGAAGTTCTTTCATTTTCTTTCATCGAGTCCAGTGAAGGTGCTACAATTTCTTTCACATCATCAGGAAGCTCATCGAAGCTGTAATATTTGTGACGATAATTTTCTTTAATATCCGAGCCGGTTTCTTTTGTAATATTATAATACTTAAAAACTTCCTTTCCTTTTTCATCAAGTTCTGAAACAGTTTTCAGATTGAAGTTATCTTCCTGCAGAACCTTGTTAAAGCCTTTATCACGTGCGAAAGCAAGGGCAGTCTGCAGCTGATCTCCCCTTACAAGGGAGTTTCCGAAAATTACGGGAATATCATAGTTTTTAGAACTTAATGCAACCGCCATTGTTGCAGAAGAAAGATAATCTGTAATATGAGCAAGCCGGTCGCTTCTGTCCACAAGGGCTTCTTTCTTTGGAAATACTTTTTTATAGTTAGGAAACTGTCCATCTATTTCCTTTCCGTTTGAAGGATTGATTATTTTTCCTTCATATTCAGATGGATAGTTTGTCTTGAGTTTTATAAGGACACGTCCGTTTGTGGCAACGGCAAATCCATTTTCATAATAAACACCGGTCATAAAATACCGGTTTTCATCTTTACTTACAAAGTCAATGATTGAGGACTTTTTAACGGCTGAATCTACGGCTTTTTTATTACTGTAAGTCTCTCTTAAAAAATCAGAGTCCTTTTTCATTTGTTCTGTAACTTCAATGTTTTCATTTTCCATAAGTTTATTCTCCTCGTATGTAATTTCATTTTTCAATTCAAGCAGGTTATTAACCTTATATTTTTCATTTACATATTTTACTTCTGCAAAGTTGCCTATGGCATAAACTGCAGGAATGAGACCATTAATAAGTTCTGCCGCCTTGTTAAATGTAAGTCCTGTTGAGATGCAGTTGTCTATCAGATATATATAATTCCTGCCTTCAGGAAAATTGCTGATGACGGATTTTCCGTAATCATTCAGGAACAGCTCTACATCCGGTTCCAGATTTTTCTTTTTCTGTTCATAAAGTGTTTCATGAGGCTTGCATTCAAGAATGTTGAAAACCGGTGCATTTATTTTAAGCCCAACGATTCTCGCAATGTCGTAGGTGTATTCCGCCTTACCGTTATGGTTTGGAGCCGGTACGAGATACGTATGTCTGCTTTTATGAATATGTTCTGCGATATAAGAAGCTGCTTTTTCAATTGCATTCTTGTATTCTTCAGAATTTCTGTCGGCTTCTTTTATGATATGACAGAGTTCTCTTGTTCCTTTTGAATTGTAATAGCTTCTTGCTGTAATCTGGGAACCAGGTGCAACAAAAGGTCCTTTATATTCAAGTTCAAGATTTTCATTGAGGTAATTTATCTTACATTTTCCAAGAGAAATATAAGTTCCATTTTCAAGGCTTTCTTTATCATATATCTGCCATGCTTTTATTGTCTTGTATTCATTAGTTGTTTTATCATAATCATTGTATTCGTCAAAAAGAACTATGACAGGCTGGTATTTTTTTGAATTCTCCTTGATGTATTCATCAAGTTCCGAAAAAGATGGAGTTCTGTATTCTGAAAGTTTAAGCTGTGTCCTGCAGACATATCCCTCAGAATCAAGCCTTTTGATTACATTGTCATATATACTTTTGGTACTGATACTGTAAGCATCGACAAGTTTATAAGGTTCTTCCCTGCGCAAGAACTCTTCTTCTGCTGCTAAAAGGTATTCCCCTTTCACCTTCGTATTTTGTTCTTCATTGTTATTTGCCGTAGTTTTATCCTCTTCTTTTTTTATATCAAAATCATTATCTGTAAACTCAATCAAGCTTAACTGGTAAGATGGAATTGGTAATGAACACCTTGCGCCAGAACCTACCAGAAGGGAAGCTGCAAGGGAATCACCAAAATAAAGACCTTCACTTTTTTTATTATTTATCTGGTCCAGATCTGCTTTGAGTTTTTTAATTTGTACATCAACTGCATAAACATCAACGTTTTGTCTGTAAGATGAAAACTCTCCAAAAGTTCTGGCCATAGTTGGAAATCTTGAAAGATAAACATAACCAGGTGTACTCTGATAAGAGTGTCGATTATTTAATGTAGTTCTTTTAAGACCTTCTTTTGAAATAGAATTTCGATTAGCTGCAGAAGTTCCATGATAAAGTCTTACATAATCTTCAGAATGTTCTTTAAGCCATTTGTTGAAGTCTTTAATATTTTTTTCTGAATATGGAGTATCTGAATTATCTTTAGAATACAGAAAGCCATTAAGTGAAGATTCACCCCAAAGCTTATAGATTTTATGTTCGCCAGCAGCATCAAAAATAGTGTATTCTTTTTCTTTTATACCTTGTTCAAGTTGAGCATTATTCTCAAGATTAAAATACCTTTTATTTTCTTCCATCAATTCTTCAATAAGCGGAATGAAGTCTTCCTCAAAATTGTCTTTTCGGGCATAGGCAATTTCTTCTGACAAATCAATTCCCTGTTTCAAAGCATAATACTGTTCCATTGCACGGGCAAAACATTCACAGGTTCTGTGCCAGTATTCTCCGAGATGGATTTCGTCAGCTTTTCCGATTCTTGTGGCGCTTTTATTTGACTTTTCCCTGAGCTTTATTTCTTCCTTGAATTTTGTGGCAATCTGATTTTCCAGGGTTCCGTATTTGTCAGAAGCAAAAAAGTTGTGGCTTTCTTTTCCTTTCTGGCTGTCCATCCAGTGTGCAACTTCGTGAGCAAGAGTTACATCAGGAAGATGATTAATGCCTGCAACCGTAAGCTGTTTTGCTTCATTAAAAAAAGAAATACCTATTGCATTGTGAAATGGCGTAAAAAGACCTATGGCTTTTCTTGCAAACTGCATACAGTTATCTGCATAAGAGACTTTAAGGTTGTATTCACCTGCGAGTTTTGAAAGATTTCCGTAATGCTTCCAGACCTTTTCAAGTGCATCAGAAAGCCTTTTCACCTGCTCTTTTGAAAAGGTGGAGCCATTCTGTTTCTTTATTCTTATGCCAAAGTCACTGTAAAGATTATTGAAGGTGTTTGAATCACCATAGGCAGTTTCTACAGCTTTTGAGTATGAATCAATGTAGTCCTGTTTCTGATAGTTCATATCAAGGCGTTTGCCTTTGATGTTCTCCAAAAGAGGCTGCCATTGCTCATTAAAAACGACATCGTTTTGAATTTGATATAAATTATTGCCAAGATTCTTTTTTTCGAGTGCAAAAGCCTTGTCTGTAATTGCCTTATTTTCACTTTTATATTTAAGGGAAGGTGTTTCACAAAGCAGACAAAGTTTAGAAATATCTTTATAGCGGCTTGTAGGCATGGAGTTCATTCCACGAGGAAGTGAAACTTTTTCTGAACTACCTTCTGTTTTAAGTTCTGCTCTTTTTCGTTTTAAGTAATAATCTACAGTAGCAGCAAGCACATCTGGAGACATTTTGTATATCTGTTTTTTGTAAATCGGAACGCCTTTAGTATCTCTTTCACCTGTATAAATTTTGCTTTGAACAAAGTAGTTTCCGTCAGAAAAATCTTTTACACAGATAGGAAGAAATTTATCTATAGCAAGACCTTTTGAGTCAAGTTCAGGAATCCAGGAAGGACGAGGTTTATCCAGAATGTCTTTCTTATTGCAAAGAAAAACTTTATCATTTTCTACTTCGGTATAATCGAGTACAGTTATTCCGTTGATCCTGATTTCTTTCGGAGTAAATGAATATTCTTTTAATTCTATATCTTCTGCTTCAAGCTCTTTTGCCATAAAACTACCGTCCGTGTCCAAAGTCATCATCTTTTGATTTTTTGTTTTCCTGCTTCTTTGAAAGCTCTGGATAAGCAGCTTCTTTTATTGCTTTTACAAGTGTTGCTCTGCTTTTTACACCACGCTTGGAAAACTCGTTATTGATAATTCCTATTGCTCCACTTACATCAACCTGAATGGCAAGAGCCTGTTTTGAAGCTTCTAAAACAGCTTTTCTGTCACTTAGTTTATCTTTTGGTAAGAAGGCACGAACAGCAGAAATATAATCATTCCAAATGCTCTGCCTGTATGAATCTAATTTCTGTTCTAAAGAAGCACCGTTTCTTTCCTGTTCCTGCTTTGTTCCGTATTTTTCAAAATACTCGGTCAAGTAATTTTTTGTTTCAGGTTCTATAAAATAGCGGTCAGCTTTTACAAGTGTTTTTACACGCTCATCATTAAAATCAACTTTATCATATTCAAAAACAGCATATTTTGAATAATCAGGCTTTTCATCATTTTCTGGTTCAACAAAATGCTCTCCTTCTTCAGGGTTATACCAAGTATTCCGTTCTTCATACTCATGCCATTCATTTTTATTTCTTTCTTCTGCACGGTCTGCCGCATTTTCTGCCTTGTCTTCCTCTTCATAAAGATAAAGGTCATTTTTTTTATCAGTATGAGAATTTTGTTTTACAGTAGTAATATAAAGTGCCATAATTTACCTTCCTAATTCATATTCCTGTTTTTTCTGATTTTTCTTCATACTCTCAATCTGCCTCAAAACATCTTTCTCCCGTTTCTGCGGTTTCTTTCCGGCTTTTAAACAAAGCTCATCAACTTCCTTATCAGAGAGAATTCTTTTTACCTTAATCTTTCCTGTGATAATCCACTCTTCTGTGGTTGGGTCTGGATTTGTGCGGTAACGATAGCAGCCGTTCTCAGGAACTTTCTGAAGTCCTGCATAGGAATGACGGAAAGAACCGTTTTCTGTATATCCGTTTTTCATTGCCTCATTCTGGTAATCAACATCACAGGCGTATTCACATTCAGCCCAGACAAACTCGGCCGGAAACAGTTCTTTCTTACCGTTCAGGGGATTTACTTTTTCAAACTGCCTTGCAATGGGAACATCTCCCAAGTGCCAGCCAGGTCTGTAAGCAAGCTCACCCTTTGAGCAGTGAGTTCCCTCACCACCCTTTTCAATCTGTGGGCGGCCTGTTTTTGAATAAGAAGAAATCTCTCCAGCAGAAGCATCCAGCCAGACATTCATAGGGGTATCACAGCCTCCGGGATTTTTTACCATTGGAGGATAAAGCTTTCCGTCCTTTACATAAAAGACCTTGTAACCGACTGCAGTTTTAGATGGAACAGAAGAAGAAAGTTTCATACCCTTATCTTTGTAGGATTGAAGGATTTCAGATTGTTCAAGCCTTTTTTTCTCCGCAAGCTTTGTATAATATTTTTTTACATCGTCCAAATCATTTTTAGTAGGATTATGGTCAGAGTACTGCCATGGTGTAAGGCTTCCGTCTTCAAGAGCAACCCTGAACTTATATGATTTTACTTCCTGAATTTCAGCCTTGATAGAATTATCAATATCTCTTTTTTCTTCAAATAATACTTCTTTACCAAGTCTTAAAGCTTCATCATATTCGATTTTAGCACCACGACTATCCTTCCAGTCATCAAGAAGATAAATGCTATCGCAGTTTGCAAGGGCTTTAAGGTCCAGTTCCATAAACTGTTCCCAGGTAAACATATCAGGATGCAGTGCAGGATTAAAAACAAGATGCCCCTGGTCTGTCAATTCTTTTGCTTTTTGAGCAAATTTCTCTTTAAAGTTTGGGTCGCCTGAGATTTTTCCTGAAAGATATATTTTTTTTGCCATAGTTTATTCTCCAAAAAACTATTCAGCGCCAAATGGCGCTAATTACTTATAAAATGAGCTTTGAATCGACAAGTGAATCTTTTCGTAATTCAAGCGGAATAATGTCTTTCTTTGCATTAAACATAAGAAAACGTTCTCCAGTGTTGTCATTGAACAAAGCCCCCTTTATTCCAAAGTTGTACAAAAGAGCTGACGATTTGGCCTTGTCCTTGTTATTGCATTTGCTTACTACAAAATTAAAGAGTTCCTGACCGCTCTGGATTTTCAGCAAAGACTCATACTTTTCTTTTACAAATTCATCGTAGATGCGGTTTGTTTCTTCCCTGACATCCTTGCCTTCAAGATTTTTTCCAATTTCATTAAGAGTCTTTCTTGCCTCATGAATGAATAAAGACATAAGAAAATCTTTGCTCATAAGGATGTTTAAGATGTCATCACTCTGCTCTGCAACAGGTTTTGCGATGTCAAGAAAGAAAGGTTTTCCAGGAATGTTTATCATCATCCAGTTATTGAATGATGCGACATTCTTTTTTCTTGTAGATTCATATTTGGCAATTTCTTCGCTTAAGGTTACCGGAACACCGACACCAAAATCTTTTTCCTGTTTGACAATATAATTCTGTAGTGAAATAAATGCGTTCATTAGAAACCTCTCTGATGTGTGATATGACGAGGCTTGATTTCAACCTCACGCTCCCGGAGCTTTTCAATCTTTTTATCCTGTTCAAGTTCTGGACTACGCTTAGGTTCAAATTCAGAGGCTTTTGGAGAAGTAACAGAGAGACGTTTTTCCAAGTCTTCCTGCGTAAAGATCCGGTTCTGTTCAAAATCAAAATGCGTCATACGTTCGGAATAAAGGAAGGAATCAGATAAAGTTAAAGCCAGGCGAGGAGACGGAGTGTTTGCAGTTTTTTCAAGGGCCTGGATTACTTCCTTCTTTTCTTCTTCTGTCAGCGGCTTTTTAAGCTCAAGACCTGTCTCCTGCTTGATGTAGTAATTATTTAAGGCAGAAAAAATTGTTTTCTGATAATTGTCATAGTTGGAAGTAGCGTTCTCAAAGGCTGCTTTTACATCATTAAGAATGTCTGGATTTTTAAAATTATTTGAAATGTTTTTTCGTTTCTGTTCACGAAGAGAGGCTTCAACATTTCCTGCATCATATTCAGAAATGTTTTTAATCATGTTCTGAGCTATGGTCTTTTTCTTCTTGTCCTCATCGCTTCTTGAAAAAGCCAGTGCCTTATTCAGTGATTCTTCCGTAAACTGGTCAATAAGATAAACGCTTTGTGAATCAAGATTTCCACGGACATTACCTGTAATCATAATCGGCTCTGTTCCTTCTTTTTTCTCGAGGCCGATTAGAGCTG
>Ga0129306_1003537_pt1 | contig 11494 bp, 8 predicted proteins | sample P827metagenome_FD_94438 | JGI IMG/M metagenome (GOLD analysis project Ga0129306, IMG submission 94438) | Capybara group fecal microbial communities from Wisconsin, USA - P827 metagenome | ecosystem: Host-associated > Mammals > Digestive system > Large intestine > Fecal | place: USA: Wisconsin...
CTTTAGATATAGATAATAAACCTGGTATAGGTTTTATGTTTATACTTCCTGTAATTGAATGCTTTGGTGCTAAAACTGACCATTATGAATAATACACTAAAGTATTTAACATTAAGTACTTCCTAAAAAGTAGCTCTATCTTAAAGAAATAATTACTTAATATATCATATATAAAAGAGAGTATATCAAAATAGATTTAATTTTGATATATCCTCTTTTATTTTTTTACATTGTTACTTTATTGTTACAAATGTCAAAATTTTATATGTATAATATAAAATATAAGGAATAAAGGAATATATTGTTGTAAAAAACAATTAATTTATAAAAATTTTGTTGAAAGGAAGAGATGACCTTGAGAGAAAAATCTCAATCTAAACTAATTTTATTACTAACTGTGACGGTTATTTTATTTATATTTTCTTTTATTAATATAAACAGAGTAAATACCTATAAAAATAAAAATGAAAATTTAAATAATAACTTAAAAATCTTACAAACAGAAAACCAAAAATTAAGTTCAGAAAAAGAACAGTTAGATAAAAAACATAAAGAAATAAAAAATAAAGTTTCTACTTTAAAAGGAGTTTAATAAAAACGAGGGGTTGGCTATGAGAAATTCTAGAAAAAATATTTACAGTAAAAAAAGACATCATGATTTAAGAAATACAGTAACTATATGTTTATTATTCTTTTCAATCATAAGCACTTTTATAACCGGTGGAAGGCTTTTAAAAGTTAAAATTCAAAATAATATGTTAGCAAAAAAAATTACTAATATGTCTTCAGAAAATAAAAATATCAAAAATGAAAATATAAAACTTATGTCTAATATAGATAAAGAAAATGAAACATATAAAGAAAAAATGAAGCATATAAAAATAGCATATTTAACCTTTGACGATGGGCCATCTAAAAATACTAGAGAAATATTAAAAATATTAAAAGAAAATAATGTTAGGGCTACATTTTTTGTTAATGGACATCCAGGTTTAGAAGACTTATATAAAGCTATAGCAAAAGATGGACATGTTATAGCTAATCATACCTATAGTCATGACTATAAAAAAGTTTATATGTCTCCTGAAAACTTTGAAAAAGATATAAAAAAATTAGATAAATATATTGAGGAAACTGTGGGACAAAAACCAAGTCATATTATTAGATATCCTGGTGGTTCTAATAATACAGTAAGCCATAATTATGGTGGACCTGGTGTAATGAAACAAATAATACCTCATATGAATAAATTAGGTTACATGCATTTTGATTGGAATGTAGATTCAACTGATGCTTCAGCTTTTCGTCAAAGAGAAGATAAAATTATAAATTCTGTTTTAACTGAAAGTCGTGGTCAGCATAAGGCTGTAATATTAATGCATGATACTGATCCTAAGACTACAACTGTCCAGGCCTTACCAGAGGTAATAAAAGGCTTAAAAGAACAAGGCTTTATATTTGATGTAATAACTAAAGATACACCACAAATAAGCTTCACAAAATAAGGAAAGTGCTATGCACTTTCCTTAAACTGTTATATTTCTTATCCATTTATTTGATTTTAGTCTCTTTTATCCTATTACAAATTTACTTAACTCTTCTGCGATGGATAGTACTACTACCCAGTATACTAGTAAATTTAAAACAAAGGCTTCTAATAAGGCCTCTGTAAAAATTTTAAAACAACTTTTTTTCACACAACACACATATTATATTATTATAAAACTTCCTGCTTTTTGTTAACATATAAATTTATTCTATGTAGCTTTAAACTTAATTCCTCTAGATTAAGTTTGTAATAATAAACCCAAGGCCCTACTATATCTAATCCTAGAGCATTATCCTTTGTTATAATACACAACTCTCCTCCTTCTTTTCTTATTTTATATATTCCTTCCTTACTATTTCCTGAAAAATATATGTTATCTCTTGTGAGTACTATAGCTCTTGAACAGTCTTCTTCACATATTTTTTTTCTTTCTAATCCATCTATATTTATTCTATATAAATAAGTTTTATAACTATCTATATCCTTTCCATAATAAATATGTCTATTGTCCATCACAGCATTTATACAACTATCATCATTTAATTTTTCTTCGTAATTTCCATCTAAAGTTATTCTATATAAATTATTTCCTAGTTCTTCGTTAATATAATATATCCATCCATCCTTTATTTTCATAAAATTTCTACTAGAATAATTATTTATTTTCTTCATATCTAATCCGTCTACTCTAATTCTGTATATAGAATAGTTATCCTCTATATTTAAATAATATAAAAAAGGCCCTTGTATTATAAGATTTGTGCCTCTTACATTACTTAAAGCTATTTTATTAGATCCGTCCTTTTTTATTCTGTATATTTTATAATTATCCTTACTAGACGAACTTATATATTGTGAATAAAAAATATAATTATCTGAAAAGACTAAAGAATATACAGTAGTATCTGTTAACCTTTCTCTTGAACTTCCATCCTTTTTTATTCTATAAAGATAATTTTCTTCATTGCCTCCTCTATGATTTATGTAATACAGCCACTGCCCATTTATCCAAATATTACTTGCAAAGTCATCACAAAGTTTTATATTTAAAGACCCATCAAGATTAACTTTTCTTATTTCTCCATGAGGATTATAATCCATGTAAGTATAAATTTTTTCATTGCCACTATAATAAATCCAATTGTCTTCTTTTACTACCCTTGTACCATTATTTTCGATTTTACCTTTATTTAAACAAAATTTTATATTATCTAATTCTTTAAAAGCATTTCCATTTTTTGAATATATACAATCTTTAAATTCCAACATATATTCATTATCAATATACTCTTTATCTGCTTTTATCTTTATATTAAGTATATTCTTTTGTTCTACTTTTATATGAGATGTTACTATATTTCCCCTAGTGTCTTTTACAACTAAAATATTTGAATGTATGGATTTTTCATCTATTTCTTCATTAAACTTTAAATTCAAATCTACAAATTTATCTTCCATAATTTCAAACTACACTCCCTTATATTTCTTTAATATTTTAATATCCATTTGGATGGGATTTATGCCAGTTCCAAGCACTATCAATTATCCTTTCTAAAGAAGCTTTCTTAGGCTTCCAACCTAGTTCTTTTATTATTTTTTCAGATGATGCTATAAGTATAGCCGGATCTCCTGATCTTCTTGCAGCTATTTCTGATGGTATAATATGTCCTGTAACTTTCCTACATATCTCTATAACTTCTTTAACACTAAATCCCTCTCCATTACCTAAATTATATGTAGCACTAGTATTATCTCTTCTTAATTTTTCTAGTGCTAGAATATGAGCTTCTACTAAATCCATTACATGAATATAATCTCTTACACAACTACCATCTTTAGTATTATAATCATCTCCATATATCATTATTTTTTCTCTTCGTCCTAATGCTACTTGAAGTATTATAGGTATCAGATGACTTTCTACTTTATGAGCCTCCCCTATATTACCGCTTTCGTGAGCTCCTGCTACATTAAAATATCTTAATACAACATATTTTATATTATAAGCCATTTCTGCCCATTTAAGCATTTTTTCTACTGCAAGTTTAGTTTCACCATAAGCATTAGTAGGTCCTGTAAGATCTTCTTCTAATATGGGTATATTTTCTGGCTCTCCATAAGTTGCTGCTGTAGATGAAAATACTATTTTCTGTACATTATGTTCTTTCATTGTTTCTAATAGGCTTAATGTTCCACATACATTATTATTATAATATTTAAAAGGTTCCTCCATACTTTCTCCAACCAAAGAAAAAGCTGCGAAATGAATAACTGCATCTATTTTATTTTGGACAAAAACCTTATTTAAAAATTCTTTATCTCTTAAATCACCTTTATAAAATTTACCACCACATATGGCTTGTTCATGACCTGTAACTAAATTATCTACAATAACTACTTCTTCATTTTTCTCAATTAAAGCTGCCACAGCATGGCTTCCTATATATCCTGCTCCTCCGCATACTAATACAGCCACCTAATATCCCTCCAATCTAAATTTAACAATAAAGTATATATTATTAATTATACACATTATTTTAATATTACTCTATTAAATAAAAGTAACTTATTAGTTAAAAATTATTGACAAAAAATAAAAATCAGTGCATTTTTAATATTTATATAGGGGTTATTTTGATAACTATTTTTCAACTATACAACACTCTGTCTGGAGGACAGTTATCCTATATAAAATATTAAAATATGCACTGTTTTAAACTTTATGTGTAATTTAATTATGAACTATTAACTTATTTTAACTATATGTTATATATGTTAGTTTTAACAACTAATTAAAAACTATTTATATAATAATATTAATTTTACCTATTGTGTATTGTTATACTAACTTTTGTGCAAAAGCTTTGCATTCTTCTATTGTTGAATCATCTGGTTCCCCTTGATGTATTAAACTTTCAGCTTTTATTTCTGCACCGTAGCTTTCCATTCTTTCTTCCCAATCTCTCATCCATTGACCATCTCCCCAGCCATAGGATCCAAATAAAGCTACTTTTTTACCTTTAACTATATTGCTTATAGAATCTACAAAAGGCTCCATTTCTCCTTCTTCTAATACCTCGTCTCCCATAGATGGGCAACCTAAAACTACTACTTCTGTTTCTTCTACATCCTTTGTAGTTGCATCAGATACGGATAATAATTTTACTTCTGCTGATGCTAGTCCTTCTTTGATAGCTTCAGCCATTTTTTCTGTGTTACCAGTACCGCTCCAATAAATTATATTTACCTTTGCCATTATATCACTCCCTTATTTAACGAAAACGATTTTCATTTACAATTAATATTATATATCATTTTCATTTTTTGTCAACAGATAATATAAAAAAAATAAATAGTATTTTTAAATAAAATAAATAGTTATAAAAATATTTAAAATACTTTGTTTTTATAACTATCTATTTAATAAAAATACTTTTTGTTTTAATTAATTATTAAATTTTTTACTCCTATTGTTACTATATACTTTATCTAAGCTGTTTCATCTTCTTTATTATTATAGACTTTAAAGACCACCTACTTCTACGGATCTTCCTTTGAATGCTTTCTCTTTTCTTTCTTTTTCATATTCTTGAGCTTCTATCGCCTTATCTTTTTCTTTTAACGCTACTCTTACATATATTACTCCTGTAATAGCTGATATTAAATCTGAAATTGGGTAAGCTATCCAAGCTCCCATAATATTAAATTTGCCAACTAATATAAATAATAATGGTATAAATATTATCATTTGTCTATATACAGATAGTATAAGTGAAGTTCTTGCTTTCCCCATAGATTGATAATAATATATAGATACATAATATATTCCTATAGTCGGAAATAGGGATATTATTATTCTAAAAGCTTTTACAGTTTCACCTAAAAGACTTCTATCCTTTAAAAATAATCCTATTATAGGGTTTGCAAATATAAGCATTACTGCCCATAATATTAAAGTTGCTCCTGTTACAGCTACTATAGTCTTTACAACTACTTCTTTTACACGAACTAAATCTTTTGCACCATAGTTAAATGCCGCTATAGGTTGCATTGCCGAACTTATACCTATAACTGTTATGAACAAGAACATTGATATTTTAGTAGTTACCCCTACTATAATCAAAGCCTTATCTCCTCCGTAAATAGAAAGTATATTATTTAATATTACTGCCACCACTGCATCAGATATTTCTATAATAAAAGTTGAAAATCCTACTGCTAAAATTGGCTTTAATATATCTAATTTAAGTTGAAAATTTAATTTTAAATTTAATCCTGTTTTCTTTTTAACCTTATCAAACTTATATATCGCATATACTAATGCAACTGTTTGTGAAACCACAGTTGCTATAGCTGCTCCTGCTACTCCAAAGTTTAAATGCATAACTAAGAAATAGTCAATTATAACATTTAATATAGCTCCTACTGAAGTAGCTTTTAATGTTATATTTGTATAACCTAAAGATGTCATTATATAACAAATAACTAAGGTTAAGGCTTGAAATAGTCCACCAAGTACTACTATAGAAATGTATTTTTCCGCATAAGGATAAATAGATTGACTAGCACCTAATAGGCCTGTAATCATGTCTTTCTTAAAAATTGAAATTATAAAAGTTAAAGTTACCATTATGACTATGGTAATATTTATAGCATTTAATATTACTGATTTTAAATTATCATAATCTTTTTTGCCTAAACTTCTAGCTACGGCAGTAGATGCACCCACTGCTATCATCATACCCAGTGAAGACATAAGTCTTTGTACTGGAAAGGCTATAGTTAATGCGCCTATGGCTTTCGGCCCTATAGCTAAGCCTACGAAAAATGTATCTACCATATTATATAATTCCATAACTAATAAAGAAATCATAGCTGGAACTGCAAATTTTAATAAAGCTTTTTCTACCTTTTCCTTTGAAAATAACTTATAGTCAATTCCCATGTTAAGCACCCCGTTCTAATAGATTTTGTATTTTTAGGTAACATTTTTGCACTCATTTTGTTATCCACTCCTTTTTAAAATTATAATCTTATATAAATTAACCATATTATTTACACATATTAAAAATTATTTTATTTATTTAAATATCTATCTTCTAATATTTAATAAAAAAACACATTAAATTTAATATAAAAATCCTTAAAATTAAGAAGAACCTACTATGTTCTATATTTTTAAAATATATTATTGGTCATAATTTTAAATGTACTTTTATTTTCTTTATATTAATATTATATTCTTTTAAATATATATTTTCATTCACTATGCTAAGGACTATAAGGTATATAATTAAGGACTATAGTTTTTTCCATTTATTATCAATAAACAAAAAAACACCTTATTTAAGGTGCTTTTGTACTTTTTGTACATATTTTTTTATATTTAATTTGAATTTTGAAATAAATAAACTGAAAAAAGTATTTTTGTACTTTTTGTATATATAATTGAGTACTATTTTAATATTATACTTTTATATTTAACATTATATAGATGAGAACCATGTGTTTATAATATCCTTTATCATACTATTCTTCATTTGAAAAGTTCTTTATTTTTAAGAAAGTTTTATCTAAGAATATATTTATACTCTTTGCAATATAAATAAAAATGCTCCATATCCTTCTATCTTTGAAACTATATTATATATAGGAGATTTTTTAGCAAAACCTAATTTTATATTGGGTACAGAACTTTTTATTAATAAATCTCTCTCATATTCATCAATCCTGTTTGGCTTACCCATAGATAACCAGTTATTATAAGAAGATCCTTTTCCTTCATCTATTTTATAAGTAACTATTTTATAATTATAAGGTAGTGCTGCTATATTTATAGAAAATTTCTTTTCTGCAGTCTCTTTTAAACCTCTTCTTTTATACAAATCATCTAGAGAAATCAAGGACTCTAATTCTTCACTATGAGAATAAACAAGAATTTGAATATCATCGTCTTCTTTAGTAATTATATATCCATCTCCCTTTTCTATTACCTCATTACCCAATTTAGATAAAAGATAATAAGCATAGTAAGAAGGCTTTTTTATTCCTTGACGATTTATTATTCCAGAACCACCATAAAACAATTCATTATTTATATACTCTCCTCCATATATTTCATCAAAAGTAGTTAAAAAAATTACATTTGATTTTTTATTTAAGTATTGGTTTAATATGTAGGGAACCATGTAGGCAGTATCATAAATATTATTTACTTCCTTATAATCTAAATCCCAATTTATAAATTCTATATCCTCATATTCTTTTAGGAAGCTTTCTAAACTCTTCTTATTTTCATCTAAGGAATTTTTTAAATAAAATCTCCATTTTTTAATCTCTTTATCTCCAAAAAAATCTGTGAAATAATCAATAAAATCCTTAAAAAGCGTCAAGAAAAATTCTACTTCATACTTATGAAAATCTATTAGTATAGCAGGTTTTAAATCTAAATCATATATAAATTCAAATACTTGTCTTATCTCATACCAATTAAAGAATCTGTCCTTTTCTGTTGAAAAAACATTCATATCCTTTGAAAATATATTCTGTATAATTGCATATTCACATTCTACATATTTTTGAAATTCTTTTATAAGCTTTACATGATTACCTTTTAATATTTCCTTAGCACTGCCTAAATTAATAATGTCATGCCAATTCTCATCTAACTCTCCTGTATCCTTGGATAAATCCACATGAATTTTTATAATTTTACCTTCATAATTAAATCGTGGATAATCCTCTAAATAATGCATTAAATACTCATATGCATCCTTTAATTTTAATTTTTCATAAAGTTTTAGTTTTTCATAGGTTTCTTCATCTACTTTATATTTTTTTCTATATTGCATTGGAGTACATTTATAATGTTTCTTAAAATGTTTATTAAAATACCTGGTGTGTGAAAAGCCTAGTTCTTCGGATATTTCAGATATGGTTTTATCTGTATCTAAAAGTAATTTTATAGCTTCTTCTACTCTAGTTAAATTTACAAAATCGTTAAAACTATATCCTACCTTATTTTTCATTTCATTAGATAAATAATGAGAGCTTAAGAATTCTAATCTAGCTATATCTTGAATACTTATTTTATTGTTATAATTAGAATATATATATTTTATTATTCTATCATATCTTTCAAACTGTACCTCATTTTCTTTTAATTCCTCTTCATCATATATTAAATAGTGAAAATTATTTATAAGATGATATAAAAGATCTACTAAAATTTCCTCTACTACATCTTCATAATTATCACCCTTTTGAGCTATTTCACAAAGCATTATAGAAAGATATTTTCTTAATATATCATACTTTTCATGCTTTTGAGCCTCTGGCGCAGAAAAATCCGTATAAAAAAACATATTCTCTATATCATAATATTTATTAAAAAAACTAGTATCTATTTGAAATATAAGGACTTTATTGTTATTAGTTATACTTTTTATACTGTGAGCTTCCTCTGGATTTATTATTCCTATTTCCTGCTTATTTACCCTATGACTTTCTGTTTCTATAGTTATTTTTATGCTACCTTCTAAAACATATATAACTTCCATAGCATTGTGCCAATGAATAGGACTTTTTTTTATATTTTGCATAGAAACTTTTATAGGTAAATCATTTGTATACTCTACAAATTCTCTTGGCATAAACTTCCTCCTATCAGTTTTTAACTGTGTCTATTATATCATAATTTAAATAAAGTTATTTATGTTCCTGTTTTAATCTTACAACAATATTATATCAAAATAATATTATGTTGAAATTATCATAGCTACAATGTATAATATTTACAATTAAATTATTGTTTATACTCGGTTACAACTTTAATTATTATTTTTAATCTACCAAATTCACACTAACTTTTTATTAAAAATTTTTATTAAACTAAATGATTTATCTAATAACCACTAACTCTAATACTTCAATTTTCTTAAAGTTAATATTAAAGAGCAAGTATGTATCTATATAATCATTCACTAAGCTTTAATAAGAATAAAAACTTTATCTAAGTCCAAAAAATTTATTTATATTTGTGAGGTGGAATAAATGCTAAAATTAGCGAAACCAAAAAGATTAAAACCTGGCGATAAAATAGCTACAGTAAGTCTTTCATGGGGCGGTGCTGGTGATGCAGACTTACTTTGGAGATATAAATTAGGAAAAAAGAGATTACAAGAACAATTTGGTCTAGAAGTTGTAGAAATGCCAAACACTTTAAAAGGATCAGATTATTTATATCATCATCCAGAAAAACGTGCAGAAGACTTAATGTCAGCTTTTTCTGATTCATCTATAAAAGGAATTTTTTCTTGTATCGGCGGTGAAGAAAGTATAAGAATGTTACCCTATATTGATTTCAATATTATAAGAAATAATCCTAAAATATTTATAGGATATTCTGATACAACTGTATCACATTTTATATGTCTTAAAGGAAATCTCTCTAGTTTCTATGGCGCATCCGTTCTTGCGGAACTGGCTGAAAACATTAAAATATTTGATTATACTACCCATTGGCTAAAAAAAGTTCTTTTTGAAACTTCTCCAATTGGATTAATACCAGCAGCCAATGAATGGACTGGTGAAAGAATAGAATGGATTGAAAGTAACTCATCTATTGCAAAAAACATGGTGAAAAATCAAGGATATGAATTTTTGCAAGGCAATGGAATAATTCAAGGACAATTAATAGGTGGTTGCATGGAAGTACTAGAAATGATAAAAGGTACTACATTATGGCCATCAAATGATGTATTTAAAGATACTATTTTATTCTTTGAAACCTCAGAAAATATGCCATCCCCTACTTATGTAGAATATTGGCTTAGAAATTATGGTAGTCAAGGTATATTACAAAACTCAAAGGCAATAATTTTCGGCAAACCATACCAAGAAAAATATTATAAAGAATATAAGAACGTAATTATGAAAATAATACCTGAATTAGAACTTTACCATATACCTATCATCTATAATATGTCCTTTGGTCATAATGAGCCAATGATGTGTATACCCTATGGTGCAATAGCACAAATTGATTGTAATAAAAAAAGTTTTTCTATACTTGAATCAGGAGTCATTTAAATTGACGCTATACAATTAAAAATTGGGATATGTGTTATAAAACACATTGGAAAAAGCTTAGATACTATTATTTGTTTTCTGAAAATATATTAAGAAAAACTGATTATTTAAGCATTAGCGGGTTATCATTTTTTCCAATATATTTTGCAAAAACAAATTTATAATATATTAGCAAATTGAGCTGTCTTTCTAGACACATATCCCTTATCTGTACTCTTTCATCTATACTCTGTACTCTAAAAAAGGAAAGTGCCACGCACTTTCCTTTTTTATCTTATTCTTTTTCTTCCCAATCCATTGATTTTGTTACTGCCTTATGCCATCCTTTTATAAGTTTTTCTTTCTTTTCATCTTCCATTGCTGGATCAAAGCTTTTTGAGATTGCCCAATTTTGTGATACTTCATTTCTATCTTTCCAGTATCCTACTGCAAGCCCTGCAAGATAAGCTGCTCCTAATGCTGTAGTTTCTACTACCTCTGGCCTATCTACTTGTACACCTAGTATATCTGATTGGAATTGCATTAAGAAATTATTTTGACAGGCTCCTCCATCTACTTTTAATGCTTTTAATTCTATGCCTGAATCCTCTTCCATAGCTTTTAAAACATCATGAGTTTGGTATGCCATAGATTCTAATGCAGCTCTTATTATATGTTCTTTTTTAGCTCCTCTTGTAAGACCTAATATAGTTCCTCTTGCATAAGAATCCCAGTATGGTGCACCTATTCCAACAAAAGCTGGTACAAGATAAACTCCATTATTATCTTCTACTGCTGTAGCATATTTTTCTGTTTCTTGAGCAGTTTTTACCATTCTAAGTTCATCTCTTAACCATTGAATTACTGCTCCTCCTA
>Ga0129306_1003539_pt1 | contig 11489 bp, 5 predicted proteins | sample P827metagenome_FD_94438 | JGI IMG/M metagenome (GOLD analysis project Ga0129306, IMG submission 94438) | Capybara group fecal microbial communities from Wisconsin, USA - P827 metagenome | ecosystem: Host-associated > Mammals > Digestive system > Large intestine > Fecal | place: USA: Wisconsin...
GAACTGAGCTATGCCTATCAGCAGGACGACTTCCGTAGCCTCAACACACTGACCCTGAGTCATGGCACTGAGTATATCTACGGACAATACAAATATGAGCCAGGAACATGGTACACGTATAACTATGGTTTCAGCACGCGCAACCGCATTGACAAGGGCGATGTGCTCCATAGCATCGATGCGGGTATCCACTATCAGGAGGGCTATGCTGACCAGTACAACTCTCAGCTCATCACCGAGAAGGATGGAGCCTACACCACCATGCGATGGGAGCGCACCATGACCTTTAAGAAGCGCTATCAGCTGAAGAAGGTGGACCTGAATGCCCACTACCGTCTGTCGTTTGTCACTGACGAGGCTGTCAAGGGCTATGTGAGAGCCTCTTATGAGCTGCATACAGCCAGCAACAAATACCTGCTGTCGACTTCGGAAATGAAATACAGTGCCTCGCTCTTCGGACTGGAAGGTGGCTATGACCTGCTGGCTCAGCGCCTGTGGGTCACTGCACAAGCTCGCTATAACGTCAGCCACAAGGCTGAACTGGACCTGCATAACAGCACGACGGACTATGCCCAGGCCGTCCTCCTGCCCGACATGCCTTACTACGAGGCCAACTACTGGCAGGGCAACTTGGCCATCACCTACCAGTTCCCCCTCACCATCAAGGGCTACAAGAGCCACTGGTTCGTCAAAGCCTACGGCAGCTATCTGAAGACCAACAACAGCCTAAAAAGCCAAACCGCCGGCCTCAGCTTTGGACTAACATACTAAAAAGTACACAAAAAGAACCGTCCCCTTTGTGTACTTTTTCGGCAAATGAGAAATGAAAATCAGAAATGATGAAATGAATATGAAAAAGAAATTAATGTTGGCCCTCGTGGCCTTGCTGCCCCTCGCAGCATTTGCCGGCGACGGCACAAAAGAGAATCCGTACACTGTTGCTGAGGCAGTAGCAGTTAGTGCTACAATGAATGATACTCTTTGGATAAAAGCAGATTTAAAAGGACTCGGTAAAGATGGTGCCTCTCAGGTGAATAATTCAGATGTTCGCGCTGACTCTGCTGCTGTCATTACAGACGGTTCAAAGGAGCTGACCATTTGGAGTTACGAAATCTTACAAGGACTGGCTATGGAAGATCTTACCAATACAAAAAATCTGCTCATACGCGGCCTGTTCAAGACAAGCGACACCACCCTTGGCAGACATTTCTCCGTTTATCAAATTCACGGAGCATTAAAGCTTAATTTTCCTCAAGGATACAAAGGTTTCCACATTCAGGCAAGTTATCAAATGCCCAAGGGAGTAAAAGGATGTAACGTGCGAGCAAGTTATAGTTCCAGCAAACAAGAAGCAACGATTAGCTATACCTATTTCAGTGGAGATACCCTTTGGATTTCGGGCAAGAATACAGCCTTGGTTCTTATTGGTGCCAAGGGTGAGCACGATTTTGTTCTCTCGGCACAGCATAAGTCTTACGCGATGACCGCAGGACTTGTTGCTGGCACTCAAGCAGGCCTGAACAAAGTCACTCAAAGTAACCGCTACCTGTTCCGATTCATTGCTACTGAAGAAAAAGTTGGGTTTGAACGCAATAGTGAGAACCAGAAGGAAGTAACTCTAGACAGTAAGGACGAAGTTGCCCTCATTGTTGGTTGTACGTCTAGTAGCTATTGGAACTATGGAACTTTTGATGACGGTGATACCAAGAAATGGTTAAAATGGAAGGGAGAGACTCCTGAAGATGTTGTTAGTGGCATCAATGAGATGGTCAATGGTCAATCGGTCAATGGTCAAACGTACAACCTCAAGGGACAGCGTGTAGAACAGCCTAAGAAGGGCGTATATATTAAGAACGGTAAGAAGGTCGTGATTAAGTGAGAGAAATGAGAGTATACTCACATTTCCGAACGTGAGCGACCTCGAATAATAATTCAAAATACATAGCAAAATGAAAAAACTATTTCTACTAGCAGTGATTCTTCACTCTTCATTCTTCACTCTTCACTCAATGGCTGCTGACACGCTGACCGTTCGCATTAATGGTATGCGATGCAGCGAGTGTGGGCATAAGGTGAAGAACATCCTGCGCCAGAATCCTGGCGTAGGAACCATGGAATTCAACTACGAGCGTCGTACCGTTAAGATGGCCTACGATGCCCAGAAGACCAACACTGACAGCATCTATAGCATGCTGGCACGCACTGGTCGCTATGCCGCCAAGCCCTACGATCCCACTGAGCGCATCGGGCGTGGTATCGGACAGCGGATTGCTGACATGCACTGCCAAAAGTGCTACAACCGCATCTATGACCGTCTGTCGAAGGTGGAAGGCATTGACTCGCTGGCTCCCCATCTGGACCGCAACTACATCTTCATCCGCTACGATGCCAACAAGACCGACCGTGCAGCCATTCGTGCCGTCCTCAACAAGGCTGGCTATACGCCCTGCAACTACTACTCCAGCCCGAAGGTAGCCTATGGCTACTACCTATTGCCCCCTGACCAAGCTACTCAGGAGACCATCGAGGCCGTTCTCGCCTTAGACGGTGTCGAGGATGTAAATGTCAACACCACCCGCAAGTCCCTGGCCGTCACCTTCTTCACGGATGAGACAACAGCTGATAAACTCCTCAGCGACATCCAGGCTGCTGGCATCAAGGCACAACTGCCTAAGCCGCATGAGTGCGATGAAAAGAAGAAATAAGAGGAAAAGTACACAAAGGGGACGGTTCTCTTTGTGTACTTTTTATTTGATTTTTCTGATGATGCCTTCGCTGATGCCTGTCAGTCGGGTAATCTGACGGATGCTCGCGCCGAATTCACGTGTTCGAAGAATGATGTCGTTGCGCGTTGCCTTAGGATAGTGTTGCAGAGCCGTCAGGTTGGTGACACCGCAAGCCATCGTCAGAAAATCGCGCACCTTTTCGTCGTTAACTCTTACTGGCATCTCGTTATTGAAATCCAGAATGTTCAGGGCCTTGGGCAGCATTTCGTTCACCAATCCAGTCAGTTCCGCCAGCGGTAATCTGCTGAGAACATGTTTTGTAGTACAGACCGGCAGGATGCAGGTCATATCAGGCTGATATTCACACCAACTCGACCAGGGGTAGTCTCTCACGCTGGCAACAATGCCTGCGGCAACAGGATTCTGGTGGATATACCGCAGCAACGTGGCGAAATACTCCATATCGTTGACAGGTTCGCTCTTGAAACGATCCTGAAAGAGATGGCCTGAGTGCTCATAATGCTTGTTGAAATACTGTGCGTAGGATATAGCGATGCTTTTTACGGGAGCAGTCAGTCCCTCGTCCAGCTCGCGAATCAGCAGATGTACATGATTCGACATCAGACAGTAGGCATATATGATACAATGAGGTGGTAGCGCCTTACCGTCCTTGTCTTCAGGAAATGCTTGCTGTTTCATCAGGCGTATGAACTTCCAGTAGTCCTCACGCGTCTCAAAGATGTTCTGCTGGTTGATACCTCGCAGCATCACGTGGTAAATTCCTGTCCCGCTCTGTTGTCTCAGTTGTCTTGGCATAAGTTAATTTTTTTAAAAAAGTACACAAAGAGAACCGTCCCCTTTGTGTACTTTTTATTCTGAGAGCATGGTGACTTCGATGCGCTGGTTGGCTTCCAACAGACGGCGGGCCATTTGCTGGATGTCAGCGGGGGTCATATCTTTGACAAGCTGCTTGTAGTCTTTGTCGAAGTCGGCATCATCGTCGAGCTCGTGCCATACGATGTAGCTCCAATAGTCGTTGGTGATGGAGATCTGGTCGTACTGCTTGGTGAGGTACTCCTTGATTTTCTTCATCGAAGAGGCAGCAGGGCCTTCGTCGGCAATGCGCTGCAACTGCTGATGGATGATGGGGTTGAGCTCTTCGTAGCGGTTGGGATCGCAGTTGTAGGCTACACGCAGGGTGGCATTGGGATGCTCATCCTTATCGAGTTGGAAGCTGACACTGACACCATAGGTACCACCCTTCTCCTCGCGAACCGACTCGGTATAGGCTACCTGCAAGACACGACGCAGGAAATCGAGGGTCAGGTCGGCCTTGGGGGAGAAGTCGATATCAGCAGAATAGAAGATGCTGATATTAGCCAACGGGGTGGCCATCTTCTTCTTGAAAGTGGTGACAAAGTCGCCCTTGACCATCTGTGGCAGGTTCTGGCGGTTGATCTGCTCGTGCTTATTGGTAGCAGGCAGGGTAGCCAGATACTGGCATACCAACTGGCGAAGTTCCTCTTCGTCATAGTTACCGATGATGACGGTCTTGAAGTTGGAAGCATCACTGAAGCGCTCCTTATAGATCTGCAGGATACGGTCGTAGCTCACTTTCTCGAGGGTCTCCTTGACCACAGGCTTCAGACGTGGATGATGACCATAGAGAATGGCATTGATGGAGTCGTTATAGTCGACCTTGGGTGAGGCATTGCGATTGGTGAGGAAGGCACGGGTGCGCTCCATGAGGCTCTGGAAGGCCGTATCATCGCGACGAGGCTGGGTGAAATAGAGGTAGGAGAGTTCGAAGAGCGTCTTCATATCCTTTACAGAAGAACCTCCACTGATGCTCTGACTTCTGGAACTGATGGCTGGTTGGATGCGTACCGACTTACCATTCAGCATACGACGCAGGGTGGTCTGGTCGAACTGCCCTACTCCACCCTCGGTAACCGCACTGGTAAGGAGTGAGAAATTGGGAATATCCTCATTGCCATAGACCGAGGTACCACCATCAGCCTTCATGCGCAGACTGACTGCATCGGCAGCAAAAGTGGTCTTCTTGACATACACCTTCATACCATTGGAGAGCGTCCACTCAGTGAATCCGTTGTTGCCAAAGGCCTTCTCACCCACAATGGTACCCGGTTTCGGCAACTGGCTGATGAATTCCTTAGCCAGCTGCTGCTCAGGATAAGGCGCATAGTCAAGGCGCTGGGCAGCCAACACCACATCCTCAATCTGCTGCTTGGAAGGCAACTTGACACCTTCCTTGTCAGGAGCATACATCACAGCCACCTGGTTCTGATTGGTGATAATCTGCTTCACGGCAGCATTGACCTCAGCGAGGGTCACCTCACGGTCGAGCAGCTGAGTCGCCTCCAGACTCTGGTCGACGGACATCATAGGCTCGTTGGTGAGGAAATGCTGTATGCAGCCATTGACATAATGCGAGTTGCGGAAATCATTGCGCTGGTTGGCACGACGCTCTGCCGCATTCAGGTAGATGCTCTTGGCACGAGCCAGTTCGCTCTGCGTGAATCCATGCTGACGGGCACGCTCAGCCACTCCCACAGCAGCAATGATGCCACCCAGAATATGGTCTTGCTGACAGCTGATGGACATGGAGAAAGCCTCCTTGGTACGACTGATGAAGAAGGAACCAGAACGGGCTGTCGCACTCTGATAGGGAGGAATGGCCTGCTGACGGAGTTCAGCCAGACGGTCGTTGAGCATCGTACACATGAGGGCATGGATATAGTCGCCACGCAGATATTTCAACGTGTTCTTCTCAGCCTGAGGTGTGGCTTCGCGCTTCTGATAGAGGTGGAAGAGCACAATGGGCTGTTCGGCATCCTTCTGGATATCGACAATCATCTTGTCGTTATCGCCTACAGGATAATAGATACGCTCAGCACGCTCCTTGGGTAAAGGGATGGACGAGAACGTCTTCTTGATCTTACGCTCCATCTTGTCGACATCGAAATCGCCCACCACAACAATGGCTTGCAGGTCAGGACGATACCACTTCTGGTAGTAGTCGCGCAAGTCCTGATAGGCAAAATGGTCTACAATATCCATCGAGCCGATGGGCAGACAATCTTCGTACTTCGTACCTTTATATATAGTAGGCATGGCCTGCTCCATCAATCGCTGTACGGCCTTGCCGGCACGACGCGTGCGCCATTCCTCATGGATGACCCCACGCTCCTTGTCGATCTCCTGATCTTCGAGCAGCAGGAAGTGGCTCCAGTCGTGCAAGATGAGCAGACAAGAGTCGACAATACCCTCGCGCTTCAAGGGAACGGCAGAGATGTTATAAACCGTCTGGTCGACAGAGGTATAGGCATTGAGGTTGGCACCAAACTTGACACCAATGGTCTCACACCAAGGCACGATGCCCAACTTCTTGCCCTTGCCAGGGAAATGCTTGGTACCATTGAAGGCCATGTGCTCGAGGAAATGGGCCAGACCACGCTGGCGAGGCTCTTCCAAGATGCTACCCACCCGCTGGGCAATGTAGAAATCGGCCAGTCCCTGCTCCTTGGCATTATGGCGGATGTAGTACGTCATACCGTTTTTCAGTTTACCAGTGCGAACGGAAGGGTCTTGCGGAAGCGTCTGTGCAGAGAGGCACAGCGAACAGAGTGACAGCAAGACCACAGACAATTGTCTTTTCATCATATTGCTAGTTTTTTAGTATTCTAGTGGCAAAGGTATAAAAAAAATTGTAAAGAGCGAAGAGTTTTTTATAAAAAATAACACTCGTCCCTATAATTAGGTATTGCAGAAATGAAAAACATTTCGTAAATTTGCAGCCAGAAACAACAAAATTTTAAAACGTATGAATATGAAAAAAATCAGTTATCTCTTACTCGCTGCAGCCATGATAATGGGTTTCGCAGCATGTGACAATGTAGACAATGCAGGTGCTCCCACCGTTGACACGACCACTGAGGGTCAGGTCATCATCAAGGAGATTAATGTAGGTGGCAGTGTGAAGGCCAGCACAGGCAAAGGTGCCTATCTGGGTTGCAAGGCTATCGTGCTCTACAACAATGGCGGCAAGGCTGTCAGCCTGTCGAACTGGGGTTTCGCTTTCTGCGCTCCCATGAATGCCAACGTGGCCAACAACAATCTGGTAGACGGTAAGCTATATTTCGAGGCTGAGGGTTGGATTCCTGCCCTGCAGGGACTGTGGTACTATCCTGGCACCCTGACCATCGAACCTTATTCTAACATGGTTGTGGCCCTGACCAGTGCCATTGACCACACGCAGACCACTGACGGAGCGCTGATGTTCGACCTCTCTGGTGCTGATGTAGCCTGCTACGACACAGAGGTTTATAACAACAAGGACCAGTACGAAGCTCCCGCCAAGGTGCCTGCTGACCGCTGGATGAAGGCTCATAAGTTCACCTCTGCCAACGCATGGCCCTTGAGCATTATGTGCCCAGCGCTTTACATCTTCTCAGCTCCTGCTACCGTTACTCTGTCGGAATGGCTGGCTGACGAGGCTAACCTGACCTATGTGAATGGCGATACCAAGCAGTCGGCTGCTAACAAAGCTGCCAAGATTCCCATGGAATGGGTGATTGACGGTGTAGAACTGTTCCAGACCACTACCGTTGCCAAGAGCACCAAGCGTCTGCCTGCCTCTATTGATGCCGGCTATGGCCTGTACCAGAATGCGAAGTGTTACTCAGCCTACCGCAACATTGACGAGCAGGCTACCGTCAATCTGGGTGACAACATCAACAAGCTGGTGTACAAATACGATCAGGGTGTAGAGGGAACGACAGACCCCAGCGGCATCGATGCTGAAGCCTCAGCCAAGAACGGTGCCAAGATTGTCTATAAGGACACCAACAACTCGACCGCAGACTTCCATCTGCGCAAGGAGTGGTCGCAGAAATAAGTCACTGCAGCGAACATCGCTGCTAAAAGAATACGCGTATGAAGCACCGTTTTTTCATGATGATAGCAGCTATATTGATGGCTCCATTGGGTTTGTTGGGACAGTCGTACCAGGCTATGTGGAAACAAGTGGAGGAGGCTCAGGACAAGGATCTCCCCCAGACAGCCATCAGTCATTTGCAGAAGATAGAGGCTAAGGCCACGAAGGAGTCGGCCTATGGTCATCTGCTGAAGTCGACCTTGCTGCATGCCCGCTTGCAGGCAGAGATAGCGCCTGACTCGCTGGCTGTTGCCGTAGCCCGACTGGAGGGGATGACCACGAAAGACGAAGCTCTGCAAGCCGTCTATCATGCGGTGCTCTCGCTTATCTATAGAAACAACAGGCAGTTGGGTGATGACCACCAGGCCAAGAGCAGAGACTATGCCCAGCGGGCATTGGCTCATCCTGAGGTGTTGGCTGCTGTGAAGACGGATGCCTATGTGCCTTTTGTCATCAAGGGAAAAGACAGTCAGCTATTTGGTCACGACCTGCTGAGTGTGGTAGGTGCGGAACTGGAGGCATGGCAGGAGCTATATGACTATTATGCCAAGGCCGGACAGCGACAAGCGGCCTGCCTCACTGCCCAGCATTTGGCTAATGACATCCAGAAGACGGACTCGTTTATTGCCCTGTATGGTGACTTGCCTGAGGCTGGTGAACTGGCCATCAAGCGTTACCAGCAGATGGACGAACAGCAAGCCACACCAGCCCAGAAGGCGGCCTGGCTACAGGAATCGCTGAAACGATGGGGCACATGGAGCAGGGCCAATAGTCTGCGCAACAGCTGGACCCGGCTGATACAGCCCAGGTTCAACATCGAGACAGAACAGCGCGTGGTAGAGTTGAACAAGGCACAGACCATTCAACTAAAAAACCTCTGCCACCTGCAGAACCTGACCATGCGCGTCTATCGCACCCAACTGACGGGTGACACCCAACTGGAGCCTCAGAACAAGGACGACTTCCAGAAGATGAAGAGTGGTCAGACGGAACTGAAGGAGCTGCAACGTACGCTGACCTTCACGGGTCATGAGGACTACGAGGTGTTTGATGACTCCCTGCAACTGGCAGGACTCCCCGCTGGTGTCTATCTGCTGGAGTTTACCACCCTGCCCCAGACAGAGACCCTGCGCATGCTCTATTTCGCATCAGGTCTGCGCGTCATTATGGAACCCCAACCAGGCAATCAGGTACGCTATGTGGTGGTTGATGCCACCACAGGACAACCTGTAGGACGAGCCTCGCTGCGCTTAGGATTCAGCAGAAGGGGTAACGAGCAGAACACGAAACTGCTGATGTGCAATGACAAGGGCGAGGTGGAGTATCGCTATGAGCAAAACAGGATGCCCTACGAGGTGTATGCCTTCACTAACAAGGACAAGGCATGTCCCAAGCAGAATGCCTACGGTTCTTATTCTTATTTTGAGAACAGGAGTCATTACGAGCAGACCAATATCTTCACGGATCGCAGCATCTACCGTCCCGGACAGACGGTTCATGTAGCTGCCATCGTATGGAAGCAACAGTCGGAGCTGGAGAATGTGGCCGTTGCTGACAAGAGCGTCACCATCGAACTGCGTGATGCCAACTACAAGCTGGTGAGCGAGCAGAAGGTGATGACGGACGGTTATGGCAAGTGTCACACCTCATTCACCCTGCCCACAGGACTCTTGAACGGCCGTTTCTCCATTCGTGCCAACAACAAGAGCATCAGCATCCGGGTGGAGGAATACAAGCGTCCGACCTTCCAGGTGGAATTTGCTGACTACAAAGAGGCTTATCAGAACGGAGATACTGTTCACGCCCAAGGTAAGGCGACCACCTATGCAGGTGTCCCTGTACAGGGGGCTAAAGTGAAATATACCGTCAAGCGCAAGGTGGCCTTCTGGTGGATGTCCTACTCGCGCTATTGGCAACAGGGCTATTGGGGGCATGGCATGGATACGGAAACAGTGAACGAGGGCGAGGCCATCACGGCTGATGACGGTACCTTTGTGGTGGATATGCCCATGAGACTGCCAGAGGATTTGAAGAATCAGCGCATGTTCTACCATTTCGTGGTAGAGGCTGATGTGACGGATGTGGCTGGCGAGACCCATAGCGGAACAATGAGTCTGCCATTGGGTAACAGACCTACAGCCCTCACCTGTGATATTCCCCTACAAGTGCGTAGCGACCAACTGCCCAAGGTAACCTTCCATCGCCGCAATGCTGCTGGTAAGGAGATAGCCGGACAGGTGAAATACCGCCTGGATGAAGGCAAGTGGCAGAAGTGCGAAGCCAATGTTCAATGTTCAATGTTCAATGTTCAATGTAAAAGTGGTGAACACCGCCTCGAAGCCATCTGCGAGGGAGACACGATCAAAAACACCTTCGTCATCTTCAGTTTGGATGACAAGAAACCAGCCACCAAGACCAGTGACTGGTGGTATCTCTCGCATCAGCAGTTCCCCAATGATGGAACTCCCGTTACCCTGCAGGTAGGTTCGTCTGACCCGGACCTGCACATCGTGTATGGCATCTTTGCTGGCGACAAGATGATAGAAAGTGGTGCTGTGGATAAGAATGCAGCCCTCGTCAATCGCAAATTCACCTATCAGGAGGAATATGGCAATGGACTGCTCGTAACCTATGCGTGGGTGAAGAATGGTGTCTGTCATACGCATCAGGCATTTATCCAGCGACCCATGCCTGACAAACAGTTGAAGATGACCTGGGAAACCTTCCGCGACAGGTTGACACCTGGTCAGCAAGAGGAATGGAGCCTGAAAGTGCTGAATCCTGACGGTACACCTGCTGATGCCAGTATGATGGCAGTGCTCTATGACAAGAGCCTCGAAGCCATTGCGCCCCATCAGTGGTCGTTCTCGCCCAGCAACTATCTCCCACAGCCCTCCACCAGTTGGCATGGCTTTGGCTGGCACGGATTCTACGAGAATGCTGCTCAGGCTTATAAGAGCTTAACCGTTCGCAACTTCAACTTCAGCCGTTTCGACAGCAGTGTATATCCTTACTATAACATGATACGACATCATGGCCCCATATACAGCAGGGCAGCAGCTTCTAAAGTAATGATGCGCACCAAAGCAGCCAGCGATATGGTTGACGAGGTGATGGTTGTAGGCAATGTGGAAGCGAAGGAAGTGGCAACGACAGGTGCAGTGGTGCTCCAAGAAAATGCTGCTGACCAAGAGGCAGCTGAAGAACCCAAGCAGCAGGAAGAGACGCAGTTGCGCACCAATCTGAACGAGACAGCCTTCTGCTATCCGGCACTGACCACAGACAAAGATGGCAACGTGATGCTGAAATTCACCCTGCCAGAGAGTCTGACCACCTGGCGATTCATGGGTATTGCCCATACGGCAGACATGAATCATGGCTACTTGGAGGGCGAGGCCGTGGCCACGAAGGAAGTGATGATACAACCCAATGTTCCTCGCTTTATCCGCGTAGGTGACGAGGTTCAGCTGATGGGTCGCATCTTCAACACAGCTGACAAGACGGTCAGCGGTAATGCCAAACTGCAACTCATCGACCCAGAGACCAACGTGGTGGTAGAGGAGCAGAACATGCCGTTCAGCGTAGAGGCTGGTAAGACGACTACCGTTGAATACACGTGGATTGTCAATGACATGCCCTCGCTGATGATCTGTAAGATGATGGTCAGTGGCGAAGGGTTCAGCGATGGCGAACAGCACTATCTGCCCGTCCTGCCTGATCGCGAATACGTCACCAAGACCATTCCTTATACCCAGCATGAGCCAGGTGTGAAGACCATCGACCTGACCAAACTGTTCCCCACAGGA
>Ga0129306_1003540_pt1 | contig 11489 bp, 6 predicted proteins | sample P827metagenome_FD_94438 | JGI IMG/M metagenome (GOLD analysis project Ga0129306, IMG submission 94438) | Capybara group fecal microbial communities from Wisconsin, USA - P827 metagenome | ecosystem: Host-associated > Mammals > Digestive system > Large intestine > Fecal | place: USA: Wisconsin...
GAAACCATCTCTTCGGCGAACTTCTTTGCCGCCCCGTTCTTACCCGTATAGCGCAGGTTTACCGTAATGTTGCTCATGGCACTCTCCGCAAACACGCTCGCAGAGAGCGCAAGGATTGAAAACATTGTTAAAAACTTGAGCTTCATTTTGCCACTCCGAAATGCTTCGCATATAATATAAATAATTTCGGAGCATGCACAAAATGCTTAATTTTCATGCTCAGTATGCGCGGAACGCATAGTGAAAGCAAACGCTTTTATGGTTTACTGTCGGAAAAAATCTTCTTTGGACAATTTTAAAATATCCCTGACCGAAAAATCCGCTAGATAAAAAGATAGATCCCGTATAAGGCTAGGTTTCTATCGAAACGCATGGCATGAAGCCTGCTTTCACCTTAATGGGACCAGTTTCCTATAAAATATATAAATAGAGGCAAAAAGTCAAATAGCCAACCGTTTAATATCGCTTTTTTGGGGGCGTTCCCCACCTTGGTGGCCATGCGCACTAAACAACAAGTTGTTAAGTGCTGTCCGCCCACTGGCGTGGGTCGGGCTATATTTTATGGGTTGCCCGGTTCACTCCGTTCCCGCCTAACCTCATAAAACGGAGCCTTACACTTGTCATCCCCGCGAAGGCGGGGATCTCCATTGCAAGTCTCCGCCCCAAGGGGTCACTATCCCTAACGCAGATGTTCAAAAATTGAATTCCGTAATTCGTGGATCAATGTCAAAATATCGAGATCCTTCTTTCTTCACCTTCTGATCAATCTTTATAAATTTCTGCCGAATTCGTTCTCGAGATACATCAAGACGTTCTGCAATTTCAGAATACGTTAAAGACAAACAATAATACATCTCCGCCAACTCACGATTTTTATCACCCAATGTTGCAAAGACTTTATGAACTACATTTTTTAGCCAAAGTTTATAGAATCCATCGTCTCGACATTCTACCGTCAGTAAGTCTATATTTAAAGGATGTGTCAAAAGAATGAGATATCTTTTTACATTCTCTATAGGCAACTGTTGCCTGTCCGCAATTTCTTTTACAAACGAATCTGTCAATCGTGGATTTTCAAAAAATGAAGGAATATATTTCCTTAAATACTTGTATAGGTTTTCAACATCAATCAATTTGTTGTTGGGAATGTCCCATAATGAGTTTTCAATCTTTTTGTGAACATCAATTGTACTTTTTATCCAAAAGTAAGAATAAGCAGGGAATTTCCCATGCACATACGGAGAGTATTTATCAACGGCAATATGCAAGCCCATCATCCCATCTTGAATTGTATCAGCCAAATTTAAATTGAATTCCAAGCTCTGCTGATACGCAAATTTTAAAACATTTCGCATATACATTTCAAAAAGTCGATTTCGGGCATACAGATTTCCGTTTTCTATTTGCGGATAAAGTCTTTCAACTTCATTTCTTTGTGGAGGCGAAATTTTTCTCACGTAATTAACCATAGACGTAAGCACCGGTTCTTTTTCGGTAATTTTGCAATAAATTAAATTATCGTCGAAATAAAGAAAAGAAGATTCCTCTTTTTTTTCAAGATTATCTTTTTCTCGAAGTATTATCCCATAGTCAAGTATATCACTTGACAATCTATCAATGTCTTGAATTCCTAAATTACAATCAGCGGCTATATCCGAAATGTCTTCAAAGGTAATGAACCCTTTCACTTCAGATTTTTTTACTAAAAGAGTAAATGCTCTATCTCTTACGTCACTCATTAATTCAATGAATTCAACAAAACATCTTTATCTATTTCGGAATAATATCTAGAATTTATCTCATCCGTAAAGGACGACAGCTTGTCTATAAAATCATCTGATTTCGCAGCATTTTCAATCAATTTCTGATAAAGAATTTCTATTCCACCCAAAACATACGACTCAAACAATTCAAAATCTTTTTCATCTTTACCAAAATGTCTAAAGGCTTTATCTATTCTCTTTTCTTCATCCGGTTCATAATCTTTATCTAAAAGTAAAATTAATTGCATGTTAAAAACCAAATTATCTTTAGCATTAATCATTTGATCTTTTAGAATGTGCGCATCTGGAATTTTCGAATCTTTATTTTTTACATCTTTTTCAGATTTTTTTTGATATAAAAAACCAACTATCGGAGCTTGCACATAAACATCAATATTTCTATTAAATAGTTTTGCATTTATCTCGCCAAAATTACTAGCAAGTAAAGACATGTATTGAGCATGTTTGCCAATCAACCGCACTTCTTTATCGAACATATTACACTCCCTTACTCTATGATTGTTTCCGTTTCGCTGATTTTTACAAATTTATGAGATTTTCCAATCTTAGCATTCATATATTCCTTAGCCAAATCTCCATCTGTATCCTTAATGAAAATAACGACTTGTTCAGTAAGATGCGGAATAGTCTCACATACAGATTGAATGTGTTTCTTATCGAATTTAGAGAGTGGCGCATCCATAACAAGAGGATATATATCCGATGAGAGTTCCTGCTTAGCCCTATCATCAGAAAGTCTATTTTCTTGCGACATTTTAATCATGCTAGTTATGAAAGAGAAAATAACTGAAATACTTTGGCCTTCCGATGTTTCTACTTTTGCATTAACATTATTCGCGACTACATCAATTTGGTATTTTTCATTTATACGAACAGACAAATCACCATTATTTATTTTTGAAAAAATTTCATTCATATTGTCAACAAGCCTAGAACGAACTTCTTTTTCGCTTTTAGCATATTTGTCTGATAATAGTTGATTTATGCGCATTGCATATGCTTTATATATTTCAATTTTACGATTTGTTTTACTTTTCAACGCATGTTCTTTTAAACGAAGTTCCGCACTCTCTTTTTTCGCTTTTTCTGCTCCAATTTTTTCAGACAATTCGCGAATCTCCTGATTATCCCTACTTATGCATCTTTCACACTCCGCTATAGTAGATGATATCGTCCTTACAATTTCCTCAACATCTATTCCATTTAACTTTGAATCGATAGTCGATTGTATTTCATCTTCTGCATTCAATATTTCTTCATCACATTCACTTATTCTAGCAAGTTTTCCATCCCGGACATCAATAAAATCATTTAACGATCCGATTCTATTTCTAGCAGTCATTTTAAAATCATTTACCATATTGCCAATTGATTTTGGCGGGAGAACATCAAACCATTTCTTTATATATTCTAATTCAACTGATTCGGGAGGCAAATGTCTACCACAGAGGCACTCTCCATGATCAATCAAGTACTGTATTGTCTTGTCCGTAATACTCGGGATATCGCTTCCTGAAATTTTTAATTTCACTAAAATATCATACGCATCTTTTATTAATTTTAATGTAAAAAACGAACTCGCTTGATTATTAAAAGCACGGCATATCTCTTTTTGAGCATCTGCTTTTGTTGCTAGAGATCGTTTTATAACCTTCTGTAATTGTTCTTTTCTCTCTTGCAACGCCTTACTTGATTCGTATTCTTTTAATTCCTCAGCTTTCTGATCCCTTAATTCCTCTGCTTTTCGAATTGCAGCATCTTTTTCATTCATAGAATCAGTATAAGCTTCAATTTTATCATTGCAGTCATTAATTTCATCTGTCAATTTTTTCACTTCAGAGTCACTATTTACATCATAGCGCTGATTATATTTGCCAATAACAGAATTTTTGGTTCCCCCACTTAAATGTTCCAGGGCCTTTTGCATCCCTTTCAGACCAAGCAGACCTTCTACCGCCTCTGCAAATTCCTCTGTCTTTTTATATCCAGAAATTTCTTTTCCCATTGTCTCAATACGTTCACCATCAAAAAAGAAATATCGAGCCAATTCCTTACGCAAAATATTATTTATTGTATGTTCCCGTTTTGTCGCATCTACATACGACGTATTTCCAGATTCGTCTTTTTTTTCTATTTCAAAAAGTGATTTTTTAGGTCTAATATTATTTGAATTATCTTTTTCAAACTGCTGAATTCTTTTTATTCTAAATTTATTATTTCCATGTTGTAATTTTAATTCAACAAAAACATCCTCCGGAAAGGAAGGCGTCATATTGGCGGCGACATCCTTATTCAATACCACAGGATCTTTAAAATAAGTTATACCATACAAACACCAAAAAAAACTTTGTAAGAAAGTTGTTTTGCCACTTCCATTTTCACCAATAATTATGGTAACATTTTTCCCTTGGATATCTTGAGCGAAATCAAGCGAGGTCTCTTTATATTGTCTAAAATTATGAAGTTTTATAGATTCTAATAACATTGTAATTCCTCCTCTATTTTATCCTGAATGTCCGCTATCATTTGAGAATCACTTTTGGCATGTGTTCTCAAATTAAGATTTTCCATCATTATGATGCTAGACATCAAAGCATCAACTTTTTTCTCATCTATTTCAATATCATTTTTCTGATACATGGTTGAGTCTCCATATAGCGAGTTAATCATTTAAATCTTTGTCCGTTATGTGATACGCATCTTGTATACAAGTAATCAAATCAAGACTATCGATTTCGTTATCTGAAAGTCGTGAAAATTCTTTTATTCTTCGGAGTTCGTTTTTTACTAAAGAGAAATCTGCTTTCAGTTCCTCTTTTGAAAAATTTGAAACCTGTTGAAGATTCCGCGGTAGTGTGACAAAATCATATATTTCCGCATAAGACTTCCCTGCACATTTTCTCAACACGCGTCCGCGCCGCTGAATATATTCTTTGGGATTCGTCGTGCTAGCGAGAATAAACGCTGTTTTAATAGAAGGAATGTTCACGCCTTCATCAAGGCATTTTATAGCAACAATAGCTTGCAAATCACCTTCCTTAAACTTTTGACATATCATTTGACGTTGAACAATATCTTCTTCCGATGTAAATCTTGCAACCTTCATATTCATTTCGTTGCCAAGAATTTTTGTTATAGCAACAATTTGCCGTTCTTCAGCACGGAATTCATAATCATCATATTTACAAGAGCCCTCATCTGAATTTGTAGTTGTCGCGCCACAATAAACAAGAATATTTTGTTTTTCTTTATATACTTCGATCTCTTTTCGGAAAGCATCCAGTTTATTATTAGCACCCGCAACAATCCGAGACCTCTTTATTGCGAGATATTCCCCATATGAATCAAGTTCAACTTTTCCATTTTTATTTGTAATATGCAGCAAAATCTCACTTGATATTTGTTTGTACTCGGACAATTCATCATCTGTAAAATACACTAGAATCGGCTTGTACTTATATGGAGTAAGTTTACCTTCGGCAATAGCTTTCTCAAGTGTATAGGATATACACACTTTCCCAAAATAATTATATAAAAAGGCCGTCCCCTCAACATCCTTATGACGATCTAAAGTTGCAGAAAGCGCCAAACGGCATCTAAACCTGGAATCTAAAAAACGTTGGGAGTTTGATGTACCAATATTATGAGCTTCATCAACAATCAAAAGAATGTTTTTGCAAACATTATCTATTTGTTCCTGCATAAATGAACTTTTGAAAGTTGCATTTGTTGTAACACAGCAGAAAAAACCTTTCTCTTTACATCTAATCCTCTGATCGCGAACAGCCTTTTTTAAGCGATCTTTCCAATTACTTTGAGGCGATGTAGAATAGGCGACAATAGGCTTTATATTAAATTTTTCGACATCTCCAACCCACTGTTCGACTAAATGCTGATAGGGCACAACAATGAAAACTGCTAGTATATTATCGTTTTTTTCAGCACATTTTACTAATGCGCCTAATCCAGTCAATGTCTTCCCCGTACCTGTGGCCATATCAAAAATTCCACAAAAATCACACTTCGTCCAATTTTCTATTGCTTCTTTCTGATAATCGTAAATATTCTCTTCAAACCATTTAGGCATCTTTGGCACATTCTTTTCTACCAACGGTGAATAGTTCGCCGTCCTTTCGCCAAGATTCATTCCGCCTATTTTAGGAGGTTCATACGAAATGTCATCATCCATGTCAAACTTCGGTACAGCTTTTTTGTATCGACGTATAATCTCATCCTTCAATTTCGGAAAATCAAGAACTTCAAGAGCGTCATCGGTTCCATTCCAAATTCTCTCAAAGGATCTCTTTTTCTTCAGAGCCCTGTCTTTTTCAAATTCCTTCCATGAACAGAAAACATCCGTCGACTCATAATTGTTTAAAAATGCGTTTTCCGATTCATTTGAAGATCCAGAAAATGCTACAAAATTTCCATCAGAATCTTCGATTATTCCTAGCTTTTCATGATACATGCCAGCTTTTGTAATTGCAATTTTTATATCCATACGGCATTCAGCAATAAGATTTGCTAGCATATTTAAGCGATCAAATTCTTTACCATTTGCCGGTTCAAATAAATTCCTTATCAAAGCATTTTCAATGATTTTATCTCTAACTTTGTATCCGTCTCTCATTGCTTTAACATCTTCATCCGAGAGATACGGAGTTGCCACTAATCTTATTTTGCCTTCGTTTTTTAAAAAATTGCACAATCCAACAGAGAAGCAGGACAATGCGGTTGACGAGAAAAAACCAACGGAACGATCGTATGCAACAGCTTCGCTTAAAAGAGGATTGTAAAAGCTACGGATTATATTTCCGTGCAGATTCCTATATTCCGATTCAATTTGTATATTCAGCAAACTCATAAGCGAACCCACTACAAATTCCCATTTATCCAGTCTAAAGTCTTTACAAGTTCACTAAAATCATCATCACTCGTAAACGTGCTACAACTAAATCTTATCGTTCCCGAAGGGAATGTTACAAGAGTTTTATGAGCCAAAGGAGCACACTGTAAACCACTGCGAACGGCAATATTTTGTTCCGCAAAAATGCTGGAAGCTGTATCGCTCGGCAATCCATCAATTACGCAAGAGACTATTCCAACATATTGATTATTTTCGTTGTCGCCGATAATCTTTACAAAATCATAAGAACGAAGGATTTTCAACAATTCTTTTCTTTTTAATTGCTCATGTTCCCACAAACAATTTATTCCCTCATCTAGAATCCAACCCGTAGATGCATAGAGTCCGGCGATACCAACAATATTGAGCGTCCCCATCTCATAACGTTGAGGAATATCTCTGGGCATATCCTGATTAGCGCTTTCAAAACCGGTTCCACCAAACAAAACGGGATTTAAATCAAAATCCGATTTCATTGCAAAGCCACCAATTCCTGTTGGTCCATAAAGTGTTTTGTGCCCGGCGAATACAGCAAAATCAATTGTTTCCAGACCAACATTTAAATTTACAAGCCCAGCAGTCTGCGCCATATCAATGACGGTAACCGCGCCATACTTTTTAGCTATCGAACACAACTCTTCTACTGGAGAAACCAAACCAATAACATTGCTCGCATGGCTCACCACCATCAAAGAAGGGGCAGCTTTATCAAAGTTCTTCTTTATTCTCGCAAAATCATAATGGAGATTATCATCAATATCAAGCATTGCAATGTTGATTATTCCAATTTCTTCATAATGATGAAGAACTCTTGTCACTGCATTGTGCTCAAACGGAGATATATAAACATTTTTTCTTTGTGATGTTCCCCCATTCAAAATGCCTTGTAAAATCATATTTAACGCTACCGTTGCCGACGGCGTAAATACAATTTTTTTGTTTTCGCAATGCAACAACTGCTGAAGACGACTTCTTGATTCAGAAACAACCTTGCCGGCACCCATAGAAAATTTATGATTTCCGCGGCCAGCATTTCCGCCACATTCCCTATAGAATGTATTCATGAAATCATAAACACATTCTGGCTTCGGGAAAGTCGTTGCAGCATTGTCGAAATAAGCCATTAGTTGTTCTCCCCGCACATTTTTTGAAGAATATCCACAACAACCTGTCGTTTTTCTGCAGCGGTAAGCGACTGGCCCATTGTTTTAAGTGCGTCTTCCATTTTATTGAAGAGTAACCGTGAACGAGGAGTCAAATCGACTTTGCTAAACGTCTTTGCAGATTCGCGGCCCTTTTCGTCGGTAAAAGAAAGCCTATAGCTATTATCTTGATTCCGTTTATCAGATTCTTTATAGTTTTCTGCAGCGTTCTTACACTCTTTCAGTTTGGTCTTAAAAGAATCGGTCGTATTGAAATTCCAATCAACAATTCTCAATCCAGTCAAAATTTCTGCAAGACCTTCAATGAATTTTGACTCATCCGATATATTCTGACAGAAAAGATTCAGCATCCTATCAGTTATACCATCATCAAATACATTGTCAGAAACATTCTTATCAAGTCTCTTAGTCCATTCTTTACATATAGAAGACACTGAGGCTTTCTTTACTTGCTGATTAGCGAAAACATTTCTTGTTGTATCTAAAAGCGACTGCTTTAGTCTAATTATTGAATCATCGATGTGCTTTTTGGCATCGGATAGCTTCGCAAGGACATTTTTCCCACACGACGGTTTTCCCGTAAACACTGTCGGAATTCGTTCAAAAAGAAATTCTTCGCTACTTACATTTTGCGCAAACAAATTCAAAAAATCCACAAAAGTTTGATTGGTCCTTTTGGGATTTGCCTTTGAATAAATTTCTTTCGTATACTTAGGCAAATCAAAATACCAACGATTCATCGCAGAAACCAATCCATCAATTTCAAGCGATTTCATCTCGTAAGGTGTAAGCCACCAACCAAATAAAGTTTTCATATCATGGATGTACTTTTCTTTTGTCGCATCCCAAGATATGTATGTCAGAGTATATGAATCAGGATTTTCATTTATCTGGTTTAAGGTCTGCGCAGAAATTTCTACAGAACCATTTTCATTATGAATAGAAATAGACTTTTTATGGCAGTGCAAGAAGGCGGCTATAAATATCGGAATGACCCCTTTTCTCATACCGATCTTTCCACTAGGTGATGTCAATTTTCGATACAGCGCATCAAAAGAAACTTTATTCTTCTCTGCAGCATTATTGACAAACCATTGCAGAGCGTCAATAATAGGTTTTACAACGGCGACATCATCCTTTTTCTGGAAATCAAAATTTAATCTTACATCATTCTTTTCATTAATCAACAGACCTGTATTTATCAAAACGCTACGCATAATAAATACATCAGGACCCGTCCCGGTCAAACCAAGGTTGTATTCTAGTTCATTTCTTAGTAAAGCAGAAATAACCTTATCTCGGGCATTTTCCATTACTGTTGTTGGAGAGTTTTTATTGATAGCCTCATTCTTGATAATCGGAGCCTTTGAATAAATATTTTCACAGATTTCAGAAAGTTTTTCAGAAAGTTCCGATTTTCTACAAATACAGGCATCTCCTCCGCAATAAATATATGACGAAGCATTTCTCTCAGCTCTGATATAATCGGCAATAAATCCGTATAACACTTCGCTCAAATCATCTATCACGACCTGATATTCGTCTTCTAGAGCACTATCGCCATGAGATTTCTCGCGCAGAGCATAAACCGCACTATATTTTTTTGCGGTACTTTCGATTTCGTTATACTGCATGGGAACAACAAATAAAATTTGTCTCTGAGCAGCAGAAACTTGCTCGACCAAAGCGCGAATCTTTTTTATTGAATTTTTTCCACTTAAAACGACTGCAATAACTTGACCATCAGAGCCACTCTCGGCATATTTGCTTTGCCAGTCCGCATCTTCTATGAATTCTTTATCAGAAACAAATATGAAATCAAACCATCTAGTCATCTCATATTTGTCATTATACCTCGAAGGATATAAATACGCACTTGTATTAAACTCGTTTAAAATATCGCACAAATCAAATTTACTGCGCTGTCGTTCAATTTCATCATTTATTGTTTTCTCAATATCAACACCAGAGGATTCTTTCAATTTTAAATAAGAATTACTCTGCCGCAAATAGACGACGAATTCTTTTTCTACAAGATTGTCAATAGCTAAAAGAATATCTTCTTCTGTGTATTCATTTTTGTAAATGCGAAATATTTCTTCTTTAACCGGCTTAATCTTTTCAAACTGCTGCAGGATATAAAGCAAGCACAATGTTTTTATGATTTTACATTCAAGAACCTTTTTCTTCCCAATTTTATCCAAAGCGCGACTTGCCAATAAATAGACATCGCGAATTTCATTATTGTAGATTTCCTTCTTGAAAAGTTGTTCAAAGTAATCAAACAACAAATCTGGAGTAACCAACTTAAAATCAGAATCGTCATACCCGCTTAAAAATGCAGAAAGTGTCGAATGTCCTTGTGCTGATAAGAATGTAAAAAGAGTTCTTTCGTTTTGAGCAATCTGCTCCGAAAGTCGCGGTAGAATAAAAATGCTGACCGGATGAAGCGGGTAGCAATCAAGCAGAAGTTTTTGCACCTCATCAGGCTTCATTTCATTAAACAACGGGTGCTTACTATATAGCGCAAACAGGTCGTCGATTTCTTTGCTATGACTTTTCTTAAAACGATTCCAATCAGCAGGTTTCTTCTTGATGACCGATGATATTATCTCATATACTTGTGTAAAGTTATTATTAAGCAAGACATGTTCAAATCGTTCCGAGATGCCTCGCCATCCATCTGTTTTCTGTTTTGGAAGTAGGTCAATATAATTCGCAATCTCTTTATGCGAAATTAGCATAAGGTGCATCTGCGTATCACCGCTTCTTGAGCACTTTTCCGCAAAATCTTGCAGCATTTTTGTGTCACTAACGCTTGCTGTAGATATATTGGCTTCAAGATACTTGCTAAACTCGTCGTACACAACATAGAGACCAGTCCATTTTGAAGTCCTTTTTAACGCTTTAGCAACACTTTCGTATAGGTCAACAACATCAAAACCTACAAAGGGATTAAAAATACTTCCGGCTGTCAATTCAGGATAAATCTGCTCAAATTGCCGGTACGCATTCACGTCGAAATCCTGTAATTTTTCAATGAATGCTTTGGTAGTTCCGTTTATTCCTTTTGCAAATGCTTTAAATGTTTGAGGATAATCTTTTTCCCATTTTTGAATCGTTTTTATTGCCGCCGCATAATTGGTTTCCGGCATAACATCCATTAGGTTATTATCGCTCAGGGTTTTCTGCAAGGAAAATATAAAGGCTTGATGCAAACTTGTGCTATTGCCAGAAATAACAACAGGCAACAACTTGACCTTTCCACTATAATAATTTTTCAGCAGCGCAGATAGGCGATTGTTTTCTTGGATTTTTTCATTTAAATGAACGAATAGGTCACGATTCTTTTTCATCAACAGGGACAGAATCGTAAGCACAATATGACTTTTGCCTTTTCCGTATGCACCAATTAGAATTCTAGCTCGATTAGTTGCACTATTCTGAGTACTTTCAAGGATATTTTCTAACAAAGACAACGACGATCTCGTTGGGATAAAATTCCCCAATTTCTCTGTATTATGCAAATCATATTCAATATTTACAGAATACTGGAAACCACTTGCAGTTTGAATCATTTTGCTCATAACATTAAGCCCTTTCATTTGCAATGGATTCGTAATACTTTTGAACGCA
>Ga0129306_1003541_pt1 | contig 11485 bp, 7 predicted proteins | sample P827metagenome_FD_94438 | JGI IMG/M metagenome (GOLD analysis project Ga0129306, IMG submission 94438) | Capybara group fecal microbial communities from Wisconsin, USA - P827 metagenome | ecosystem: Host-associated > Mammals > Digestive system > Large intestine > Fecal | place: USA: Wisconsin...
CATTCCGCTCGGCTACGCCTCGCTCCATTACGAGCGGGCCCAGCCAATGACCCTTGCAAATGATCTCAAAGTGTTCAATTTTCGATGGCAATCAGGTGTTCAATTTTGGGTGGCAGTGCACATGCGTGCTTGGTGATTGTTATATCAAATCTATACATATTTTCAAATTGCCTGGCATTTGTTTTAGATTATTTTTTGCCCATCTGTTGCCATCCCTAAAAGATAAAGGGGACTTTATATCATTTTTGCGCTTGGTCGTGGCTTCATCACCCGTATTTCGCGTTATATTTCTACTGCCATCCAGGAGTTCTCTTTCTGTAGCCATCCCTAAAGTGTTCTTAATATGCAGATCCGATCTGGACACTATAGAACGAATCTAGTTTGGCAACTTTTGGTGTCTTTTGAAGTACTCAACCTCGAAATCCGAAAAGAAGCCTCTGATTTTTTCGTCCAATCGGCGGACATATAAATTATCTAGTGGTTCTTCATGAGAAGCTTCAATATGGCTAGAAATAGTGTCCCAATTAGGGAGTGGACGACCCACATATAATTCGAGGCGCCCCTTCGAGGAATCACTAAGCATCATCAAAGTAGCATAATACTTGCAATTTTCGTTTGATACGTCCTCAGAAATTGAATAGCCGTCCTTATATAAGATTTCTGGTCCTTTCCCTAGAAACGGATCCTTAAATATAGAATTATCTATACCTTTCAATTCATCATGGATCTCTATCAACATTTCCTCATACAGTTGGTCAATATCCGCATATGTATGTGAAATACTCTCAATCTCGTTTGCCTTTTCGGCATCTGGGAGAACGTCAATTCCTTCACGATAGCGTTCTGCTAATTCCTTTTTTGCATAATATAAACCCCTCTGAGCTGATTTTTCGAGCCAGAACAAGCATCTCTGCATATCTCTAGGAGTTCCGATACCATATTGATAATATTTGGAGAGTAAATAACTGAATTTAGCCCCAACTACTGGACGAGTCGTAGCATAAAGCAAAAGCCATCTAAACGATTCTTCGGAATCTTCAGTAATAACAGCTAATCCCCACTGAGCCGGCCTCCACCCTCTTTCTGCCAGGTCTCTTAAAGAATATACTATAGAGTACCTATCCAGAGAATATGTACATATATATTGAGCTTTCATCTGTTGCTCTATCTTGGACTTAATGGCACTCTGGAGCGCATGCAAAAAAAGTAATCGTTTTTTTATCCACCACTTTTCCCATGAGAAAAGAAGAAAGTTAGGATTTGGGTGCTCCCAGAAAACGATAGCTTGCTCGATGATATCTGGCGATCTATTAATTAATGTTCTTGCATAGTTAATACCCTTCTTTTCGGCTTCTAATGCACACCATTTAGCGTCCTCTTTCGACAGCCCATCTTCAGCAAAGAAGAACAACCCGCTACTCTTAACGGTCTTTGCAAATGAGCCAAACAAATAATAGTCCTCAGCCAATCGGACCATCGCTAGTATACCACCTCTCTTGGCTGACTGCAAATAATAATCATATGCTTTTCTACGATCCTCCTTAATAATAGCAACTTGCAGACCTTCTTCTATTTTATAATATTGTGCTATATCATCTCTATCAAATTGACATAGATCATCACCATGAAGTTCTACTACGGTAAAGTACCTAGCAAGAAGAGGAAAACTGCAGGATTCATATCCAAGAGCAAGATAATCACCCTCATTAATTGAATCGAGATGGCACCAATGATCATCAATCCAGCCATACTCATAAAACCAACCAAGTTGATATAACGCATCTGCATCCTTGCATTCAGTCGATTCCAAAATCAATTCTACACATTCTGGCGATGAGAGCAAATGATCAACGGGAATATTCAGATTTAAATACTGAAATAACATCCTCGCCATATGGGTTTTTGCTCTAGCATAAACACTCTTGTTTTTACTCTTTTGGGCCCTACCATACATTTCATATGCTTTATAGAAGCCATCTTTGCTATTGCCACCTTCTCTAAAGAATAAATCTCCTAAATCAACTAATGCTTCATCATATCCAACCTCAGCCGCCTTTTTAAATAGAGCTATCACCTGCCCTCTTTCTTTACCCTTACTTATGTAATACCTACCTAACGCTAATAATCCGAGAGGCTCGCGGCTCTCGGCAGCTTCTCGAAACCAGCGCTCTGCTTCGTACTGATCTGAATCAGAAAAATACTTCCCAAGCTCTATTTGGGATTGAACATAACCCCTCTTAGCCGACTTTTCAAGATAGTCTAAATATTTATGGTCATCATCTTTGTTCTCATTCGCTTTGATATATAGTTCTTTAGCATCCAATTTTTCAAGTAGAAATGAACTAATTTCGTTGACACAAGGGGCCCAATTACTACTCTCTAATTTTACATAATTTTTACTATTCAAAAAACCCAAAATCGAAGAATTGAAGTCTGAATTATCCAGGGTGATGGGAATAATAATCTTTTTCTTTGCTTGAGCATACAGAATCTCCAACTGAACATATCTTGACTGATTTGATTCTTTTGATGATAAAAAAACTAAAACCTTACAAGACTCGATTGCGCGAAATATTGCTGCCATAAACTCCGATCCCGGGTCTACTTCTCCTTTGTCCAGCCATACTTTGAATCCTCTATGATTAAGGGAGTCCAGCAACTTACCAACCGAATAAGTGTCATAATCGTTTCGGCTATAGCTTATAAAGATATCATATTCCTTTTTTTTCATAGTACCTGTCATGCATTTTCTTTGTGTCCAGTAATAATGTATGAAAGGTTGTCGATAATTACCCTATCTTTCTTCTGTTCTTCTTCCGGCAATTTGTCAAAGGGAATCATATCGGGATGAATAAAGTTTTCCTTATCGGCCTCTTCGTTTTTGGCTGGTGCGCGATAACCCATCATAAATTCACTCAATATCCAACGGCGATGCTCCATCTCGCATAACAGGTGTAAGGTTCGCGGTGGCAAGTGATTTTTATCAAGACCATCTGAATCAAGTCCAAAACTACGCAGTTTAATTTTGACAGATACCCCGCTATAAATACTGGACCGCTTGTCAACCTCCTTGCAACCAGGTCCATACCAGATATCTTCATCTAAAGTGGAGTTATTGTGTTTATGATTACCGCTTTCATCCTTGTTAAACTTTTGGTCCCATAGTCGATGGACGCGCATTCCCCGCCGAGTTCGCTCCTGAAACAGCGGGTCCAGCAAAACGGCTGTTGATGCTGCGCCAAACTGACGCAACTCGCCGAACCTTTTCGTCAATTTTGCTTTCTCTATTGCGTTGTCATAGTCTTGAATATGCACAAAAATCGGTATATGGCCATCGCTATATACCTCTTGAGGGAGGTTCAGTGCGATATCCGTATTAGTCGTTGAACTGCCATAGCAGATCGCCAGACTAAGCGATTGGCTTGGGTCCTTCGCCCAAGCCGATAAGCGGCTTCGGACAGCAGGATGAAAAGGGCTGGCCTCAATAAACGTCCACTCGATATCCATGAAATCATAATATATGTTCTGCGGATGCTTTTCTCTTATATGCTCTTGTCCTTCGCCATCGTAAGAAATGAACTGTGAGTGAGACAGTTCAAACAAATTAGTAAAACGGCTTTGAAACTCTCCCACGGTGTCACAGATATTCTCCCCGACAAAAGTAATTACACTTCTGTTTTTCCCATTTTTGAAATTAGGAAAGTGCATCAGATTTGCTGCCGCCATTGCAAAAGACTGGCCCATCTGCCCCATGCCAAAAATCACCAGATGAGCATGCTGTTCAGAATGAGGGCCAATGCCAGGCATGAGTTTTCCGTCCTTTCCAAAAGACCGGTCAAGACCAGGAAATTGATCGCTGGTCAATACACGTTCTGCCTCATATTCATCAGCGTGAATAACATCTACAAGCAGCTTGGAACGACTATTGTCTGATTTAGATGTGTAATCGTAAATCCGCATCGTTGTCAAACTCTCCATCACCACATAACAATGAATCGGCTTATCTGCCTCCAGGCATATCCCTTGAAGATTCTGCAAGCACTTCAGATTGATAGCATCGTGATTATCCTCCCCGTCTTCTCCAATCACGAAAATAGAAAATGCTTTGTCGGCATTGGCCTCCTGCAAATTATTCAACTCATCTCTTTCGTCATAATAATACGAGATACGCTTCATAAACCGGTCATCACCAAAATACGCCTCAATCCGATCTCGCAAGTGCTCAACAGATTGAGTCGTCATAATGACGATTTGTCTCCCTTGGTACTCATCCTCAGCGTCACGCAACTTGTTCAACATTCCAATGAGCATATGATTGGCACCGAGTATCAGCACGTGGTTCTTCATCCGATATCTTGCCTCTCCCTTTTTATACGACTCCCCGATATTTTCAAAAATGTTGATGACCGCTGTCGTTAATAAAGCAGCACAAAAGAACACACCAACGATCGTGATCAACAATCGAAAAAAGTCATGTTCGCCCGGACCTGCAAAAACGCCAGGATCCAGGAAATGTGCAATAATGTCCTGCCACTTAAACTCGTCACACCAGAAAAGGGCGGAAATGCCCCAGAAAAGGAGGAAGAGCACAATGATCAAACCAGTCACAATCAGTAATTGTACGCCTCTGCCTTCTGAGAGCTTGCCATAAAAATAACGTTTGTTGATTTGCATAATTGTCAACGTTCTGATCTATTGCAAATTTAACAAAATCAACCAACACGGCAAAACGGGTAATATCAGTATTTCAGTATTTCATCCCTCCAATGGATCATATTTTTAAACTTCCCCTTTTTTGTGTATATTTGTAAGAAGCTGAATCAAATTGAGATTATAAACAATAGATAAGACTTTGTGTTAGGTTTTGTTCTTTCTCCGACTCTTAGTATAAAAACATAATAATGAACACTATACCTTATAAACCAAATCCCATTGATACTTCATGTATCCTCGTGCCTGAGAGTTTAATGAATTTGTTAGAAAAACTCGCTCGCAACACACACGAAGTCTGGGCTAAAGGGAGGATGGACCAAGGATGGAGCTGGGGACCTGTCCGTAACGATACACTCAAGCAGCACCCCTGCCTTGTCCCTTACGAAATGCTTTCAGAAGAAGAGAAAGCATATGACCGACAGACTGCTCTGGAGACCATCAAACTTATCTTGTCATTAGGATATTCCTTTCATTTATCATGGGAGAGCGTGTAATCAATAATAAATGGGTTTTCGTATCTCATTCCACTAAAGATTTCGAGGCCGTCAGAAAAGTTCGGAATCTTTTAGAAGAATGGAGATTTAGGCCTCTTCTGTTTTTTTTGAAATGCTTAGATCAAGACACGGAAATATCTGATTTAATTAAAAGGGAGATTGAGTGTAGAACCAGATTTCTACTGTGCGAAAGTGATAATACAAATTACAATAATGGATGGGTTCAGAGGGAAGTAGCCTATATCAAATCCTTAAATAGACGTTGTGATGTAATTAACCTCAATTCTTCTGATAGTAGCATTTATGAATCTTTAGAACTGTTTCGGCGGAACTCAATAATATATTTGTCCCATAGCAAGTCAACTAATTTGCTTGCGCATAAATTGGCTGAACGATTAGTGAAATACGATTTTGACGTAGTATCAGAAGTGAACGAGAATAAGGAAGATTTCATAACTAAAGCCATTAATAACGGGGTCTTTATCCCTATTATTAGTGAAGATTACGAGGCGTCAAGATTTGATGAGATTCTATATGCTCGAAAGGTTCAAATAGAAAAAATTAGAAGTCTCGTGCGCTCGATACGTCGGGCTCCTAATATACTCTCTATTTTCACATACGATGCTTTTACGGCTAATTCCATTAATGAGAATACTATTGATGAAATCTGGGACGAGCCTTGTGAGGAAGTTTACGATCTTCCAGTTGATAAACAATGCGATAATGCTCTGCGATTTATATTAAGATACTTGTTCTCGTGGGGGACAATTTATGCATTCGCCAGGAATTTTGAAACAGATGCCGAGCAGCTTGATTATCAAGAATCATCTTTCTTGTATCAGCTGATGCTTGATGAAGAAATACGCTATTTAAATAATGAAAGGAGCCGTGTTGACGAATTCGATGGTTTTCCCGGTGCTATCGCAAGGTGCTATGAATATGGCTGTTGCTTAAAACAACGGGACTTGAGAAAGGCACTTATATATTATGAGGATGAATTGCATACACAATTAGAGGGATGTAAAGAAAAACAAAGAACGTTGATTCTGAATAATCTTGCTAACAATATCATTAGGGTGCATCAAAAGTTGTGGCAATTGGAATACCCAGATTCAACTATTGTTCCCCCATTTGTTAGCATAAGATATCCTAATGATTTTTTGAGATTGTCCGATTAAGCCAATCATGATGACATATATGTTAGTTTACATGTTCAACCTGCTCTTTGAATAATAATAAACAAAGTTCCTATGTTTCAATAGTACGTTAGTTTTATAAAGTTTACGCCACGGCGCGAACGCCGTAGAATAAAAGTTCTTTGAAATCAGTGTTATTTAATCGCAAGTTCGCGTGTTTCGCGGACATTGCAATAAATTGATCCACGACTGCTGCATTGTGCAGCAGGGTTCTGGTTGAACCGACTGAAAGGTTGTGTCCTTGCTGCCGGGCATAAGCCTTGGCAGCGTTGACGGATGACAGGGACGCATTGAAGGAAAACGCCAGAGCCGCCTTGTTGCGGGCCTGACAGTGAGTGAGCCCCGTGAACTGCTTGGCATCGCGGAAGCTACTTATGATGTTGAAGCCCAGTTCCTTGATGCCGGTAACGAAGCTCTCCTTGGAGAAGTAGGCATCCGCATCAACAACAGAGAGCCCCAGTATCTCAAGACCATGTTTGATGGCTCGTCATAGCAACTCATGTTATTTCCAACCATTAAGTTACCGAAAATCAGGCATTTATCCAAATTGTTCAGAATATATTTTCGCGATTTTCTAACACTTTTTTCGACTTTTGTTCAAGGTCGTTCGACGGGTGTCTATGGCACCCTGAAACAAGCTGTTGTTGATGTAATGAATTGAAAATTATACAGTTTTTAAGTTATTAACGATATATCGATTAATACTAGCTAGATATTATGCCTACAAATTGGAACGAAATCAATGATCGTCGTATAGGCGAGAAAAAACAAGAGTTGTTAATCTATTGTGGTACGCGACGAGACAGTCTCACACAAAAAGCTTTCGAGTTAGCTAGAGAGTCCCTGAAACCTCTTTTAAGGAACCTAATGGATCGCGATTCCGGTTATGAGGGTATTCCCAACTCAGTTTGGAGGAGTATGGAGATTCAAGATGAAGTGATAGCGAAATGTAGTGAAAAGCAAGCTGAAGCAATGGCCAAAACAATCGTCTATAAGGGAATTGCGGATGATTTGAATTTATATCCCATAACGGCAGAGCAAAAGATTCAGCGGGCTAAGAAGCAGAATCATGTATGCTCCATTAGAATTGATGAGATGACGCTGAAGGATATGTTTTTCGTTGTTCGCGCTCATAGAATGGGAGAGAGTATTTCTCCCACTACGATGCAGCCCTTATATCTTTATTTTAAGGACTCTTTTGACTTTACGCCATATATGGTTCAAGTCTATTCATTTTTGCGTTTTTCCAGTGGGCCATTGAACATTCGTGCCATGCCGGGTTATTCTAGCAGTTCTGATCAATACATCACGGCCGCCAGAGAATTGCTCCGACGTGGATATATTAGTCAAAATGATAATGAATATGCTTTAACGGATAAAAAACTTGAAAAAGAATAGTTGAGGGAGATGTTAGATTTCTGCGGATGTCGTCCTCGAAAAGGTATTGCTGATGAGCTATAGTAACAAAACCCATGTTGTGCTGATTGCGCGGGAAGATCCTGAGACGAAGATAAGGAAGTTCAGCGTTTGTACGGAAGAGGTGTTTTCCGTAAAGCTTGACGAACCGTCTAACACAGTGTTCGTCCATTTCCGGCGGCAGTCGAAAGAAGCCAAACCCTATCAGTATCCGACAGAAGACGTTGTCGTCTTGAAAAACCCGGAGGTGCTGAATCCTGATGAGTTCGATTTTTACTATCAGGGGGAACGCCAGGACAACGTTTATGTGGCATGTCACTTCATGCAGGAGGGGTTTGATTATTGGACAATCTCTTACAAGGATCATCGCCATGATTTGGTATGCCTTGGAACAGACATTTCATTATCCCGGAAAGAGAGAAGTCTGAATCGAACCGATTCGTTCGATTATTTGGAAAAGATGGCCTATTTTCATGGCTACTATCTGCGCGTGAACGACCGGGTCATCCTGGGCGATCATTATCAGCGTATCCGGGATTGCAAAAATACGCCTTTGCTGGATGCCTACCTTAGCCCTCTGGGGTTTGAAGTGAACAAAAAAGAATCGGCAGGTGTGCCCATATTCCCTTTTGGAATCAATGGTAGCCAGCTGAAAGCCGTCAAGGCCGCATTGGATAATCGTATCAGCATCATTCAAGGCCCTCCCGGTACCGGAAAGACCAAAACCATACTCAATTTACTGGCCAATCTGGTTATCCGGGGCAAGAACATGCTGGCAGTAGCAGGCAGTAATTCTGCAACCGATAACATTCTGGAAAAAATGCAGAAGGTCACTATCCCCGATGCGTTGGGTGGCGGTGAAATAGATTTGTCATTCATTATCGCGAAACTGGGCAACAGTTCCAATAAGAATCGTTTTATCAAAGGACAGGACGAGGGTTTTGCTTTATCTGGCAATTTTGTCGGAGCCGGATTTGACGAAGATTCCGCACTTGATGAAATTGCCGTCCTGCTCAGAAAGTTGACGCCGCTTTTCGAAGAGGACATTCTTCTTCACAGAAAGATGCAGGATGTTCGCGACTTTATGCTTGATTCTACAGAGCGGCCAAAACAATTGGATGCAGAGGTTGAGACATTGAAGCAATCACTTGTCAAGAAGGGATTTGCCGCTGCCAAGGAAAGGCTCCAACTTCTCTCTATGCAGGTTTTTCTTTATCGGCTTCAAAAAAGATATGGCCCTGGGCATAGGCGCCCTGCTTTTAACCCGCAAGACCTTGAAGATGGGTCTGTCCGTTCATCGGAGTTCCTCGCAGAATACCCGGTTGTGCTCAGTACGGCTTATTCTTCCAAAAAGAGCCTCGATAAAGATGTGCTATATGATTATTTGATTGTTGATGAAGCATCTCAAGTAGATGTTTCGACGGGGGCATTGGCTTTATCGTGTGCAAAGAACGCTGTTATTGTCGGTGATGTAAAGCAACTCCCCAATGTCATCAAGGAGGAAGAAAGGCGGGTGTCAGAAGCCATATTCGAGTTTTATCGCCTTCCCGAGTATTACAACTATGCCTCACATAACTTTCTGCAATCTGTCAGTGCTGCTTTTTCTGGCCTCCCCGAAACAGAGCTTCTGGAGCACTACCGTTGCCATCCCAAAATCATCGGATTCTGCAACAAGATGTTTTACGACAACAAGCTGGTGGTGATGACAGAAGACCATGGTGAGGAAGATGTGTTGAGTCTGGTTCAAACCGTTCCGGGCTATCATTTCTACGATTTCCGGAATCATCGGGAAGAAGCTGAAATTGCAGCTTTTCGTGATAACCTGCCGTATGGTGAAAACGATATTGCCATTATTACGCCATATAGACATCAGGTGAACGAGTTGGATGACGAAGAGTACCTTGAAGAAGATTTCGCCATTGGGACGATTCACAAATTCCAGGGGCGTGAAGTTCCAGCCGTCATTATTTCGACCGTTGTGAATTCATACGACAGTTTTGTCAATAACCCTAACCTCATCAATGTTGCCGTTTCCCGTGCCCAAAGCCAACTCGTTCTGGTGACAAACGGAAATTATAACAATAGTGGTACAGTCCAGGATCTGGTCGAATACATACGGCGTCAGCACGGCCGCTGTGTGGAAGGGAAGGTACGCTCCTGGTTCGACTTGTTGTTCCCAGATTATTATGGGGGTGAGTATGAGGAATTCATTCGTGCCCACAAACTGATTCCCACCAGGGAGGAGACTTCCCCTGCTGAAGAGATCATTTATGGGGTGATTTGCGATGTCCTGCGAGATTATCCGGACTTGAAAGTGGAGTACGAATGCCGGTTATCGGAACTTTGCGGTGATATCGTGGATCCGGAGAATGACGAAGAATATAAATATGTTCAGGATCCAAGGGCTCATGTGGATTTTTTGATTAGACGATCCCATAACGGAGCACCTGTTCTTGCCATCGAAGTTGATGGGTTGTCCTATCATGTGCCCGGATCATTCCACGAAGGACGGGACGATGTCAAGGATGCGTTATTTGAACGCAAAGGTTTACGATTGGTACGATTGACCACCAAATTTTCAGAAAACGAGGATGACGTAATCCGAGAAGAATTGGAACTGGCGCTTCAAGCAACAGAATCTTAGTAACGGCTTGATATCCAACTGATTTTCAGGTGTTTTTGCCCGCTTGTCGGCAACAGTAGTATTGCATAATTGGTAGCAGGAGTGCAGTGTTTTTGCTGCGCTCCTGTTAGATTTTACATCCTTCCTTCTCTTTATTACGTCATCCGGAGCGGCCGCTGGCTCCGGAACGTAACCAAAGGGCGGAGGGAGGGATACCCTGGCACCATAGCCGAACATCCTGCAAAAAGGAACGGCCCCGAGGAGGGACGGAGCAGGTCGGTGGAGTCCGCTGCGAAAATGGTTCAGAGAATTGCCAGGTAGAAAGTCAACCCTCTCACACACTTAACCCCTAAACTCCCTAAAACGTAATCACCATGATGGAACTACTCGAATACCTCAATACACTCATGTCAACCAGTCATCTGGGAGACATACACGGCAGCCTGCTGCAGAAGCTATTCTTCTTCGATAATCTATTCTGCGCGGTAGTATGCTGCGTATTCCTCCTTGGCTTTACGGCGGACATCATTATTAAACTCAGAATCAGACGATTCAGAGGACATCTCTCCCAGAAAGGAGATTACTGCGACCTCGACCCGGACAGGGCCTGACTGTAACAGGTCACAGCAAACGAATCAACAAATCGTTGCTGTCCATCTTCCAACCTCGTTCATATCCTTTGTTTCATTAACACATATACGCACCCATGAAAACCAGATTCTTTACCTTCCTCCTACTGACCGTCAGCACCTTGTTGTCCCTCGCCTCCTGCAATCAAGAGATTATGTCCAACCCCGATGACTTCACGGTCCGTGTCAGTGTTGCCGATGTCAGCATGCCGCGGGCCATTGCCACGCTGCAGATTGAAGGCGACAACACGCGTCCCTTCACCATCAACTACGCCGTGGACGGAAACGCGGCGATGCGCATTGTCCGCGTAACAACGCCGAACTATATCTCCAGCGACGGAAAGGACTGGATGGAACGGGCGGCCGGAAACTGTCCGAACGGATCGGACATTTGGGTAGGCCTTCGCTTGAATC
>Ga0129306_1003542_pt1 | contig 11484 bp, 9 predicted proteins | sample P827metagenome_FD_94438 | JGI IMG/M metagenome (GOLD analysis project Ga0129306, IMG submission 94438) | Capybara group fecal microbial communities from Wisconsin, USA - P827 metagenome | ecosystem: Host-associated > Mammals > Digestive system > Large intestine > Fecal | place: USA: Wisconsin...
TGGATAAGCGTCACATTTTATCATACCGGCAGATTAAGAGACCTGATCCTTCCTGTGCTTTTTGTGATCATAACCGGTTTTGTTATTTCGTTTTTAAGGCTGTTAAATGAAAGCGGCAGCGAGCAGGTGATCGCAGGTATAAGGATTTCGGCAGAGTCGCCTTTCCCTTGCATTTTTGCCTGCGGAACGCTTACTGTTATAACAGCTGCTTTCCTAATTACTGAGCTTTTCAGGATGAGCCGCGAGATAACCGGCGCTTCCATAAAAGAAGGAGCCGATATGCTCCCTTCCGGGCTTTTGTTTTATGAAAACTCAGGTATTATCATCATTGCCAACAAGACCATGTATGAACTTGCTGAAAAGTGTCTTGGAAAGGTACTTCTTAGCGGCGAGCTTTTCTTTGAAGAACTTAAGAAAATGCCGGGAGCTGACCGGTTTGACGGAGAAAAGGAAATAATAAATCTGCAGCTTAATGACGGGAAAAATATCACATTTATAAAAGAACAGATAAATGTGGACGGTGAGATGATAAACCAGATCCTTGCCATGGATACCACATCTTTGCATGAGCTTAGAAAAGAGCTTCAGGCAGATAACGAAAGACTTTCTGCCATGAACGGAATGCTTAGAAAATACGGCGAGAGCGTAACAAGGCTTACAAGAGAGGAGGAGATCCTTTCCGCAAAGGTGCGTATACACGATAATCTTGGTGAAGCCCTTCTTGCCACAAGATATTATCTTACACAAAACAGGCTTCCTGCTGCTGCGGCAAATCTTGTAAAGACCTGGGAGAGAAATATAAGCCTTCTTCGAAGAGAGACCGTAAGCGAAGATATGACAGACCCTGTGATCCAGATCATAAATGCAGGTCAGACCATTGGACTGCTTGTGATAATAAACGGCGATCTTCCTAAGGAGAACCTTAAGGTCTTAAGACTTATAAATGCTGCGGCAAGAGAGTGCATGACCAATTCCGTAAAGCATGCAAAGGCCACAGAGATGTATATAGATATAAAAGAAGAAGGGGCGTTTTATACCGTAAGCTTTTCAGACAACGGAAAATGCAGCGGGAAAAAAGTCCTTATGGGGGGCGGCCTTACTTCCCTTAACGAGCAGATAAAGAAAGCCTGCGGCGTTATGGAAACCGAGATAGGTGAAGGCTTTAAGCTTACTATAAAGATACCGGGATAGGAGAGAGGGACAATGATCAATGTTATGGTGGTGGAAGACCAGGCCATGCCACGCCAGCTTTTTGAGATGATCATAAAGCAGAGCGAGCACTACAAACTGGTTTATTCCATAGAATCTGCCGGAATGGCGGAAGTATACTGCATGAGCCATCAGGTTGACCTTATACTTATGGATGTGTGTACGTCTATGGGGGAGAGCGGTCTTGAGGCAGCAGAAAGAATAAAAAAGAAATATCCGGAGATAAAGATCATAATCGTTACTTCTATGCCGGAGTGCTCCTATATTGACAGAGCAAGGGCCATAGGCGTTGAAAGCTTCTGGTATAAAGATCTTAGCCGGGAATCTATACTTGATATCATGGACAGGACCATGGCGGGAGAGTCGGTTTATCCGCTTGAAAAACCCGAGGTGGTGCTTGGGCTTTGCAAGAGCAGCGAACTTACGGAAAGAGAACTTGAAGTGCTGCGTGAGCTTACAAGCGGGGATTCTGACGCGCTTATAGCTGACAGACTTCATATGTCTGTCTGGACTGTGCGCAGCCACATCAAGCATATGATGGATAAAACCGGGTTTGATTCAAGGACCAAACTTGCGGTAGCTGCAAGGGAATCGGGGATCGTTATTTTAGGCTTTTGATTACTAATAATAGCTATTATCATTTTGCATGAAAAATATTATAATGTGCTTAGTGCATTTAAACCAAAAATGTTTTTTGAAAGGAGATATAAAAATGGGATTAATTAAGGCATTAAAGGGTGCAGCAGGCGGTACACTTGCAGATCAGTGGAAGGAGTATTTTTACTGCGAAGCTATTCCTGCAGACGTACTTGCTGTAAAGGGAATGAAGAAGACTTCAGACAGATCAAGTAACACAAAGGGTAATGACAATATCATAAGCAACGGTTCAGTTATCGCTGTAGCAGACGGACAGTGTATGCTTATCGTTGAGCAGGGCAAGGTTGTAGATGTTTGTGCAGAGCCCGGCGAATATACTTATGACTGCTCTACAGAGCCTTCACTTTTTGCAGGCAATCTTGCAGACAGCATCGGAGGAGTTTTAAGCACAGCCATTAAGAGATTTACATTTGGCGGCGAGGCTCCTAAGGATCAGAGAGTTTATTATTTTAATACAAAAGAGATCATCGGCAACAAATACGGAACACCTTCTCCTGTTCCTTTCCGTGTTGTAGACAACAATATCGGACTTGATATGGATATTTCCGTAAAGTGCTTTGGTGAATACAGCTACAAGATCGTAAATCCTATTACTTTCTATACAAATATCTGTGGAAACTTCGCAGGTGAATTTAACAGAAGCGAGATAGACTCAACACTTAAGAGCGAGCTTTTAACTGCTCTTCAGCCTGCTTTTGGCCGTATCAGCGCTATGGGCATCAGATATTCTGCTGTTACTTCTCATACAACAGAGATCAGAGATGCTCTTAAGGAAGAACTCAGCAAGCTCTGGGGCGAGCAGCGCGGTATTGAGATCGCAAACTTTGGCGTTTCAAGCATTAAGGCTGATGAAGAAGACGAGAAGATGATCAAAGATCTTCAGCGCTCAAAGGCTCTTTCAAATCCAAACATGGCAGGCGGTTACCTTGCAGGTGCCCAGGGCCAGGCTATGCAGGATGCAGCTAAAAATACAAACGGCGCAGCTATGGGCTTTATGGGAATGGGCATGGCTCAAAATGCAGGCGGCATGAACGCAGCAAACCTTTTTGCGCAAGGAGCGGCACAGCAGCCACAGCCACAGGCAGCTCCTGCAGGTACATGGACATGTTCATGCGGAACCGTTAATACAGGCAACTTCTGTTCAAACTGCGGTTCAAAGAAGCCGGGCGGCATGATAAAGTGTGACAAGTGCGGATGGAGCACCACAGATCTTGCAAATGCTCCTAAATTCTGCCCTAACTGCGGAGATCCTATTACAGACGCTGACAGATCATAAAATTTAAAGGGGTGGACTTATGGCGGAAGGTATTACAAACTATAAATGTCCTGCCTGCACAGGACCTCTTAAGTTTAACGGTGAAAAAAACAAGCTTGAATGTGAATATTGCGGCAGCCTTTTTACGGAAGATGAAGTAAAACTTTCATCTGCAGGGCCTTCAAAAATGTGGGATGAGTCAGCAGACGGCGTTAAAGCATATAACTGTCCGTCCTGCGGCGCTGAGCTCATTTTTGATGATACAACCGTTGCAACAAGCTGTCCTTATTGCGATAACCCGACTGTGGTTCCAAGTAAACTTGAAGGCGACCTTAAACCTGATCTTGTTATTCCTTTTAAGTTTGAAAAGAAGGCAGCAGTTGAGGCGCTTAAGAATCATTATAAGGGCAAAAAGCTTCTTCCGGACTCATTTACGGAAGGCAACAGGGTAGAAGAGATAAAGGGTGTTTATGTTCCTTTCTGGCTTTTTGATGAGAAGGCAGAGGCTGACGTTCGCTACGAAGCATATAATGAAGACCGGAAAGAAACCGACGATGAGATAGTTACTACTACCGAGTTTTATGATGTAAGAAGAGCCGGAACCATGACTTTTGATAAGATCCCTGTAGATTCTTCAAGCAAGATGCCTGACGATCACATGGATTCCATCGAGCCTTATGACTATGCGGATCTAAAGCCGTTTTCCACTGCTTTTCTGCCGGGATATATGGCAGAAAAATTCGATGTAAGCAAGGAAGAGTGCGAAAAGAGAGCAGAGCTCAGGGCTAAAAACTCGATCCTTGATGCCATGAGAGAAGACGTTAGCGGCTATGATTCCGTTAAGACAGAGGATGAAAAGGTTAACGTAAAAATAGGCGATGTAAAGTATGCCCTCTTCCCTGTATGGATGCTTTCCACAAAGTGGAACGGACAGAATTTCCTTTTTGCCATGAACGGTCAGACAGGAAAACTTATAGGCGACCTTCCGACAGACAAGGGCAAATATTATAAGTTTTTTGCCATCACATTTGCCATAGCAGCGGTTATAGTAGGCCTTTTAGCCTTTGTGGTATTTGGAAACAGCGTTCAGACAGAAAATGCTCTTCTTTATAAGATAGGAGCAACTGTGCTTTTGCCGCTGCTTATTGCTTTTATCAGATGCAGCGCCTTAAAAGCCGAGCTAAAGAGCGTACATACGGCGGTAACGGCAAAAGGCTATGCCAAGGGCAACGCCGATTTTACGGTCCGTGAAGACAATTATGTAAGAACGGAAACAAGAAGAGAACAAAAACCAAAGAACAATTAAAAAGCATCCCCCTTGAATAAAGGGGGATTTTTTTATATAATACCAAATAGTCGGTTTGACAAAACCAAATTTGGGAGGATAAATAATGAGCGAAATTTCTACAAAGTGCCTTCACGAAGGCTATACACCGGGGAATGGGGAGCCAAGACAGCTTCCGATCTACCAGAGCACCACATTTCATTACAACGACAGTGATGACATGGGAAAGCTTTTTGACCTTGAGGAAAGCGGTTATTTTTATACAAGACTTGCAAACCCTACAAATGATGCGGTAGCAGCAAAGATTGCCGCGCTTGAGGGCGGCGTTGCAGCTATGCTTACATCATCAGGTCAGGCAGCAAACTTTTTTGCCATCTTTAATATCTGCGAGGCAGGAGATCATTTTCTTGCTTCAAAGGCTATATACGGCGGAACATTTAACCTTTTTACCACAACTATGGCTAAAATGGGCATTGAGTGTACCGTATACGACCAGGAGATAAGCGAAGAAGAGATGGATAAGCTCTTTAAACCAAATACCAAGGCTGTATTTGGAGAGACCATCACAAATCCTACGGTTTCTATCTATGATATAGAAAAATTTGCAAAGATAGCCCATAAACACGGGGTGCCTCTTGTTATAGACAACACCTTTGCTACCCCTGTGAACTGCAGGCCTTTTGAGTGGGGAGCAGATATCGTTACCCATTCCACCACAAAATACATGGACGGACACGCTTCAACTGTGGGCGGATGTATCGTAGATTCAGGAAATTTTGACTGGATGGCACATAAAGACAGATTTCCTGGTCTTACCACTCCGGATGAATCTTATCACGGCCTTGTTTATGCGGAAAAATTCGGCAAACTTGCTTATATCACAAAGGCCACAAGCCAGCTTATGAGAGATTTTGGTTCTATACAGTCTCCTCAGAATGCCTATTATATCAACCTTGGCCTTGAGACTTTGCCGCTTCGTATGAAAAAGCACTGCGAGAATGCTCTTGCCGTAGCAAAGTATCTTGAAAAGAACGAAAAGGTAGCATGGGTTAAGTATCCGGGTCTTGAAAGCGATCCTTACCACGCTCTTGCAGAAAAATATATGCCGGATGGAACCTGCGGAGTTCTTTGTTTTGGAGTAAAAGGGGACAGAGCTACCCAGCTTAAATTTATGGATGCTCTTAAGCTTGCATCCATCGTAACACACGTGGCTGACGCCCAGACCTGCCTTCTTCATCCTGCAAGCCATACCCACAGACAGATGACCGACGAGCAGCTTATCTCAGCAGGGGTAGCTCCGGATCTTATCAGATTTTCAGTGGGTCTTGAAGATGAAAAAGATATAATCGCAGATCTTGAGCAGGCTTTTTCACAAATTTAAAATAATAGAAATTGTATTTACAAAAGTACAAATGAGATTATAAACCCTCTTATTGATTAGAAGTACTGATTTGAGTTTTGACATATTTTATGTTAGAATAAATACAGTCTTGACCGGGGGAAAGAAGACTTTTTAGTCTTATGCCTCCGGCTTTTGTTCCTTATTTCTGGTCAAAGGAGGGTTTATCGTGTTTAACGTAGGAGATTTTGTTGTTTACGGTTCTAAAGGCGTATGTAAGGTTGTTTCTATCGGCAGTCTGCCTACAGGCGATTCCGATCGTCTTTATTACACCCTGGCGCCTGTGTATATCAAGGGTAGCACGGTATTTACCCCGGTTGATAACACAAAAGTTGTTTTAAGAAAGCTTATTTCAAGAGATGAAGCAGAAGAGATACTTGGTAATATCCCCTCTATCCATTCCCTTGATATAGAAAATGAAAAAGAAAGAGAAACCGTATTTAAGGAGATCCTTACAGGTTGCGTTCCGGTTGAACTTGTCAAGATGTTAAAAAACATCTATCAGCGGAAGGTGAAAAGGCTTGCAGAGGGCAAGAAGATCACCGTCAGCGATGAAAGATTTTTTAAGCTCGCCGAAGACAGTCTGTACGGCGAGCTGGCTGTTTCTTTAGGGCTTGAAAGAGATAAGGTCAAAGATTATATTGCAGAAAGAATAGATCATGAAGAGATGATACCGGTGGTTTAACACCGGTATCAATTTTTTTCAATAATCTGTTTATAATTTTTTAACTTGCATTATATTTATTTAGTGTTACACTATTTAAGGATATTTATAGGAAATATAGAAAGGAAGTATAAAGCAGATGACAAAAATAGACATATTTTCCGGATTCCTTGGAGCCGGTAAAACTACACTTATAAAAAAGATGATCGCTGAAAGCTTTAAGGGCGAGAAACTTGTTCTTATTGAAAATGAGTTCGGCGAGATCGGTATCGACGGAGGTTTCCTTAAAGATGCCGGTATCAACATTTCAGAGCTTAACAGCGGCTGTATCTGCTGCTCACTTGTAGGAGATTTTGGCGAGGCTCTTAAGAAGGTTGTGGAGCAGTATCATCCTGACCGTATCATTATCGAGCCATCAGGCGTAGGTAAGCTTTCAGATGTTATAAAAGCCGTACAGAATGTTAAAGATGACCTTGGCGATGCTAAGCTTAACAGCTTTGTGGCAGTAGTAGATGCTATCAAGGCAAAGATGTATATGAAGAACTTTGGTGAGTTCTTTAACGACCAGATAGAAAATGCAAACACTATTATATTAAGCCGTACTCAGAATGTTTCAGATGAGAAGCTTGCTGATGTGGTAGCTGCCATTAAAGAGCACAACGATGTTGCAACCATCATCACAACTCCTTGGGATCAGATAAGCGGAGCAGCTTTCCTTGATGCTATGGATCAGGGCGATTCCCTTGTAAAAGAGCTTATGTATGACGATGATGACGAGTGCGACGATCCTGAGTGTGAGTGTCACCACCATCATCACCACGACGACGATGACGACGAGCACGAACATCATCACCACCACCATCATGATCACGACGGACATCATCACCATCATCATGCAGATGAAGTATTTACAAGCTGGGGCGAGGAAAGCCCTAAGAAGTTCAGCGAGGAAGAACTTAAGAGCATCCTTGCAAGACTTTCTGTTATCGAAGGAAATGAGTTTGGTATCATTCTTCGTAGTAAGGGTATCGTACCTGCTACAGAGGGTGAGTGGTTCCACTTTGATCTTACCGCAGGCGAGTACGAGGTAAGAAGAGGAAGCGCCGATTACACAGGACGTATCTGTGTTATAGGTTCTGAACTTAAAGAAGATAAACTTAAAGAGCTCTTCGGGGTTTAAGATCATTTACTGAAAGGTAATCATTTATGTTTAGAAGAAAAGAAATTCCTGTATATATGTTTACGGGATTGCTTGAGAGCGGTAAGACAAGCTTTATAAGAGATACTTTTGCGGAAGGCGAGTTTAACGACGGCCTTAAGAGCCTTCTTATAATGTGCGAAGAGGGTATCGAAGAGATAAACCCGGCGTTACTTAAGAAGAACAAGACAGAGACAGTTACCGTAGAAGATATGGAAACTCTTACTGAAGAGTACTTTGACGAGCTTGAGAGCACCTATAAGCCTGACCGTATCCTTATAGAAAACAACGGAATGTGGAACCCTGAAGATATAGCAGGGGAGTTTCCTGAAAACTGGATGCTTGTACAGGTTATCGCCACCATCGATTCCACCACATTTAACGTATACACAAGTAATAACAGCATGAAAGCCCTTATCTTAAATCAGGTAAAGATGGCTGACCTTGTTATATTCAACAGATGCGATGCTTCCATGGACAGAGGATATTTCAGAAGAAATATCAAACCTCTTAACCGTAAGGCTCAGATCATGTATGAGTCTGCAGACGGTACTATGGACGATCAATTTGAAGAAGAACTTCCCTTTGATTACAACCAGCCTGTTATTGAGCTTCATGACGACGATTTCGGTCTTTGGTATCTTGATGCAATGGATAACCCGGAGCGTTACAAGGGCAAGAAGATGGTATTTACAGCCCAGGTATACAGAGGCAAGAATTTTGCAGACGATCTTTTTGTACCCGGCAGATTTGCCATGACCTGCTGCGCGGAAGATGTACAGTTTATCGGATTCTTCTGCCATGCTAAGGGCGCAAAGAACTTAGCTCTTAAGAGCTGGGTTAAGGTAACAGCCAAGGTAGATATCGAGACCGTAAAAGAGTACCACGGAAGAGGCCCTGTGCTTTACGCTGAAAAGTATGAGCCGGGAGTTGAGCCTGAAGAAAAAATAGTATATTTTACCTAACTGGAAAGGCTTCTCGTTTGAGAAGCCTTTTTAATTAGTAGGGGTTAGCGAGCAGTCTTTCGGTAGTTTTCGGGAGAAAGACCTACGCAGGATTTAAATTGTTTTCCAAAATAGGAATAGTCCTTGTAGCCACATTTTTCAGCTATTACTACTAGACTATCAGTTGTTGTGGTAAGGAGCTTTTTAGCTCTTGTAATTCGCAAATTCTTTAAAAAGCTCATAATAGTTTCTCCGGTCTCTTCTTTAAAGACGTCGCAAAGGTGAGTTTCTGAAACGTACAGTCTTGCAGAAAGATCTTTTAGTGATATATCCGAGTCGAGATTATTATATAGGTATAGCTGAATATCGGAAATATTCAGTTTGCTGCTGTTATGAGACTGACATGAAAAAACTATATTTTCGCTAAAGGAATTCTCCACTGCTTCATCTAGTTTCACCTTAAGTTTGCGTACTGCCTTAAGAACTTCTTTTTCATCAAGTGGTTTTAAGATATAGTCGATGGCGTTAAGCCTTAGGGCATCTCTGGCAATCTCAAAATCACTGTATGCGCTTACTACAATACTGGCGATTTCAGGTATTCGTTTTTTTAATTCTTTTATTAAATTTATACCGGTGATATCCGGCATTTTGATATCTGTAATGACTGCGCTGGGTATTAGTGTGCAGGCTCTTTCCAGTGCTTCAAGTCCGCAGGAACACTCAGCGATTACCTCAAAACCTTCTGCATCCCAGTCGATTATCTCCTTTAATCCAAGAAGAGCCCATGGTTCGTCATCAACCAATATTATTTTATATTTTTTCATTTTTTGCTTTCACCCTTTGGTACGGTTATTTCTATAGCCGTATAATATCCTTCTTTTGATTTTATTTTCAGATCAGCTTTTTCACGGTATGTTATGATAAGACGTCTGAAAATATTAATGATGCCTATATTTTTGTCGGTAACTGAGCTGTCCATAAGTATGGCCTTGCCATATGTGGTTTCTTCAGAATACTGATTTCTGAAGGTTTCACAGTTGCCCATTATTTCTGTAATCTTTGACTCGGGCATCCCCTGACCATTATCAGCCACGAGGATCGTCACATTTCCGTTGCATTCTTTGATCTTTACAAGGATCTTTCCAAATGGTTTTCCGTCAAATGCGTGTTTTATGGTATTTTCAACTATAGGCTGCAGAAGCATTGACATTACGCTACACCTGAGCAAAGACTCATCAGCTGAAATGTTTAGCTGATATCGACCCGGAAAGCGTATATCCATAACGGATATGTAAGCTCGCAAGTTTTCCAGCTCATCTTCATATGTTGATTCAGACGGTGTATAGAGCGCATATCTGAAAAGTTTTGACATTCCGCTTATAAGGTCTTCGACCTGCTTTGCCCCGTAATGCCTTGAAAGAGAGCGTGCGGTTTCAAGTGTATTAAAAAGAAAGTGCGGATTGATCTGGTTTCTATAGGCAAGGAGTTCTGCTCTTGTCTGAGCAAGAAGTGCCTCGTAATTATCCTGTATCAGTCTGGTCTCTCTTGCATAGGATTTATCAAGGGCTGTAAACGTGTTGTTTATCACATCTGAAATAACGCGAAGCTCGGCTATATCAGGTTGCCTTATGGGACGTAATTCATCCTTTGCATGCATTATATCTTCTTCCATCATGGTAACGTTCTTTTCAACGTTCTTTATTCTAGTGACCATGAGGATAACGATAAGTAACATAAAAAGAGACATAAATAGGATTGGCAGTCTGTCACGTGTATAGGTCGTTTCGGCGTTAAGTTCATAAGGCGCTATGTAAACAAGGGATATCTTGTCTTTATTTGGACCGACCTTGCTGTAATATACAGTTTTTCCGTTGCTTTTAAATGAGGTTATGCCTTCATCACACTTTTGACAGTTAAGAAGTGTTTCTTCGGAAACCTCATCGCTGCTGCAGATCAGTTCATCATTGTAAAAGATAAGCGTGGTGCAGCTATACTTTGAGTCAATTCCGGCTTCTTTTACCAGAGTATCTGTACTCCAGACAACGCTACCTATTATCTGGTTGTAATTAAATCTGTGTCCTTCGATTATTCCTTTAACAGGGAGAAGGTAAACAAGGTATTTTTTGTCGGCAGAGACATAATAAAAGGGTTTGCTAAATACATAAGTGTCTGACAGCCCGTTGCTTTCCAGAGCCTCATTTAATACATCGTAGTTTTTGTTTATTGAGTAACGTCGACCTGTATCAGCCATAAAAGTCATATCCAGATAACCATCAACATATATCGAAGAGTAGCTCATGACATCTTCAAGTGTCTGCATCGAGTCGATGATAACAGACGGATTATCGGACAGTAAAAATCTTTGACAGCTTACGGAATAGCCAGCCAGTTTTGTGGCATCAACGGAAGAATCTACAAGTGAATAGAGTCTGTCTGCTCCGCTTTTAGTGACAGAAAGATAATTTTCTTTGTATAATCTGGCTTCTTTATACAGGATGCCGTAGGAGTAATATATCACCGTAATTGCTACCGCAAGTATCAGCAACGCAAATGAAATGAAAAATGACCTGCGGAGCGAATTTGTGCGTATCCCATGCATAAGCCCATGTTTTGACTTTTTTTCAATCATAGTATTATCCCTTTTTAAACTATTTACAGGACACATGTCCCAACTGATTTCCTATTATATAACATTTTTTTAAAACAATAAAGAATGTAAATTTGAAAACCGAATTTTGTCATATTAAATCCGAAGATTGTACGTAGATGAAAAAAATATAAGTCGAATATAATTAAATAGTCAGGTACAACGTTGCACTTAAAATGCAATTTTGTGCTGTGGAAATGGAGGAGAGAGATGAAAAAGACAGAAA